>ERZ1027208.699-NODE-699-length-11983-cov-9.378270_pt1 | contig 11983 bp, 12 predicted proteins | sample MGYA00520867_ERZ1027208 | MGnify/ENA primary metagenome ERZ1027208 (study PRJEB33311, sample SAMEA4378413) | marine metagenome | biome: Marine biome; feature: Fjord; material: Water | collected 2014-07-20T08:00:00Z/2014-07-... | depth 75 m ...
CGGAGACGGTGGAAATGGTGGGGTTGTATCTTTTCTGGGTGGGTGCGAATCGGGCGTTGAAGGAGAGGATAGAGTAACCTAAGGGAAATTCCCGGTCCCTGAAAAGTCGAACTATCAAAAGTTCGTTCAGCCGGCATCGCGGTTTGCGTTGGTAGGTGTTTTCGTCGCCAAAACTGCCAGTGGTGTACGGGTTGCAGTTACAGGTGCCTCAAACGAGGGCGTTCACCGCTGGACCGAAGCAGAGGAGGCCCTGTCAGCCAACTTTGCAGCGTCAGCTTTGGATGGCTTGTCGGTATCCGAGGACAGTATGATCTCGGACCTGCACGGCACACCAGATTACCGTGCTCATCTGGTTAAGGTAATGACAGGCCGCGCGGTTGAAGCAGCGTCATAATTGTCTCTAAAATGAACAAAGGCTCTGCCAATCGGTGGGGCCTTTGTGTTTTTAAGGGAGAAGTTGAGGCATGCAGTTTTGACTTGAACCTTCAACGTGTAATGCGGTGTCCTAGTTAAGTCCAAACTGGTTCTTGTTTTAATCTAGCCAAGCATTCTACTGTTTTGAGATGAGAAAATATGGACGAACATTCCACTTGCCGATTTCGCTAGGCGCGACGAGTGACGACAAAATCATGACTTCGATAGAAGGTCTGAAGGTGAAGGACCTCTTGATTTCGGAGAAAATGGACGGTGAAAACACTACAATCCATAGTGAGGGTACTCACGCCCGTAGTCCAGACAGTCGCTATCATCCTTCACGTGATTGGATTAAGGCGTTCGCAGCTGGCATTTCCCCACAATTGGAAAGTCATGAGCGTATCGTTGGTGAGAATCTTTTTGCCCAACATTCATTAGCTTACGATGCATTGCCATCTTTTTTCATGGGGTTCTCATGGATTGTCGGCAATGAAATTCAATCTTGGGATGCTACCCTTCTTAGGTTTGAGGAATTGGGTATAACGCCAGTGACGGTTCTATATCGAGGATCGTATACTAATGGTGTATTTGAGAGTATTGCCGACCAATTGGATTTGGCAAGACAGGAAGGCTTTGTTGCACGGGACGCGGTTGGTTTCAGTGAATCTGAAATGCCCGCTCGTATTGGAAAGTATGTGCGTGCTAACCACGTTCAAAGCGAAGCGCATTGGATGAATTCGGAACTAGTTCCTAACCATTTAGCAAAAGATTAGACTAGGTAATACCTGCTGTTCTGACATTTCGATTGACGTGCCACGACGAGCCAAATCTGTTCAAATTGTCATGAGATCGCCATCAAACCCGATCAAAGTGATGCGTATAATATCTGATTGTTCTTTCATGGCTTCGATTTGATCGCGCGGGGCTAGAACCAGTGCGGTAGACAGGCTGTCAGCCAGTGTTGCCGTTGCGGCTTCGACTGAAACGGTGGACCATTTCGGCTTTGCCTGGCTATGCAGGATGTGTCCTTGTTGGCTGAGCAATGTTGCAGAAGGGCTGGAGGTTGCGATTGCGCCTGTCGTCAATCGGCGGTTTCCTAAATTCCCATGGATAGGGTCTGATATTCCCAAGGTCCACGGCCCACCAGTACCGCGATATTCACCCATATTCACCAAGGTATCCTTTAGGCCCATTGCCTCAAATGCATCAGCGACCAAATCTGTTGCATAGCCTTGGGCGATACCATTGAATGTCAGTGCTTGCGACGGGGCGAGCGTGATCTGTTCCGTGTCAAAACGCAGTTTGTGCCACCCCATCAAGGCATTGGCATCCGTAGGATCACGTCCTTCTGCGAGAGCCTGCCACAGGGGTTGAACGGTGGGATCAAACAGACCGTCACTTAGCGCATGAGCCACAGTGGAGGCCTGCATCATTTCCAGAAAACGGCCATCGGGCCTCAGTAATACACCCGTTGTATTCAGTTTTCGCAAGTCTGAGGCGGGATTATAAAGGCTGAACAACTGCTCAACCTCGGTGATCAGATGACGCGCGCGCTTTAGGGCTACTGTCGCTTGCGCCTCGTCGCCTCGAATGGTCATCGATATTTCCGCACCAAAGGCGTGACCATGCCAGCTGTGTGCCTTTGCGGTGCTGGGCAGGGCAGCGCAAGCGGCAGAGATGGTTAGAAATCGGCGGCGGGACAGGGTCATTCAGCGGCCATCCTTACTTTTCTTCCTTTGGCGGCTAGGATTAGCGGCACACATTGCGCGACGTCGTCATGTATTGTCACGCACTCAAGGCATTGGAAACATTCGGAGTATTGAATTTCCCCGGTTTTCTTGATTGCACCATAACTACATTTGACTTTGCAAAGCTGACAAGGCGATCCGCACTCAGCGCGTCGGTCAATCCATTTGCGCCCACGCAGCAATCCGCCGATTGCCATGATCGCACCCAGCGGACAAACATAGCGGCAGAAGCCCTTAAACAGGACCATCGAAAGCAGCAAAAGCCCAACCGCATAGGCAACGTAATACCATTCGCGGATAAAGAACGTGGTGATGGCGGTTTTGAACGGTTCAACCTCGATCGCTTTGTCCAAGCGGGCAGGGGCCGTGACCAACATCAGGAACAATGCAGCCAGCACAATGTATTTGATCCATTTCAATCTACCGTCCCATGCGGGTGATGGCTCTATCTGGGGCAAGCGTAGTAAGCGCCCAATGTGATGGGCAAATTCTTGCAACGCACCAAAGGGGCAGAGCCAGCCGCAAAACAGGCCACGGCCCCAGAGAACGAACCCAAGGATTGTGACAGCCCAAACCACCAGCGAAAACGGATCATAGAGCAAAAATGAAAAGGAGCCGCCATCAAGGAGCGTGCGACCGACAGCAAGCGGAGTAGCAATGGACAACTGCCCTTGACCCCACCACCCGATGAACCCGACCACAAAGGCGAGGATCGTAAGCCGGATGGCCGTGAATTGAGGGTGGCCAGCCAATTTGTTTAGTTGAAGGCCCAAGACGGCAACCAAACCAACCAAAAAGATACCAAGAATGATTAGATCGGTTTGGCGGTTGCGCAGGGCGTCAACCCAAGGCGGTGTAGGTTTGACGGGTTCAACGCGTGAGTAGAACCGCTCGGGCGTGACATGAGTGACGTTTAGGCTGGCCGACCCGATTTGTGGCTGGAATGATCCGTGCGCGCGCAGGGCTTTGATTTGCAGCAACCATTCGGAGGTTGGGTCGAAACCTAAACGACGATCTGTCCGTAGGATCATCGATGCACCGTCATGTAGAGCTTCTGGCAGCGCGTTGTTCAGCTCTACAAATATGTCGGAATCGCGAAATGCGATTGGAAATCCGCCTTGTTCTGCACTGATTAAATCGGGCGACGTGTTACGCACAAACTCCTCGGTGACTAATCCGTGCCGCGCTGTCTCAATGAGCAAGACAGGTTCGTCCGTTGTAGAAATTGACATGAACTGTTGTAGCTCTTCAAAGCCGTCTTCACTCAGCACTGCTTTGGCGACAGAGGGAGCGCCGAGGTCGATAACCCACAGGTCCATGAATGGCTCTTCAGGGAACTCTGCAGCTTCTGGATCATCGTCTTCCCACAGTGTCCCAGCAAATTCTGCATCCATCTCACGGTTCAGGACCGTTTTGCGTGTGACTATCCCTTGTGAGACTAAATCATCCCAGGATAATTCTTCAGAGTATTCCTTATTTGGAAATGCTGGTGGCCCTGTTGAAATGCCGCTCATCTTTTCGCGGGCTACTTTCAGGGTGGCGGCAAGGATGCTCTCATGAGCGATACGAACCGATGCCGTGCCTTTTGTGACACCATCCAGGTAGACAAGGGCAGACCCCTCACTCCCACTGCCATAAGGCGAGCCTACAACTAAGCTGTCCGATATTGAATGTCCGCGATATTGTTTGAAAAAATCGTAAAACAACTTTTCTGGCAGTCCGGACACGAAGATCGGTTCATTATGGGAGATCAGCTGCGCGTCAAGAAATTGGCCCTCTAAATCGAGCACAACAAGGACATTGATTGCCGCCCCGGAAAACCCAGGCAGCGGCGCCATCGGTTCGGTTTCAAACACATATCCAGCCTCAGCGCCGCCTGAATTTAGCAGCTGCCAAACGCCTTGGTCGTTCACGGCCTCGCCCAATGACATGGGGGGAACAATATAGGGTTCTATCACATCACGCGACAAGGGTTCGGCCAGCACGCCAAAGGTTGCGCTGATCCACAAAGCTATACTTGCGGCCACAGCGCGCATCAATTGTCCCGTATTCATGTCTAAAAACGTAACGCTGGATGAAAGGGACCCATATTCGACTTAGGTCTGAGACGTGTATTTCGGGTTTTAAGCGCACTGTGATCCGTGACAGGCTGTGATCATGACAAAACCTTCACCTACTCCTCCTTTATGGATCGTCCTTCTATCTTTGTCGGGGCTTCTGATGATTTGGGCCGTTGCAGCATGGATGAAGGCAGACCCGACAATTTTACCCAGTCCAAAAGTGGTTTGGGCGCTAATGCGGTCAGAATTCGCCACTGGCGAGTTGTCCCATCATATGCTGGCTACTTTGCGGCGGGTCGCTTTCGCCTTTGTTTTGGCCATGTTTTTTGGACTGGTGATCGGTATTTCGATGGGACTTAATGATCAGCTCAACCGATGGTTTGGCGCTTGGCTGGTGGTATTGTTAAACGTACCTGCACTTGTTGTGATCGTCTTGTGTTATCTCTGGATTGGCCTGAACGAGACGGCTGCGATCACAGCTGTAGCATTGAACAAAACCGCAATGGTCGCTGTGACAATTCGGGAAGGTGTTCACGCGCTTGATCCTAGACTGAAGGAGATGTCGCAGTCGTTTGATATGCATTGGTCTGCGAAGTTGCGCCATATTGTTTTGCCCCAGCTGTGGCCCTTCATCGCGTCTAGTACCCGCAACGGGCTTGCTATCATCTGGAAGATCGTTCTGGTGGTTGAATTTTTGGGGCGTAGCGACGGGGTAGGGTTCCAAATCCACCTTTATTTCCAACTGTTCGAAACGGGTTACGTATTGGCCTATGCTCTGAGCTTTGTTGTGCTAATGCTGGTTCTTGAATTCACCGTGATCAGTGGCCTTGAACGCCGGGCAGTGCGCTGGCGGCAAAACGAGAGACGTTGATCGGCTACTAGAACAACAGCTGACACCCAAGCGTCTTGTTCAACGCGGCAACCAGTTCGTCGACAGTTTCAGCATTGCTATACGTTCCACCTGTGCGGTCCGCCAAACAGCGAGACACGCTATCAACGGTGTTCTTTTCGTCCTTTTCCCATGAAAAGAATGTTGCCCGTACTTTGAATCCTATCACGTGTACGGTTGTATCTTTGCCAGCCGCCGCCAGATCAGCCGCTAACGCGCAAGGTTGGCCACCACAGGTTTCTTTTCCATCTGTGACTAACACAATCGTTGCAGGCTTTCGCTTATAGTCCAAGGTGTCTGCTGCCAGCTGGACCGCCTCGGTTAAAGGTGTGCTGCCCGTTGGTTCCAACATATCGACATCTGCCAAAATCCGTGCAGATGCGTCTGGGATTGGTGCAAATCGCATGTCCAGTCCTGAACATTCATCCGCGCCATTTGGCCCATAAATCACCAACCCAAGGCGTCTGCCGTCTGCAATTTTGGGGATAGCACTAGCCATGGCGCGGCGGGCTTCAAAAATACGCGGCTCATTGATATCGTTGAACCCCATTTCGGCCATCGAGCCTGAACCATCGAAGACGATCATCGCATCATCGGCGCAATTGCTTTGGGCACCGGCAACGCTCGCGCTCAGTAATGTGACAACAAATGAGGACAAAAGACGCATGAGGTCAAACCTGCCATGGACAACCTCATTCGTCTACAAATTTGTTACGATCTAGGGATAGGTAAAAGATGGTCCAATCTAGTTCCAAGTTACAGGGCACCTGCTGCTAAGGTTGAGCTGATTCTTCATGCAAGTAAGTAGCATGGGGCACCTCAGTCCCAGCTGATCCCGCAAAATGAATCCAATGGAAAAGTGGTAAATATGACCCTTCGCTTTGTCTTCTCCTGTGCGTAGCGAGACATTTTGTCTGGTCATGTATGATAGCGCCAAGACTATTGGGGAAACGGCATTTTTTGCTGCAATTGGTTCATTGTAACGATAAAGATTGAGCAGAAGCGTCAGTAAAGGCCAGAAGCGTATGAATGATCTTTGGGCTGGCATTTCCCAAGCGGTTTGGATGGTTGCCAGCTTTGATTCAGATCTGGTGGAAATCACATTGCGCTCCTTACACGTCACACTGATGGCCTTGGTGATTGGATCAGCGGTTGCATTGCCGCTTGCCGCTTTTTTGGCGGTGCGACGGTTCCGGTTTCGCCGTAGCGTGATTGCTATTCTCAATGCTTTGATGGGATTGCCACCTGTGGTGGTTGGGCTGGTTGTTTACGTACTTTTATCCCGGTCTGGACCATTCGGGGTCTTGGGGCTTTTGTTTACTCCGTCAGCGATGATCATCGCTCAGGTCATTATTATTGTGCCGTTGATTGCCAGTATCGCCCATCAATCCTTGCGTGACCTATGGAGCGAATATCATGATCTTTTGATCTCTATGAATGTTACTCAGGTGCAGAAAATGCGCACGCTTTTATGGGACGCACGCAGGGCATTGCTGACGGCATCTTTGGCCGGGTTCGGCCGTGCAATTGGCGAAGTCGGTGCGATCATGATCGTGGGTGGCAATATTGAACACGCGACACGGGTGCTCACCACAGCAATCGCGCTTGAAACTGGTAAAGGTGATTTCGCGCTGGCGTTGGCGTTGGGCTTCATCTTGATTGCCTTGGCGATTAGCGTGAACTTGGCGATACACTGGCTAAGTCGGACAGAGCAGGAGGGACGATGGTGAGTGATCTTTTCCCTCTGAAAGTGCGCGCAGCACAAACGTCTCGGCGTGGAAAAGTACTGGTTGGTCCCGTCGACATGGATCTGGAGGGGGCTGGTGTCACGGTTGTGTTGGGGCCAAATGGGTCCGGAAAGACCACACTTTTGCGACTGCTGCACGGCACGGCGCGATTGACGCGCGGCACTATCGAATGGGCTTGTGACACCATGCAAGCACGTCACCATCAGGCGTTTGTGTTTCAACGGCCAGTGATGATGCGGCGGTCGGTGGTTGATAACATTTCCTATCCCCTACACATCAAAGGAATATGCAAAACAGAAGCTCGCGTCCGCGCAGCAAACTGGGCAGCGCGGATTGGGCTCGGTGATATGCTGGAGCGCCCTGCAACGGTTTTGTCGGGAGGTGAACAGCAAAAGCTGGCGCTGGCCCGTGCGATGATCACTAACCCGAAAGTGCTGTTTCTGGACGAACCTTCAGCGGCACTGGATGGACGTGCAATGCGCGAGATTGAAGACCTTTTGCAAGAGGCAGTGCAGGCAGGCACGCGATTAATCTTATCGACCCACGACTTTGGGCAAGCACGACGTTTGGCAAATGAGGTGGTGTTTCTGTTACATGGGCAAGTGCATGAACAGAGCCACGCGGCACCGTTTTTCGCAGGGCCGCAGACGGCCCAAGCTGCCGCATTCCTAAGAGGAGACATTGTTGAATGAAGGCCGCGAGCTTTATTGCAGGTCTGAGGGCGGCATGTTTAAGCGCCGCGCCCCGCTGAGCTAATCAGTGCCTGCAAAACCGTTGGCCAGACATTAATTGGTCCCCAAATCGTATTCATCTACCGACCCATGGATCGCAAATTGGTCGATGCCAGCGTCTTGGGGTTGGATGGTGCGGTAGGATTCATTTACGCCTGCGGGGGTTAGTTCTCGGGCGACGGTCAGCAACAAGTTGGGATCATGATCGTCACAAAGCGCAATCATTTGGCTGATCTCTTCTGTGGCAACGGGTCGTGCAGCGTCGATTGAGGGCGCGCCGTAGTAGGTCACAAAATGCTGCGCCAGCAGATCCGTCAGGGTCGCCACTTCTGATGCTTCGATCTGAGTGACCGCCACAAACGTGACGCGTCCGCTTGTTTCCAAGCCGAACCAGCCGTTGGAAAAGGCTTGCCGCGCTTTGCCTGTCAAATCACCGTCGGTCCAGTTTGAAAACTCGAAGCCGCCGGAAATACACCACTCACCCGTTCGGGCGGGGATATGAAATACCCGCTGGTCGCTTTCGTCAAAATGGATTGCGCGCGCAAGTTTCATACTGTGTCCTCTAGCAGTGCCGTAAGGGGGATCAGATCGGTTGTCTCGCCGTGGCGCAGCAACATGCCAAAGCGTTCGTCGACTCCTAGGAAGGTGCCATGCTTGCTGTTTTGGGTGATTTCCTCACCGACACCATGGACGATGCCGCGCCATTCATCGTGCAGCGGCTTTGTTCCCACGTCTTCCCAGCGGCCGATCCAGTTTAGCGTATGCCGCGCAAAGGCTTCGACCAGTTCGGGGGCTTGGACGTCGACACAGCCTTCGGCGTAAAGGGTTGTTTGGTTTGGGGTGTCGCCTTGGGCAACTTCATTCTCTGGCCACAACGGTAGGGTAAATCCAACCACAAGCCAGTCGGGGACAGCACTTGGATCTGAGTCAGAGGCTGCCATTTTGAATGTTCCACAAGACGCCCCGTTGATGCGCAGTCCACCTGCCCATTCCAGATGTACTGCAACCTCGGGCGGGGCCAAAGCGCCAAGCGCGTTTTGAAAACCCACGCCGCACAAGGGAAGCATGACGACGGCATCCGCCAAGGGCACTTCGGGCCCAAAGATCAACGCAACTTCTAACATGTTCGCACCCAGATTATGGGCGATCATACCCGGGTCACAGCCCTGAGTGGCACGCATGCAGGCGTGATCAAACGCAGATCCGGTTGCTGCCTCGCCCCACAATAAAGGGGGAAAGGTCAGGTCACGTATTGTCATGCGAGGCCTTTCGCGATGAGCTGCTTGGCCACATCGTTAAATGCAGCGGCTTGTGTCGAGTCAGGTTGGCTGACAACAATCGGCGCGCCACCGTCCGCAGCCAGACGAATATCCAGATGCAACGGGATTTCAGCAAGCAAGGGGATGTCCAATTTTTGGGCCTCGGCCGCAACGCCGCCATGTCCGAACACGTGTTCTTCGTGGCCGCAGGACGAACAAATGTGAGTCGACATATTCTCTATCATACCGACCAAGGGTACTTTCAATTGCTGGAACATGTCGATCCCTTTACGGGCATCAATCAGGGCCACATCTTGTGGTGTTGATACGATAATCGCACCATCAACATGCGCCTTCTGGCTTAGCGTCATTTGGACGTCGCCTGTCCCCGGTGGTAGATCCACGAGCAACACATCAAGCGCGCCCCATTGCACTTGGGTGATCATCTGCTGCAACGCCCCCATCAGCATTGGCCCACGCCATACAACTGCCTGATCATCGTTGGTCATCAGGCCAATAGACATCATCGTCACACCGTGGTTGCGCATTGGCAGGATGATCTTGCCATCGGGGCTAGCAGGGCGCCCTGATACACCCATCATGCGCGGTTGCGAGGGGCCGTACATATCCGCATCCAACAATCCGACGCGGCGCCCTTGTGCCGCAAGCGCACAGGCTAGATTCGCCGAAACGGTGGATTTACCCACCCCGCCTTTGCCGGAGGCAATTGCGATAACCTTGTCTATCCCAGGGATCTTTTGTGGTCCGGTAGGCTCTGCCGCTTTTTGTGGGCGTAGTTGTGGAGGCTCTGGTTGGTCGGAATGCCCCGTCATTACGATAGAGACCGAGGCAACGCCTTCGAGTTGGGTCAACTTCGCCTTCGCGTCGGCCATGACGGCCTCATATTCTTTGGCGGCACTTGGCGCAATTTCCATGACAAATCGAACAACACCATCATCTTGGATGTTGAGGGCGCGCATTACACCAGCAGAGACGATATCGCCTTCGCTAACCACATCGGGAATGGATTTCAGAACATCCAGAACTGCATCACGGCTAACCACAATCAATCCTGACCTTTAATGTCGCCAGTAACCTCATGGGTCAGGCCAAGTTCTTCGATGGTGATGGTGGCGCGCGCTGTATAGGTTTTACCAGCAGTGCCGGTTTCACGCAGTGCACCTTCGATTGCTTGTTGTGAGGTGACACCCACTTGTTTGAGGAACTTGCGCATCGACATGTTAAAATCTTCTGACATGGGGTTCTTTCTTTGGGGGTTTACGTAAGTCGAATGTGGCGGTTAGGTTACTCGACATGCGTATTATTTTGTTGATCTTTTTTATGATGTCGTTGCCCATCAGCGTTTTGGCCGACGAACGTTTGGTGCGACTTTACGCGCCCGAGGCGTTGATCGACACAGGCATGATGCGACATATCTTGCCGCGTTTTACCTTGAAAACCCAAGTGCGTGTTGAACTGGCGGCGGCTCCTGAGCAGGCGGATATGGTTTGGGGTGAAGAGGGTAGCGCACTGTTTCAGCAGGCCGATACAGTCTGGCATATGGCGCTGGTTGGCGGGCCACATGCGGGTACTTCGCGGTTTGCGGATTGGTTGAGCGGAGAGATCGGGCAGAGGACGATACTGGGCTTTGTGCCGAATGGAGAGGCGCTGTTCACAGCCCCTCTTCAGGTCGCTAAAACTGCTGAAGCCCTTGTTTTTGATGGTAACGCTGTGGCGGGCCATGATGTGGCAGCCATGAAATGCGGGAGATGCCATGCTGTTGATGACGCAGGCCGTTTGAACGACATAGGCTCTACCCCCAGCTTTTTTGTGCTGAAGGTTTTTGACGATTGGGAGGATCGTTTTCTTGCGTTCTACGTACTGCGCCCGCATGGGTCCTTTACGCAGATCAACGAAGTTACCGACCCGTTCCCGCAGAACCTGCCACCGCCCATCACACCAGTTGAAATGACCTTGGCCGAGCTGGATGATATCGTCGCTTATGTGGCAACCCTGAAGGCCGCTGATCTTGGGGCACCGCTGATCCATCAGTGATCGCGCCGCTTGGCAAAATAGTCTTCCGATGTGCGTACTTTTGGCCGTTCGCCACCCTGAAAAGGGTTATCTACAGCATGGTATTGCACGTTGATCCTGCAGTTATCGCACATCTGGATCATCCGAAGTTTGGCAGGATCAGAGAACATCGCATGGCCGCTTAGCTTTTCTGTGATCCTGTCGATTGTCGATTTCACACCGAACAACTCACCACATTCAACACAGGCAAAGGGTTCTTCTTCGTTCAGCACTTCTTGGCTCAAGGCAGTATCGGCGAGGTTCATCTGCGGCTGATAGGTGATGGCGTCTTCGGGGCAGACGTTTGAGCAAATACCGCATTGCAAACAAGCATCCTCTTGGAATCTTAGCTGCGGCTGATCTGGGTTGTCCGCCAATGCACCTGACGGGCACAGCGACACGCAAGACAGGCACAAGGTGCAACTCTCTTTATCAATCACTACCGCGCCATAAGGTGCGCCCTCGGGTAGTTCCAAAGCGGTTGTATCCGGATGCAATGCACGCGCGGCCTGCCTTGTGATCTGGCGGCGTGTACCCATCGGGCGGACAGGTGTCTCAATTGGAGTGGACACGTCTGCTGCATACAACGCGTCTGATAGCGCATCAGGGTCGGCGATATCCAAGATGCGAACAGTCTCTGATCCAGCGAGTGCCACTGCCAATGCGATTTGTGCGTTCAGCGCGTCAATGTCTGTCGATGGTCCGGGCAGGACCGTGACGTCAGCAAAGCCCGCAGCGAGGGCGGCTATCGCTTCGGCATGACCAAAAGCATTGAGCGCAGACATTTCCAACGGGATTACGTCTGCGGGCAAACCGCGGCCATGTCTGGCAGACAGGGCGATCATCTCGGATCCATGGGTGTTCACGACCAGCAGTCGGGGGGCTTGCCCCCCCGCTTTCAGATAGGTCTTGGCAAGAGTTTGGATGCGTGGGAAACTCAACTCAACTTGTGGTGCGTCATAGCTAATGGCCCCTGACGGGCAAACAGCAGAACAGGCGCCCCACCCAGCGCAGCACACCAGGTCGCCAGGGACACGCTCAGCGCCCGCAGGGCTAGCACC
>ERZ1027208.701-NODE-701-length-11956-cov-7.133350_pt1 | contig 11956 bp, 10 predicted proteins | sample MGYA00520867_ERZ1027208 | MGnify/ENA primary metagenome ERZ1027208 (study PRJEB33311, sample SAMEA4378413) | marine metagenome | biome: Marine biome; feature: Fjord; material: Water | collected 2014-07-20T08:00:00Z/2014-07-... | depth 75 m ...
TCTTAAAGCCGGATCGATCTAAGCGCAAAACACTTGAAGCAAGGCCATGACAAATACCATTCGCCGCCCCACCCTTCTTTAAATATAAACGCACCGATATCAAAGTAAAAAAATACAGCGGTATAACTTTCTACGGTTTCAACAACAATAATATTGGCCAATTGGCCACTCCGACACTGAACTTCGTCAAGATAGGCACGGCGTCGACATTAGTCATATATGGGGGTAAACGCATTCGCACAAATGATTGAACCTGACTAAACCGATTCCCATTTGATTTAGAAACGATCGAAATCCCCAACATATAATACTTAAGCTTTACTCCCTAGGTAATACTTCTGATAACACAAAAGAACAAGCAAGCACGAGCATTCGATCGTGGTAACACAGAGCAGTCACCTACAGTGGCAAAACCATCGACTCGCGGCCATCTTTTGCTTTCGCAATTTCAAATGCTGGCCGTGACGTTACCCTCTCCAACCATAATTTTGTATTCGGATACTTATCTGTCAAATAATGACGCATATCTGCGGATTCAATAGGATAGCTCAAAAGGATATCAGCACTGCTCATCTGATCACCGCCAAACCACTCCCCCGAGCTCAAATCTTTTTCGGCTTGCGCTAAGAGCTTTTCCATTCTGGGGCGAATAAATCCCTCGGACGCCTTCTTCAGAACTGGACGGATAATAAGAGCCAATATTGATGGGACTTTCTTTTCTATTATTCGAAAAATACTATCCATTAACATCAACGGCATGACAGAGCCTTGGGCAGCGTGAAACCAAAATAGATGCCTAGCTCGATTGGATGATTTCAACTCTGGTCTGAGTGTGTCACTGGGGTATAGATCAAGAATATAATCAACAATTGCCGCTGTTTCTGCGAGAGCTATTCCGTCGTGCGTAATAACGGGTGCTGTCCCCAGCGGGGAAATGGCTTTGTATTCAGCAGGCGCTAGAAGTGTTACCGGGTCTCTATTGTATTTTTTCAGTTCATATTCAACACCAAGCTCCTCTAGCAGCCACAAAACTCTGAAGGACTGTGAATACTCTAAGTGATGTAATGTGTTCATACTTACTCCCTGAAGATTCGAATTAAATTGAGTGAAGTTTTCGATGATTGACGATATCCAACGGCCCTCTACTCCAAGAACATTACTCTAGCGACACCTTAAAGCTACAGAAGACCAAACAATCGCACATAGTTAATCATAAACCTCTACATCGGGGAGGTTTTGGTAAACCCCCATATAGGTGCTATTGCGGGTTAGAGCCCTTGTGACCACCGGCAGAGGTTCCGCCCAGACCCCCTGAATATCGACCTCCAAGCGGCCAGACGTTGAAAACGCCAAGCGTTCCAAAGGCGGAGTAAATTGAGCATCAACGCCCTCTTTATTGCCTCTAGGATCGATGCGATACCAGCCGGTGTCTTGTAGATACACTGCGTTCAATCCGTGTAGGCAATAGGGCGCACCCTCACCTTCGAGTGAAAGCCGCTGATAGCAAAGCCCAGCGGGTATTTCATTGGCGCGTAGCAACGCCGCCAAGAGATGGCTTTGAGCGTAACAATAACCGGTCTTGTGCTTCAGTACCTCTGAGGCCTTACAAGTAATGGTGTCAATCTTGTAATCCCAGCTGTGTTTTATGCTATCGCGAACATAATCAAAACACTCTTTTGCAATATCCACATCGCGGCGACTTCCACCGCTTAACTGCTTCGCCAAAATCTGAATCTGTTGATCATTCCAATCAATGTATTCAGACACTTCGAGATACTGTTTCATAAATTGTCTTTCACCTTGGTCTATTTACCTCTCCATACATTCTGAAAAACCTCGGGATACTCGTTATATCATCCATAACCAGAAATATGATTTCGCTATGCGCGGGACAAGTTCCAGCGACACGCCGAGTTTCAAGCTCAAATGGCTAACTGCGATAAGCCTTGGGTGCCTTACCCGTCCAGCGTCTAAAGGCGTGCACAAAACTTGCCGTCTCACTGTAACCCAGTAGTAGTGCGATCTGTTCAACGGTAAGCGTTGTTGTCTCAAGATAGTGAATCGCCTTATGACTTAGCTCTTTCATCAGTAACCCCTGAAAACTGTAACCTTCAGCGCTGAGCTTTCGTCGAACTGTCCGTGATGTGGCGTTAAACTGTTTTGAAATAACTTCCAAGTTAGGAATGCTGTATTCACTTTCTCTAATGATGAGTCGTATTTTTTCGGCTAGCCCTTCAGGCGCTGTAACCTCATTTTTTTGAGTCTCGCACTCGTCTTCTAGTAGCTGCCGAACCAAACGATTCGCCTGCGGCAAAGGGCTCGACAGGTAATCTTCATCAAATTTGATTTCGTTAACAGGCATCGAAAAATTTACCGAGCATCCAAATGCCTGCTCGTAGCTTGCTTGTGAGGATGGACACGCAAAATCGAAACTGATCTCTTTGAACTTATGGCTGGCCAATGAACGAGGGAAAATATCTCTCATCGAAATGAGAATAAAGTAAAAATCTCGCACCAGATAAAAGCGCCGCTCTTGCGCCAATTCAGTTTCATCTTTGAATCGCAAAATCGCTTTGCCTTCAGCGCGAAGAAACGAAACCTCAAAGTGGCTGTACGCCAAGCGGATGTACCTTAACGACAGTTGTATCGCATCCTCGACCCGATCACAGGCGGCGATTGCCATACCCAAATGCCCGTAGGCGCTCAACTTGTAGAGTTTACCCGCCTCAAGGCCAATTTCTGGGTCATCAATACTCTCTAACATGGCGCGGACAAAGGTGATGTCCTGCTGAAAGGTAATTTTGGCCTTAGGGTCCTGCAATAGCGCAGGCGAAATACCCGCGCGCTCGAGCATTGGTAGCGGAGAAAGCCCATAGCCCTCGACCAACCTCACCAAAAGTGAAACGTTAATGATCGACTGCAGCTTTAGCTGCTCGGTTTCTAGAGGTGCCATGACACGTTCATTGCTGTCCGAATTTATCAGTTATGCGACCGATTAGAACATAAAAACATGAGCAGGGGTGAACTAAAATCACGACTCAACGCAGCAGCGCCGAACTAAACTCGTCGACTAACATCGACAATTTAAACGCACAATCACTCTACATAAGCCCCAGGCTGTAGCACCGCTGGGAATCAACACTCTCTGTATAAGTAGCGATAATGAATAAACCAGCCTCATTCACCGATAGAAAAGAGCTGTGGTCGCAGCTAAAACAGCAACCTCAACACTGGGATATGATTATCGTCGGTGGCGGTATTATCGGTGCTGGAGTGTTGCGTGAGGCTACACGCCGGGGCCTAAAAGCGCTGCTGATCGAACAGCGAGATTTTGCCTGGGGCACCTCAAGTCGCTCGTCAAAAATGGTTCACGGCGGCCTGCGTTATATCGCCCAAGGGGACATTAAACTCACTAAACAGTCCCTTCAGGAACGCGAACGTTTACTGCGCGAGGCGCCTGGCTTAATCGAGCGTATGGGTTATTTTTTCCTACTGCGGAAAAAAAAATTCCCTGGGCGGCTGGTTATGAATTTGCTTCTGAGTCTTTACGATAGACTCGCCGGTATTAAAGATCACCGCTACCTTGATAAAGAGTCGCTCCCAGCGCACTTCCCCGGGCTCAACACCGACCAGCTAAAAGGCGCCTGCTATTATACCGATACCGCCGTTGATGATGCGCGGCTGGTATTGAGAGTACTGCAAGAGTCTATTCAGGCGGGCGGCCAGGTGCTTAATTATGCACAGGCAACCAAGCTGATAAAAAAACCGCTGAGCGATGATAATGGCGACAAGTGCGTTCAAGGGCTTGTGGTTAAAAATATTGAAAACGATGAACAACTTAGCCTCAAGGCTTCGGTTGTGATTAATGCGACTGGCGCTTGGGCCGATCGATTGCGAAGTGATGTTATCGATGAAAAACGCATTCGCCCGCTGCGTGGTAGCCATCTGGTACTGCCCCGCGAAAAACTGCCCGTCGAAGGTACTCTCGGTATCTTCCACCCCGAAGATAAGCGCCCCGTGTTTATTTTTCCGTGGGAGGGTGCCACGCTCATCGGCACAACCGACATTGATCACCGAGGTGATCTGGATCAAGAAGCCTGTATCACCAACAGCGAAGTAGACTACCTATTACAAATCGTTGCTCAGTATTTTCCACAACATCAACTGTCCCGCAAAGATGTCATCTCCTGCTATTCGGGTGTACGCCCAGTGATTGGTTCCGATAACGGTAAAGACCCTTCAAAAGAGCGTCGCACCCATGCCGTGTGGGCCGACAAGGGCTTAGTCACTGTCAGCGGCGGCAAGCTCACCACATTTCGAGTGACGGCAATCGATACCCTTGAGGCCGCCAAGCCCTGGCTAGTAGATGCCAGCTCTAAAACCGATATAGACGACGACCAAGTATTTGCTCAACCACCCGCGCCCGCTAAAGGCCAATCCATCGATAAAGACAGACTGAGACGAATGCTTGGTCGATATGGCAGCAACTTTAATCATATGTTGGCCAATACAGATAAAGATGAGTGGCAACTCATAGGACAAACTCAATTTTGTTTGGCCGAATGCCGCTGGGCGGTTAAACATGAGTCAGTGGTGCACTTAGATGACCTTCTATTAAGACGAACTCGCTTGGGGCTTTTGTTGGAAAATGGCGGCAAAGAGCTGTTCTCTAGTCTAGAAAACATGTTTCATCAGGAGCTCGGTTGGTGTCGTGAGCGGTGGGGAAAAGAAGTATCCCGTTACCTCGGTATTTGGCAGAAACACTATAGCCTGCCACCAACCCAGAGCGCATCATGAAAACAAACAATCAGTACATACTGGCTATCGATAACGGCACCCAAAGTGTTCGAGCGCTGATTTTTGATTTAGACGGCCAGCTAATCGAAAAAAACAAAGTCGATATTGATCCCTATTATTCAGCGGAGCCTGGCTGGGCCGAACAAGACCCAGAATACTATTGGCAAATGCTGTGCAAGGCCTGCCAAGGTCTGTGGCCGAAGCTCAACTTCCCCAAAACACAAATCAAAGCCGCTGCACTCACCACACAACGCGCCACCATGGTTAATGTCGATCGCGATGGTAAGCCGCTGCGCCCCGCCATTGTCTGGCTGGATCAACGCCGACAAGAAAACCTAGAGTCCATGGGTTTGGGCTGGAATTTGCTGTTTGGTCTGGCGCGAGAAAAACACACGGTCGATTATTTTCGATCGCAAGCGGAAGCCAATTGGATCAAACACCAACAGCCCGAAATATGGGAAGAAACCCATAAGTACCTTTTGCTGTCCGGTTATCACAGCTATAAATTGACAGGTAAGTTTGTCGACTCGGTTGCCAGTCAAAGTGGGTTACCTGCCGTTTGACTTTAAACGTCACCAATGGAGCGGCCACAGGGATTGGACTTGGAAGGCGCTGCCCATCCGACCCGACATGCTGCCCGAACTCATCCCTTGCGGTTCAGAATTGGGCGTCATCACTAAGCAGGCCGCCTCCGAAACGGGCATCCCTGCTGGTCTTTCGCTGATCTCGGCGGGGGCGGATAAAGCTTGTGAAGTATTGGGTTCAGGCTGTCTCGGACCAGAAACCGGCAGTCTAAGCTATGGCACTACCGCCACCTACAACAGCACCAACCGTCAATATATGGAAGCCATCCGCCACCTTCCGCCCTACCCAGCAGCCATGCCCAATACCTTTAACACCGAGATGATCGTGCAGCGTGGGTACTGGATGGTGAGCTGGTTTAAACGTGAATTTGGCCTGCGTGAACAACAACTGGCGGCGCAACAAGGCATCGCTCCCGAAACACTATTTGATGATTTACTCGAACAAGTGCCACCGGGTTCGATGGGCTTGGTATTGCAACCCTATTGGAATCCCGGTATTCGAACGCCGGGCCCAGAAGCCAAGGGAGCAATGATCGGGTTTGGTGATGTTCACACTCGGGCTCACATCTACCGCGCTATTATTGAAGGATTGGCCTACGCGCTGCGTGAGGGCAAAGAGCTTTCTGAAAAACGCACCAACGTGAAGATACAAACGCTCAAGGTATCCGGCGGCGGTTCACAAAGTAATCACGCCATGCAAATTACCGCCGATATCTTCGGCATTACCGCCGAGCGACCTCACACTTTTGAGACTTCCGGTTTGGGTGCCGCGATCAACGCCGCCGTGGGTGCTGGGCTTTACTCTAACTATCAAGAGGCCGTTACCCGCATGACTCACGCTGGAGATAAGTTCGAGCCCATCGCTGAGAATCAACGTATTTACGACCAGCTTTACAAAGAGGTGTATCAGAAGATGTATAGCAATTTAAACCCTCTTTATAAGTCGATACAAAAAATTACCGGCTATCCAAAATAATAACGACATATCAATGAGGAGCTGCAAGTGGCAGATCATTACGTTTCATTCTCGATACCGTTTTTTTTGTTGTTCTTCGCGATAGAGGCGATCTACTTTCGCTATCGCAATCAACATAAGTACAGAATTAACGATACCATTTCGAATTTAAGCTGCGGCACAGTGACGCTTATTTTTGAACTTTTTACCAAGGGTTTCTTATTTGTAATATTTGACACCGTAGTTGCTAACTTTTCGATAATGCAGTGGTCGCTGCAAGACGCATCCACTTGGATTGTCTTTTTCTTCGTCTACGATTTCTTCTATTACTGGGGCCACAGGCTTTCTCATACCATTAACCTGTGGTGGGGTGGTCACCTGCCACACCATCAGAGTGAAGAGTACAACTTAACCGTCGCACTTAGACAAGGCGCATTTCAAGATACCCTCAACTTCCCCGTGTTCATTCCTATGGCCATTATGGGTTGCCCTATCGAAGTTTTTGCCTCGACGATTTTATTAAACAAGTTTTTTCAATTTTGGATTCATTCTCGTGCAATTGGACGCGTGCCGCTCATCGAAGGCATATTTAACACCCCGTCCGCTCACCGTGTGCACCATTCGGTCAACCCCATCTATGTTGACAAAAACCACGGTGGATTTCTCATGATTTGGGATAAAGTCTTTGGCACTTGGTCAGAAGAAAGAGCCAGCGAGCCCTGCATTTACGGTGTGAGAAAACCCTACCGCAGCTGGAACCCCATCGCCGCGCATGTGGATTGGTGGTCACGACTCTGGACAGACGCATGCAACACCAAACGCTGGTCAGACAAACTCAAAATTTGGTTTATGCCTACCGGCTGGCGTCCCGATGATGTGCAAAAGAGCGACCCATGGGATAAGTACGATATTGACCGCTATCAAAAATACGACTCTAAGGTCAGTGGTTACAAAAACCTAATCACAATATTACTGTTTCTATTAACAATACCAGCAATCAGCTACCTCATAGACGAGCAATTCAATTTACCGTTCGCTGAGAAAGCTGGGCTTTCGCTGTTGGTCTTGGTTTGCCTCTACCTTTGTGGCCGCTTGCAAACTAGTCGCGATACGGCTCAAGCTGATGAGGATCATTTTGCGGAACCTAGACAGCCGCATTAGCCCAAAGTGTCCGGATTAGTCAGTTATGAGACCGGTAGGATCATAAAGCTGGCAAGTAATACAAGCTATGATGCGGCCCAATGACCACAAGTAGCATTTAACAAACTGCACCGATAACGAATAGAGAGATAATCATGAAGAGTTGGAACGGCTGGGGCGATGAAAAAAACGACTTTGAGTTAAACTCAGAATCGCAGCAATTTATTGAACATCGCATTGGTAAATCTACCCCACTAAAAGATGCAACACTGGCTGAAACCGTTGCCAAAGTACCCGACTCAAGATCACCTGAACACCGATTAATCAGCACTGCCGCTGAAGATCGTCTGCGCCACAGTCGTGGTCAAAGCATTCCCGATTGGCTGGCAATGCGCAGCGGCGACTTTGGTGTATTTCCGGATGGGGTGGCCTTCCCAGAAAGCAGCCAAGCTGTACAAGAAATTCTCGCCTTTGCTGACAAACACGACTTAATCGTTATTCCCTACGGTGGCGGTACATCAGTGTGTGGTCACATTACGCCAGAGGCCAACGAGAAACCTATTATTACCGTTGCCATGACTCGTATGAACGCGTTAATGGAGATCGACGAAGAAAGCCAAATCGCGACATTTGGCGCGGGCACAATGGGCCCAGATATTGAGCGCCAACTGGCCAAGCACGGCTATACGCTTGGTCACTATCCGCAATCATGGGAGTTATCCACAGTCGGCGGCTGGGTTGCCAGTCGCTCCAGTGGACAACAATCTCTGCGCTACGGCCGTATCGAAAAGCTCTTTGCTGGCGGTCGTATTGAGACCCTTCAAGGAACTCTCGATATCCCCACGTTTCCAGCCACCTCTGCAGGGCCAGACATTCGTGAAATGTTCCTTGGCAGCGAAGGTCGTATGGGCATCATTACCGAGGTGAAGGTTCGCATTACGCCTATCGCCGAAAAAGAGAGCTTTTATGTCGCCTTTTTTCCGAGCTGGCAAGCAGGCCTAGATGCCACCAGAGCAATCGTACAAAACAGTGTTCAATTGTCGATGATGCGGCTGAGTAACCCCATAGAAACCTCTACGCACCTCAGACTGGCAGGGCATAAAAATGTAGTCAATGTTTTGGAGGGTTACCTAAAACTTCGTGGCTCTTCTGAAGAAAAGTGCATGTTTACTTTTGGCACCACGGGCACTAAAGAGCAATGCAAATCAGCGCTCAAGCTCACCCGAAAATTCATCTCTAAATACAGCGGAGTCTATACCGGTTCGAGTATGGGCAAACGTTGGGAGCACAGCCGTTTTCGCTCACCTTATTTACGTCACGGCCTTTGGGACATAGGGGTGTTAGTAGACTCCATGGAAACCTGCCTAGATTGGTCTAGCGTTCCCTCTGCCGTTGAAGATATCCAGAAAAGTATCGCCACTTCGCTCGGCGCCGAAAAAGAAGAAGTGCATGCGTTCACTCACCTGTCTCATTTCTACGGACAGGGCTGCAGTGTTTACACAACCTACATTTTCCGAGCCGCAAACAGCTATGAAGAAACCCAAGCTCGCTGGGAAAAACTCAAAGCCGCTGGCGCTGAGGCTATCGTGAGGCACGGAGGAACCATCAGCCATCAGCACGGCGTCGGTAAAGACCATGCCCCTTATCTACCGAAAGAGAAAGGCGAACTTGGCATTAAAGCGATTAAAGAGCTCTGCCAAATGTTTGATCCCAATGGAATCATGAACCCGGGTAAATTAATCCCCTAAATACCAGCCTCTATATCATTTTTCCGATACGGATTACTATGGTAATTTGACATAGGGGCGACGGTTCCTTCGCGATTCTAGCGCTTTGATATCGTTCGAGAAATATTGGATATTACATCCTTCCATTGCTCCATATCTTTTACGTTAATCGCAATTGAATCATTATCACCATGACGATTTGTATACATGATACGCAGCATTTTTCTTACCGGTGACACCCCTTTCAGACGACGAACAAACTCAGCACCGGTTATGTTTTTTGTGGGAACTGTAATTTCTAGATCAAGAAGTACAAGCTCAAAATATAGATAGTCTTGCGTCAGCGCGATATAACCCATTCCACTGCTTTGTGAATAACCGGATGATTCAACGGCTCTAAACATAATGTGTTCAGTAGGCATTATGACATTCTGCCCCTTGATCTTTTCTTCTACTCTCATCTCTACCTGATTCTGGCGATGCCACAAAAAGTAGAAAAACCATACGATCAATGTAATGCCAATCAAAACCGCAAAAAATGTATGAGTCAGGTAAAGAAAAGTGAGTGCGAGCAATAGCACATTAATCGATAACGCCAATAGGGTTTTCACGGCTAGAACCTCGCAACTCGATTTAGTGCATAACACGGCGACTTACCGATTCTCGACGAAGCTCTTCGGTGTATGCTCTTCTGCTTAAAGCGCGTACTATAGCTCGGGCACACTCCCACTATTGGGAAAGAAACTAGTTTTATCGTCTTTGATCATTAGCAGGGGGTACCATCAATACCGATCTTTCTTCGTTGCATTCATAGGAACCCATTTCAAACTCTCTACAAATCCAGGGGCGGTTTTCGTAGATCGAACACATAAGGGTTTCACGATCTAATGCCGAACACCAGCCGTCTTCTAAACGCAACATTGTTTCGCCGCCCCATTCATCGACAGCAATATGTTCGCTGGGAACACCGGTATCGGTAATAATCATGACCTCTAAACGGCAGCAGCAAGCCTGACAATTTGAACAGGTGACTTCCGTTTTAGAAACATCTTTAACACTAATAGTCATGCGCATCATCGAATAAGATAATTGGGTATTTTACCCCAAATCGACGATATTCGAAATTTATTTGGGTCGCATGTGACGCACTGACCACTATGTATGCATCCAATCTCTTGCGTAGTGTATCTAGAGTGTAATCAATCGACCTGAAACAACTATTTTTTAGGTGCAATGCCCATATCATCTAATCGCATAAGAATTTCGGTTTTTCGAGTATTGGCAACCTCTAACCACGATAAGTTCTCGCGCGCTCCAATAATTGCGTAGATTGAATTGAGCCCAATACCCTTCATCGGCAATAGCTGGCCATAAAGTACATAGGGGTCGATGGCCATAAAGTCATCAACACTAAAAATATCAATTTTGGCGAAGATTTCTTCGCTCTTGGGCCCAAAGCCATTGAGCTCTTTAAGACGGGTTGGGGTCACAGGATAAGCGCTGGTCATCTATTGTATAGTCTCGTTACAACGGAAGATCTAATGACGATAATCACTGATCTACCGATTTAATAATTAGGTAAGCCATCGCAGCCAGCTTACCTCGCCTGTTATTTAGCGTTCTAGTTTAGCCATTTTGTATTGAGTGGCTGCCGCTGCCATGGTCATCAGCGGGCTGATCAAACAGAAAAAAGCAAACGGGGCGTAGCTCATGGTCGCAACGCCCAACACTGACGCATGATAAGCGCCGCAGGTATTCCACGGCACCAATACCGAAGTCACGGTGCCGGTATCTTCAAGTGTGCGGCTTAAGTTCTGCGGTGCTAGACCTCGCTCTTTATAGGTATCGGCGAACATACGACCGGGTACCACAATGGCTAAGTATTGATCCGAGGTGGTAGTATTACTGAACAAGCAGGTACCGGCGGTCGTGCCGATTAATCCCGTCACTGACTTGGCTCTACTCATCAACGCCGTGGTGATACGTTGCAAAAATCCCGAAGCTTCCATAGCACCGCCAAATGTCATGGACGACATAATCAACCAGATGGTGCCCAACATGCCCGAAATACCACTGGAGCTCAGCAAGCTATCCAGCATTGTATCACCGGTGACAATTTCAATGTCCCCAAAGCTTGCCATCATGATGCCTTTGTACAAGGCGAAATCACCATTACCACCTATCCGAGCGACTTGTTCTGGCTGAAAAATCAGCGCAAATATCGCGCCTAATAGTACGCCCACAAAAATGGCCGGCAGTGCCGGAACTTTGCGCACAACCATGACCAAGACCGCCAACGGCACCAGCAACAGCCAAGGCGTAATGTTGAGGCTAGCATCAAGTGTTTGGGCGATAGCCTCAGCTCCTAGAGAATCACCTTGCGCAGCGCTAATGCCTAGGAAAGCAAAAATAATCAGAGCGATGGTAATCGACGGAACCGTGGTCACCATCATATAGCGAATGTGGGTGAATAATTCTGTGCCTGTGGTGGCTGCCGCTAAATTCGTCGTGTCGGACAAGGGCGACATTTTGTCGCCAAAATAGGAGCCCGAAATCACCGCTCCGGCGATCAAGCCAGGTGATACTCCCAACACCTGACCAATCCCCATCAGGGCTATGCCAATAGTCGCCGAGGTAGTCCAGGAGCTGCCAGTGAAAATCGCCACAATAGCGCTAATAATCACCGCCGAGGCCAAAAACCAACTGGCATCCATGATATGTAGACCGTAGTAAATCATCGTGGGTATGATGCC
>ERZ1027208.702-NODE-702-length-11928-cov-23.415733_pt1 | contig 11928 bp, 10 predicted proteins | sample MGYA00520867_ERZ1027208 | MGnify/ENA primary metagenome ERZ1027208 (study PRJEB33311, sample SAMEA4378413) | marine metagenome | biome: Marine biome; feature: Fjord; material: Water | collected 2014-07-20T08:00:00Z/2014-07-... | depth 75 m ...
ATTTAACACATCAAACTACTTATTTAGTAGATGGGGAATTAAAAAATTGGGATGGTGAAAGATCTGAGGTTTATTCTACTATCTCATCTACTGAAGAATATAAGCCCACTTTATTGGGAACCATTCCCACTTTGGGTGAAAAAGAAGCACTTGAAGCTTTAGGAGCTGCTTGTAATGCTTATGGTAAAGGTCAGGCATTATGGCCAACTATGAAGGTGGCTAATCGTATCGTCTGTATGGAAAAATTTGTAAAACAAATGATAACCAAACGTGATGAAGTTGTTAAGCTTTTAATGTGGGAAATTGGTAAAAACTTACCAGATTCTGAAAAAGAATTTGATAGAACTGTAGAGTATATCTACGATACTATTGAAGATTATAAACAAATGGATCGAGATAGTGCAAAATTTCATAAACACGCAGGAGTTCATGCTCACATTCGTCGTGGTCCTTTAGGTGTTGTTTTGTGTTTAGGACCTTATAATTATCCGTTAAATGAAACATTTGCATTATTGATTCCTGCACTAATAATGGGTAATACAGTTGTTTTTAAACCTGCAAAACATGGTGTCTTATTACTTTCACCTTTATTAGAGGCCTTTAAAAGCAGTTTTCCAAATGGAGTCGTTAATATTATTTATGGAAGAGGTAGAACGGTGGCGTCACCAATTATGCAAACAGGTAAAGTAGATGTGTTAGCCTTAATAGGAAATAGTAAGTCAGCAAATGCATTACAAAGTCAACACCCAAGGCAAAACAGATTACGTTTGGTGTTAGGTTTGGAAGCTAAAAATCCTGCTATTGTATTGAAGGATGCCGATTTAGATTTAGCTATAGATGAATGTATTGCAGGAACATTGTCATTTAACGGGCAGCGTTGTACCGCATTGAAAGTATTATATGTTCATGAAGATATTATAGAAGAATTTAATAAACGATTTTCAGCCAGAGTAGATAAGCTTAAATTTGCAAACCCTTGGGAAGATGGAGCTAAATTAACGCCTTTGCCAGAACCAGATAAACCTGGTTATATTCAAGAACTAATTGATGATGCTCTTGGGAAAGGAGCGAAAATCATTAATGAAAAAGGAGGAGAAACAAATGAGAATTATATTTTCCCAGCTGTTTTATATCCAGTAAATAAAAATATGAGGGTATTTGCAGAAGAGCAATTTGGACCAGTGATTCCTATAGTCCCTTTTAGCGATATTGAGGAACCATTAGATGATATGGCTGAATCTAATTACGGACAACAAGTTAGTTTGTTTGGCAAGGATGTAAAAACCTTAGCGCCTTTAATTGATACATTGGTAAACTTGGTATGTCGTGTTAATTTAAATAGTTCTTGCCAACGAGGTCCAGATGTGTATCCATTTACAGGAAGAAAGGATTCTGCGGTTGCAACGCTTAGTGTTCACGATGCATTACGCTCCTTTTCAATAAGAACATTTGTGGCTTCTAAAGACAATGAATATAATAATGCCATTTTAAATGATTTATTAGATTCGAAAACATCCAATTTTGTAAGTACAGATTATATTCTTTAATGCTTGCTTAATAATATGGTATTTATAAATTTTAAGGTTTAAAACAAGAATATCGTAATTATTTCGAAAAAGGCTGATTTTTAGGTGGATAGTTCAAAATAAAGTTTTAAGTTTATACTATGTATAATTTAAAAAATAAAAATAGAGTTGAAAGACCCAAAAGTTTGTCATTACGCAAACGACGCTAATAATGCTTAACCTTTAAGCAAGTTATTATCTATTAATTTTATTTTTTTTACCTTGAATACATCATTTCACATAACATACTACATTAATTCAGTTATTAACTTTAATAACACAATTTTTGTGCGACATATTTTTGCACGACGCCCTTAGGGTGTAACTGTATTTTTGGAACTAAGGTGAGTCCGGTTCTGTTTTTAAAAATCAATTTCAAATTTTTTTTAATTTAAATCAATACCAATGGATATTGTTATTGCTGATAAATCGCATAGTATTTATGCAGATATCATTTGTAAAACTATAGAAGATGCTGCTCAAGTTAGAGGAACAGGTATCGCAAAGCGCAAGCCAGAATATATCATTACCAAAATGGAGAATGGTAATGCTGTTATTGCATTAGATGAAGGTAAATTTGTTGGCTTTTGTTATATAGAAGCTTGGAGCCATGGCAAATTTGTGGCAAATTCAGGTTTAATTGTGCATCCAGATTACAGAAGTCTTGGTATGGCAAAAAAAATAAAACAGAAAATTTTTGAGCATTCACGCACCAAATTTCCTGAGGCTAAAGTGTTCAGCATCACAACAGGATTAGCTGTTATGAAAATGAACAGCGAATTAGGATATAAGCCAGTTACTTTTTCAGAATTAACAGACGATCAAACCTTTTGGAATGGTTGCCAAACCTGTAAGAATTATGATGTATTACAACGGACAGAGCAAAAAATGTGCTTGTGCACAGGAATGTTATATGATCCTCTAAAAGAGAATAAAAAAGTGCACGAACATGATTATGATAAAAAAGTCTGGACGAGATTAAAAAACATTAAGCAAACGATGCTTTTAAAAAAAGAAAAAAAATAATATGAAAAAGTTAGTGTTAGCCTATAGTGGCGGATTAGATACATCGTATTGCGCAGTAAGTTTATCAAAAGCTGGTTATGAGGTTCACGCAGTAAGCGTAAATACAGGTGGTTTTTCTTCTGAAGAAATAAAAACTATTGAAAGCAAAGCCTATAAAATGGGAGTTTCTACCTATAAAAATATCGATGCAATTGCTTCATATTATGATAAGGTGATTAAGTATTTGATTTTTGGAAATGTATTAAAAAACAATACATATCCATTATCTGTAAGTGCAGAACGTATTATTCAAGCTATTGAAATTGTTGAATATGCAAAACAGATTGATGCAAAATACATAGCTCACGGAAGTACTGGAGCAGGAAACGACCAAGTCCGTTTTGATATGATTTTTCAAACTCTGGCTCCAGACATTGAAATAATTACGCCAATTAGAGACAAGAAATTAGCTAGACAAGAAGAGATAGATTATTTGAAAGCAAATAATGTAGATATGTCTTGGGATAAAGCGAAATACTCGGTTAATAAAGGACTTTGGGGTACAAGTGTTGGAGGTGAAGAAACATTAACTTCAGAAAAACCTTTACCTGAAAGTGCATATCCATCCCAACTTATAAAAGAAGGAGAAGAAAAAGTAAACCTGACTTTTGAAAAAGGTGAATTAGTTGCCGTAAACGGAACAAAAAACGCGCCTCTAAAAAACATAGAATTACTTAACAACATAGCTTCAGCGTATGCTATTGGTAGAGATATTCATATAGGTGATACTATTGTTGGTATAAAAGGGAGAGTTGGTTTTGAAGCTGCTGCAGCTTTAGTCATTATAAAAGCACATCATTTATTAGAGAAACACGCACTTACCAAATGGCAATTGCAGCATAAGGAATATTTGTCTAGTTTCTACGGCATGCATTTGCACGAAGGTCAATATTTAGATCCAGTAATGCGAAACATTGAAGCGTTTTTACAAAATAGTCAAGAGCAAGTTTCGGGTGACGTTGTTGTGACTTTAAAACCATATCATTTTACACTTGACGGAATAATTTCAGACCACGATTTAATGAATGCGAAGTTTGGAAGTTATGGCGAAATGAATAAAGGCTGGACAGCAGATGAAGTTAAAGGGTTTATTAAAATAATAGGAAATCAGAATAAAATATACCATCAAGTAAATTCAGAATTATGATTGAAGCAGGAATCATTGGAGGCGCAGGATATACAGCAGGAGAGCTTATCAGGTTGTTGTTGAATCACGCTGAAACAAACATAAATTTTGTGTTTAGCACATCAAACGCTGGAAATAAATTAAGTAAAGTACATCAGGATTTAATTGGTTCGACCGATTTAGAGTTTACGAGCACAATTAATCCAGAAGTCGATGTGTTGTTTTTGTGTTTAGGCCATGAAAATTCAAAAGCATTTTTAGAGAAAAACCAATTTTCATCTAAAACAAAAATTATCGATTTAAGTAATGATTTCAGATTGGAAGCAGATAAAGTTTTCCAAGATAAAACCTTTGTTTACGGATTGCCAGAATTACAAAAAGGAGCAATTCAAAAAGCTGATTATATTGCTAATCCTGGTTGTTTTGCGACAGCAGTTCAACTTGCAGTATTGCCACTTGCAAATGCAGGATTACTTAAAGAGGATATTCATATTAATGCAGTAACTGGAGCAACTGGAGCAGGAACATCATTATCTGAAACCACCCATTTTACGTGGCGAGATAATAATTTTTCACATTACAAACCTTTTACGCATCAGCATTTAGGAGAAATCAATCAGTCAGTAAACCAATTACAAAATAATTTTAATGCTGAAATCAATTTTATGCCAAACCGAGGAAATTTCTCTAGAGGTATTTTTGCAACAGCTTATACAAAATATGATGGCACTTTAGAAGACGCAAAATCACTTTACAAAAACTATTATAAAGACGCTGCTTTTACATTTGTGTCAGATGAAGATATTCATTTAAAACAAGTCGTAAATACTAATAAATGCATCATTCATTTATATAAACACAACAACAAATTATTAATCACAAGTATTATAGATAATTTGCTGAAAGGTGCTTCTGGGCAAGCGATTCAAAATATGAATTTAGCTTTTGGTTTCCCTGAAACTGAAGGATTACAACTAAAAGCTAATTTTTTCTAATTTAATAAACGAAACAATGAAAATTGCCATTATAGGAACAGGGAATTTAGGAAAGTCCATTGCAAAAGGACTTATCACAAATAATGCGATTACAACCTTATATTTAACAAAGCGTCACGTTGATAGTATTTCAGAGTTTGATGGTTATAAAAATGTAACGATCACAGATGATAATGTTTTAGCAGTACAACAATCGGATATTTTAATATTTGCTGTGCAACCAGCACATTTTGAGTCTATTTTAAAAGATATAGCACCTTATCTAACCGAAAAACACGTCCTTATTTCAACCATTACAGGATTTGTTATTTCTAAAATAGAAGAGATTGTTGGGAAAAATCAATTCATCATTAGAGCAATGCCAAATACTGCTATTGCAGTTGGAAAATCGATGACCTGTTTATGCAGTAATGAACAAGGCGCAAAACGTATTAAAATTGCTGAAGCTATTTTTAATCGTTTAGGGCACTCGTTAAGTATTCCGGAATCTCAAATGCAAGCTGCAACAGTCGTTTGTGCTAGTGGGATAGCCTTTTGGATGCGTTTAATTCGTGCCACAACTCAAGCAGCAATTCAGTTAGGTTTCGATTCTAAAGAAGCGCAAGAATTAGCTATGCATACCTGCGAAGGTGCTGCTAGTTTATTAATTACAACAGGAAATCATCCAGAAGAAGAAATTGATAAAGTAACCACGCCAAAAGGTTGTACCATTGAAGGATTGAACGAAATGGAACATAAAGGCTTAAGTTCGTCACTTATTCAAGGTATGGTGGCCTCATATAATAAAATTAGTAATATTAAAAAGGAGCAAATATGAGTTTATTTAATGTTTATCCTTTATTTAATATCACACCTATAAGTGCAAAAGATGTTTACGTTTATGGTGAGAATAATACTCAATATTTAGACTTGTATGGAGGTCATGCTGTGATTTCTATCGGGCATTCTCATCCAAAATATGTAGCTGCTATTTCTAATCAAGTTGAGAAATTAGGGTTTTATAGTAATGCAATTCAAAACCCATTACAAGAACAATTAGCAGATAAATTAGAGGCTTTATCTGGTTGCAAAGATTATCAGTTATTTTTGTGTAATTCTGGAGCTGAAGCAAATGAAAATGCATTGAAACTGGCATCATTTCATAATGGAAAAAAGAAAATATTAGCGTTTAAAAACTCATTTCATGGTAGAACATCAGCAGCAGTTGCAGCAACAGATAATCCAAAAATAGTAGCGCCATTAAACGCACAGCAAGAAGTTGATTTTGTAGAGTTAGGGAATTTAAATGGAGTTGAAAATATATTAAAGCAAAATGAAACCTGCGCAGTTATTATTGAATGTATTCAAGGTGTAGGAGGATTGGATGAAAGCACAACCGAATTCTATCAAGGTTTAGAAAAGTTGTGTAAAAAATGCAATACACTTTTTATTGCGGATGAAGTGCAATCAGGGTTTGGAAGAACTGGCGATTTCTTTGCGTTTCAAAAGCATAATATCACTCCAGATATCATTTCATTAGCAAAAGGTATGGGAAACGGCTTTCCAATTGGAGGTATTTTAATTCATCCATCTATTAAAGCATCTTTTGGTTTGTTAGGAACCACATTTGGTGGAAATCACTTAGCTTGTGCTGCATCATTAGCAGTTTTAGAAGTTTTAGAACAAGAAAACTTGATGCAAAATGGGAAGGATATTTCAGCATATTTTACAGATAAAGCAAAACTATTGCCTCATTTAAAAGCGATTAAAGGTCGAGGATTAATGCTTGGGTTAGAGTTTGATTTTCCTGTTGCAGAGTTGAGAAAAAAACTCATTCACGAGTATAAAATATTTACAGGAAGTGCTAAAAATCCGAATTTAATAAGAATTCTTCCGCCTTTAACTATTCAAAAAAAGCACATTGATGTTTTTTTTGAAGCCTTAGAAAAAGCGCTGTAAAATGAAAAAATACACGAACATAAAAGACATTTCTAATCTTTCTGAAACTATAAAGGAAGTTATCTTGTTAAAAATGAATCCTTTTGAATACAAAGCGTTAGGGCAAAACAAAACCTTGGTAATGCTTTTTTTTAATGCGAGTTTACGTACACGTTTAAGTACCGAAAAAGCTGCAAAAAACTTAGGAATGGATGTAATGGTGTTGAATGTAAATGATGCTTGGAATTTAGAGTTTGAAGATGGTACTATTATGAATGCCAACACATCAGAACATATTAAAGAAGCTGCACAAGTCATTTCGCAATATGCAGATGTGATTGCTGTGCGTGCATTCCCAAGTTTAATAAATAAGCAAAAAGACAAATCTGAATTTGTGTTAAACAGCTTCGTGAAATATGCAACAGTACCAATTGTAAATATGGAAAGCGCTATAGCTCATCCTTTACAAGCTTTGGCAGATGCAATTACTATTTCGGAATTAACCGAAAAAGCAAAACCCAAAGTTGTGTTATCTTGGGCGCCACATCCTAAAGCGTTGCCTCAAGCGGTTGCGAATTCATTTGTAGAAATGATGCAAGAAATGGATGTCGATTTGACCATTACACATCCTGAAGGTTACGAGTTGAGTAAAGCAATCACTAAAAATACGTCTATCAATTACAATCAAGAAGAAGCTTTAAAAAATGCCGATTTTGTTTACGTTAAAAACTGGAGTAGTTATAATGACTATGGGGAAATTTTAAGTCAAGATTCGAATTGGATGATGACGCAAGCTAAACTTGGAGAAGCAAAATTTATGCATTGCTTACCAGTTCGTAGAAATGTTGTGGTTGAGGATGCAGTGTTAGATGGAGAAAATTCTATTGTGATGAAGCAAGCTAATAATAGAACCTATGCGGCTCAAATTGTATTGAAAAAAATTCTGGAAAACTTATAATTATGAAAACATTAAAAGTCATAAAAATAGGTGGAAATATTATTGATAATGATGCTGCATTACATCAGTTTTTAGAGGATTTTTCTAAAATTGAAACTCCAAAGATATTAGTTCATGGTGGCGGAAAATTAGCAACACAATTGGCAGAGAAAATGGGTGTTCCTGTAAAAATGATTGATGGCAGACGTATTACAGACCAACAAACATTAGATATCATTACAATGGTATATGCTGGAAAAATCAATAAAAATATTGTAGCAAAATTACAAGTTAGCCAATGTAATTCAATTGGTTTTTCTGGTGCAGATGGAAACACTATAGTTTCTGAAAAAAGACCAGTAAAAGATGTTGATTATGGTTTTGTGGGTGATGTTTTAAAAGTAAATACGGAAACATTGGAGTTACTATTAAATAATAATGTTACACCTGTGTTTTGTGCAATTACTCGCGACGAAAACGGACAGTTATTAAACACAAATGCAGATACGGTCGCTTCAGAATTAGCGATTGGCTTCGCTTCAAAATATAAAACCGAATTGTACTACTGTTTCGAGAAAAATGGAGTGTTACAAGATGTAAATAATAACGATTCAGTTATCGAAAACATCAACACAAAAACCTATCAAAACTTAATAAACGAAGGAGTGATTGCAGATGGTATGTTGCCAAAACTAAACAATTGCTTTCACGCCATTCAACATAATGTAGCAAAAGTATGTATTGGGAAACCAGATATGCTTTTTAATGTAAGTACAAAATTTACAACCATTCAAAAATGATTGAACAATTAACCAATGAAGCTATTGAGTTATTAAAAACACTCATCGAAACGCAGTCATTTTCTTCTGAAGAAGATCAAACAGCGATGCATATAGAAGAGTGGTTTCAGCAACACGAGATGCCTTATAAACGAACTGTAAATAACGTTTGGGCAACTAATAAATATTTTGATGATACCAAACCAACACTGCTTCTAAACTCACATCACGACACTGTAAAACCAAATAATGGTTACACTAAAGATCCGTTTAAAGCAATTGTTGAAGATGGCAAATTATATGGTTTAGGAAGTAATGATGCAGGTGGTTGTTTGGTATCTTTGATTGCCACATTCACGCATTTTTATAATCAAAAAGATTTAAAATTTAATTTGGTTATTGTCGCTTCCGCGGAAGAAGAAAGCAGTGGAGACAATGGTTTAAACAGTATGTTGTCGGTTATTCCAAAAGTAGAGGTTGCTATTGTAGGCGAGCCTACTTTAATGAATCTTGCAGTTGCCGAAAAAGGTTTGGTGGTTTTTGATGCTGAGGTAAAAGGAACGCCAAGTCATGCAGCTCATCCAAACAATAATAATGCGATTTACAATACTATTTCTGTATTACAATGGTTTAAAGATTATGAATTCAAAAAGAAGTCTAATGCTTTGGGCGAAGTAAAAATGACAGTCACTCAAATTAATGCAGGAAAACAACATAACGCAGTGCCAGCAAATGTAAGTTTGGTTGTAGATGTACGTGTTAATGATAAATATACAAATCAGGAAATCGTTGAGATTCTTCAAAAAGAAGCACCTTGCGATAGTATTATTCCAAGAAGTATAAAATTGAATTCATCTTCAATACCAACAAATCATCCTTTGGTCGTTGCAGGAATAGAAATAGGAAGAACAACCTATGGATCACCAACCTTATCAGATCAAGCCGTCTTATCTTGTCCTTCGTTAAAATTAGGACCTGGAGATAGCACGCGTTCACACTCAGCAGATGAATTTATTTATCTCAATGAAATTGAAGAAGGCATTAAAATATATATTGAATTATTAGAAAAAGTATTGTAGTGTTTTCGTCAGTTTGAGTATTCCGACTGCAAGGAGAAATGTATCGAAAACAAGAAAATAACTCAAATAGACGAAATATTAATAAAAAGCGTCAATTCGAGTATTCTGAATATATTCAGAATGTATCGAGAATAGCTTTGACTTAAAATATAATTGAAAAAATGAAACTCTGGGACAAAGGTATAAGTATAGACAAAAAGATTGAGCAATTTACAGTTGGTAACGATCGTGAAATTGATTTGCATATTGCAAAGTATGATATACAAGCGTCATTAGCACACGCAAAAATGCTGTGTAAAATGGGAGTTTTATCTGCTGAAGAATTACAACAATTGGAAAATGGATTAGCCATTTTAGCAAAACAAATTGAAGCAGGAACATTTGTTATTGAACCTCAGTTTGAAGATGTACATTCCAAAATTGAATTCGAGTTGACTAAAACTTTAGGCGAAGTCGGAAAAAAAATTCACACTGCACGTTCTAGAAACGATCAGGTTTTAGTGGCTCTACAATTATTTTATAAAGAGAGTATATTAGAAATACAGAATAAAACAAAAACGTTTTTTGAAACCCTTTTAGACTTAGCCGAAACGCATAAAAACAATCTGCTTCCAGGTTATACACATTTACAAGTCGCTATGCCATCTTCGTTTGGCTTATGGTTTTCTGCTTATGCTGAGGTGTTAATTGACGATGTCTATTTATTACATGCAGCGTTAAATACAGTTGATCAAAATCCGTTAGGTTCTGCTGCTGGTTATGGTAGTTCGTTTCCCATCGATAGAGCATTTACCACAAAAGAATTGAACTTTTCAACCTTAAAATACAACGTCGTTGCGGCACAAATGAGTCGTGGGAAAAGTGAAAGAACTATAGCTTTGGCTTTAGGAAGTTTGTGTAATACTTTGGCGCGCTTTGCAATGGATGTTTGCTTGTATAATAGCCAGAATTTTGGGTTTATTTCTTTTCCAGACGAACTTACTACAGGTAGTAGCATTATGCCGCATAAAAAGAACCCAGATGTGTTTGAGTTGATTCGTGGTAAATCAAATAAAATCCAAGCGTTACACACCGAAATGGTATTAATCACTAATAATTTACCAAGTGGTTACCATAGGGATTTTCAGTTATTAAAGGAAAATATGATTGCAGCTATTGAAGATGTAAAAGACATTTTGGACATTTTTAATTATGCGATTAAACAAACAAAAGTCAACAGCATCGACTTAAACGATGCTAAATATCAATACTTATTTACAGTAGATAATATCAACACATTGGTCGTAGAAGGTATGAGTTTTAGAGAAGCCTATCAAAAAATTGGTAGTGAAGTGCAAGATGGAACTTATAAACCCGACTTATCAAAACAACATACACATATTGGAAGCATTCATAATTTAGCTTTAGAAAAGATTAGAGAAAAGTTTCCACAATAGATTTTTATGAAAGAGAATTTTAAAAATGTCGCTTATTCCATATTAGATTTAGCCTTTGTATCAAACGGAAGTTCTCCAGCTGAAACTTTTAAAAATAGTTTAAGATTAGCACAACAGGCAGAAGCTTTTGGATACAAACGATTTTGGTTGGCAGAGCATCACAATGCAATAAGTATAGCGAGTTCGGCAACTTCTGTGCTTATAGGTTATATAGCCGAAGGAACAAAAAAAATAAGAGTAGGTTCTGGCGGTATTATGCTACCCAATCATTCCTCACTTATTGTAGCAGAACAATTTGGTACTTTAGGTTCCTTATATCCAGACAGAATAGATTTAGGATTAGGTCGTGCACCTGGAACAGACCAAGAAACAGCAAATGCCATACGTTCAGACAGAATGCAAGCAACGCTTAAATTTCCAGAAGAAGTTGATAAAATCCAGCAATATTTTTCATTAGATAATAGCGAAGCAAAAGTAAGAGCAACAGTTGCCGAAGGTGTTAATGTGCCCATTTACATTCTAGGGTCAAGTACAGATAGTGCGCGATTGGCTGCAAAAAAAGGATTGCCTTATGCATTTGCAAGTCATTTTGCAACATCTCATTTGTTTGAAGCTTTAGATATTTATCGTAATGAGTTTCAACCATCACAATATCTAAAAGAACCTTATGTTATAGCAGGCATAAATGCCATTGTTGCAGATTCTAATAAAGCTGCAGAGAATATGTTTACTACCTTAATTCGTATGGTTGTTAATCTGTTTATGGGCAAAAGGGAATATTTAAATAAACCAACCGAAATGACTGAAGAACTTCACGAAATTTTGCAAAATCCTTCAGTGCAACAAATGCTAAAGTATTCTTTTGTTGGAAATAAAGAAACAGTAAAAAAACAAACCCAAGATTTTTTAGAGAAAACTAAAGCCAATGAGTTAATAGTTGTCACTAATATTTATGATGCTGAGGATAGAATAAAATCTTATGAATTGTTTTCAGAGATTATGAAAGAGATAAATTAGCATGTCATTCTT
>ERZ1027208.703-NODE-703-length-11918-cov-8.146927_pt1 | contig 11918 bp, 9 predicted proteins | sample MGYA00520867_ERZ1027208 | MGnify/ENA primary metagenome ERZ1027208 (study PRJEB33311, sample SAMEA4378413) | marine metagenome | biome: Marine biome; feature: Fjord; material: Water | collected 2014-07-20T08:00:00Z/2014-07-... | depth 75 m ...
CTTTTAGGGCGCGCAATGCGTCGGGCAGGCCGTTGGCCCAACCGCTAATCGTCCCTGCCCCAAGGCAGACAACCATGTCGCCAGGGCGGGCCTGCTCTGCGACAAGGCGGGCCAAATCATCAGGCCCACCAACACGGCGCGCATGCCGGTGCCCATGTTGGATCAACCCTGCAACCAGTGCATCGCGGTCAGCCCCTTCAATCGGTTCTTCGCCAGCAGAATAAACATCGGCAATGCCTACAACGTCACAATCATTAAAGCACGCACAGAACTCATCGAAATGATGGCTTAGGCGTGAATAGCGGTGCGGCTGGTGCACGGCGATAATGCGCCCCTCTGTCGATTGACGCGCCGCTTTAAGCACGGCGGCGATCTCAACGGGGTGATGGCCATAATCGTCAATGATTGTTACGCCATCAACTTCGCCGACCTTCGTAAAGCGCCGATTCACCCCGCCAAAGTTCTTGAGGGCTTCGCGAATTTCATCACCCTTCATGCCCAAATGGCGTGCAACGGCTACAGCAGACAGCGCGTTAGATACGTTGTGATCACCGGGCATCGGAAGTTCACAGTCTTCGATAATGATGTCTTCGCTTTGCAACTGAACATCAAAATGCGCCACTCCCGCTTTGTAGTGCAAACCAACAACCCGCACATCAGCCTGTGCGTTAAACCCGTATGTGATGACGCGGCGGTCCGTGATTTTACCTACGAGGCTTTGAACCTCGGGGTGGTCCGTACAGCACACAGCCACACCATAAAACGGGATGTTGGACGTGAAATCCAAAAAGCCCTGACGCAGGTTTTCGATTGTGCCCCAATGCTCCATATGCTCAGGGTCAATATTAGTGACAATCGCGATCGTAGCAGGCAGGCGGTTAAAGGTGCCGTCGCTCTCGTCTGCTTCGACAACCATCCACTCCCCCTCGCCCTTGCGCGCATTCGAGCCATAGGCGTGGATGATCCCGCCATTCACAACCGTTGGATCAAATCCACCACCATCCAGCAGCGCCGCGACCATCGTTGTTGTTGTCGTTTTGCCGTGGGTACCCGCAATTGCGATATTTGATTTTAGGCGCATCAATTCAGCCAACATTTCTGCGCGGCGCACAATCGGCAGGCCCTGTGCGCGTGCTTCGTCCAGCTCGGGGTTGCCCGGCTTAATCGCGGATGAAATGACAATCACCTGAGCGTTTTCGATGTTCTCGGCCTGCTGCCCTACAAAGATCTTTGCGCCCAATTCAGCCAAACGGTCGGTGATTGGTGTGGTTTTGAGGTCCGAACCTTGCACCTGATAGCCGTGATTCAGCAGAACCTCAGCAATACCTGACATGCCAATGCCGCCAATACCGACAAAATGAATGGCGCCCACATCTCCGGGCAGTTTGGTTGCGGCGTTCATCAGGTAGGCTCCTTAAGGGTGAGGTTTTGAACCATATCAGCAAGCGTTTCTGCGGCTTCTGGCTTGCCCAATGACAGGGCTCTGTTGGCCATAGTCAGGGCCGCAGCGCCGTTGGACAGGATCATTTGTATGTGCTCTGTCAAAGTTTCAGGATTAGCTGCATCTTCGCGGATCATGATTGCGGCTTCGGCCACAACCAATCCATGCCCATTTGCGACCTGATGATCGCCAGCTGCCGCGGCAAAGGGGATCAGGATAGACGGACGGCCAATAACGGTGAGGTCGGCAATTGAGGATGCACCAGAACGGCTGATCACCAATTGCGCCTCGGACATGCGCCGCGGCACATCGTGAAAGAACGGTTGAACATCCGCGTTGATACCGTTTTCAGCGTAATATTGTGCGACACGTGTGCCGTCTTCTTCGCGGGCCTGATGGCTGACGCGGATATTGCGCAGCATCTCCATCGGTAAGGCTGCAATTGCGGGCGGGATCACATCACTCAGGATTCGCGCCCCCTGCGAGCCGCCCATAACCAACACTTCCATTGGATAATCACCCGGCGCGATATAGGCCGCACCAGCACGTTCCAAAACGCTTGCGCGTACAGGGTTACCAACATGGAAGCCTTCAACGCCTTCTGGCAATGTAGTCGGCCAAGTTCCGCACGCGACTGCATCGACCCGTTTGGAGAACATTTCATTCACGCGGCCCAGAACCCCGTTTTGCTCATGAATCATACGCGGCAGGCGCAGCATCCTTGATGCAGCCAAGGCGGGGATTGAAGGGTACCCGCCAAAGCCGATCACCACGGACGGCTTGTCGCGCATCATGCGCATGGCCGCACTTAACGTACCGCTAAGAATCCGCACCGGCACCAATGCCTTTGCCAGCAAACCACCACGCGCAAATGTTGCACTGGCAATTTGTTCAATCTCAACCGCATCAGGAAAGCCACTGGTGTAGCGCGCGCCGCGAGCATCTGTGCTCAGCTTGACGCGCCAGCCACGCGCCAGCATCACTTCGGCCAAGGCCTGCGCAGGAAACATATGACCGCCCGTGCCACCAGCAGCGATAACAAGAAGGGGAGGATTACTCATGATCGACCTCGCGACAATAATGCACTGATCTCACCTTGAGCGCGCGTGCGAGTAAAAGCCAGCAACATCCCAAGCGCAATACCCGATGCAATGACCGAAGACCCCCCGTAACTAACGAACGGCAAGGTCATACCCTTTGCCGGAAGCAGGCGAACTGCAACGCCCATGTTAATCATTGCCTGAACACCAAACATGCAGGCAAGACCCGTCCCCGCAAGGCGGATAAACGGATCACGCTCCCGCACCAAACGCAGCAGGGAACGCACAACAACCGACGCGTAAAGCGCAATAATGCACAGCACCAAAACAAGGCCGTATTCTTCTGCGGCGACCGCAATGATGAAATCAGTATGGGCATCTGGAAGTGACCACTTCACTTCGCCCTCCCCCACACCCACACCAAACAAGCCACCTTCGCGGATGGCATTGGTCGCATAACCCAATTGGGTTGTCGGGTCGACATCCACGCTTAGAAAGCCATCAATCCGGCGCGCAAAGTGTTCCGAACTAGAGTAAGCAAACGTTCCTGCCAAAACGACCAGACCGGCCATCCCCACCAACAGCACCATTGGTGCGCCAGCGACGAAATACATCACGCCCCAAGCAAATAACACCAGACAAGCCTGACCAAAGTCAGGCTGCAAAGCGAGCATCAAAACGATGGTAATACACAAGCCAAAAGACCACGCCTTACCCGGCGGGCCGTTGATCTCAAGGCTTGCCGCCATCATCCACGCGGCAACAACAACGAATCCCGGCTTAAGAAATTCGGAAGGCTGAACTGACGCAAAGCCAAGGCTATACCAACGGGTTGCCCCCTTGCCAAAGTCAGTTCCGAATACGGGCAATAGCGCCAGCGCAATAAATGCACCTATAAACCCAACAACAGCCAATCGGCGCACCATTGTGGGCGACATCATCGACGTCAGCATCATCACAATCATCGCCAAACCGCCAAAAAACGCCTGTCGCTGCACATAGTGAAACGGCTCAAATCCGTTCTTCTCCGCCAGCGGGGGCGACGCAGCCAGCCCTAACAACATCCCAACACCAAATAGCATCAGAATGCAGGATAACGCCCATTTATCGAGCGTCCGCCACCACTTGGGGAGGATTGGTTCGCCGTCCCGTACGGGAACTGCGCCATAAACCATTTCTGTCATGGGTACGTGCCTTACACTGCCTGTCATGCCCCCTTTTCGGAGGTCTAGCCTTATCTATAACGCCTAAATCGCTGCGCGGCTAGAGTCTTTGCATGCTTTTGTATCACCGCCCCGCCCAACAGATCGCGCTAACACAGCAACATTCATTTCCCTGAGAGAGCTTGACCGCCCCAGCCGGTTAAGGCACCCCACCGATATGGAATTTGATAATGCAATAATTGGCGCTGGCGCCGCCGGCATGATGTGTGCTGCCCACCTTGAAGGGCGCACCCTATTGGTTGACCACGCAAAAGCCGCCGGGGAAAAAATCCGTATTTCTGGTGGCGGGCGGTGCAATTTCACCAACCTCTATACCGATCCCAAAGCCTTTATCAGCGCCAATCCGCATTTCGCAAAATCCGCCTTGGCGCGCTACACCCAGTGGGATTTTATCGCCTTGGTCGAGGCTCACGGCATCGCATGGCATGAGAAAACCCTTGGCCAGTTGTTTTGTGACAATAGCGCAAAAGACATCATTGCGATGCTTGGCTCACTGATCAAAGACCGCGAAGTGAACATGCACCTCAACAGCAGCATTAGTAACGTCGAAAAGCTAAACGACAGCTTCACATTCACGCTACAAACTGCTGATAAAAAACACAAAGTGACGGCCAAAAACCTGATCATCTCAACTGGCGGAAAATCGATCCCCAAGATGGGCGCGACAGGTTTCGCCTATGAGATCGCCCATCAATTTGGCCTGCCCGTCACCGATACACGGCCCGCATTGGTGCCCTTCACCTTCCCCGATGGCCGCTTTGCCGAGATCTCTGGCGTCGCGGTACCTTCGCGTGTTCATGCTGATGGTCCGGTATTCGAAGAAGCGCTGCTGTTCACCCACCGCGGGCTTTCGGGCCCTGCAATCTTGCAGGCATCAACTTACTGGACCGAAGGCACCCCAATCAGCCTCGATATCGTGCCCAGCGATATGTACGAAGCCCTTCGCAGCCAACGCCAAGAAGCGGGGCGGCGTAACTTCACAAATGAATTGGCGCGCCACCTTCCTTCCCGTTTGGTCGAACATCTATCTGGCGTGTTTGACCTAACCGGTAATTTGGCCGATTGGTCTGACAAACGGCTAAGCGCATTAATGGATGATTTGCGGGATTGGCAGCTCACTCCCAACGGCACGGAAGGTTACCGCACTGCTGAAGTCACTTTGGGCGGCATCAATACTGACGCGCTGAATGCGCGCACAATGGCGAGCAAAGATCACCCCAACCTGTACTTCATCGGCGAAGCCGTCGATGTGACAGGATGGTTGGGCGGGTACAACTTTCAGTGGGCTTGGTCCTCTGCCATGGCAGCGGCAACCGCGCTGAACGCAGTCAAATAATTACGCGGCCCCAATATGCGCTTTCACCAATTGCGCAAAATCATCGCCGCGTTTTTCAAAGCTATCGTATTGATCAAAGCTGGCCGCGGCTGGCGCAAGTAATACCACATCCCCTGCCTTAGAATCAGCAATAGCGCGGGAAACCGCAACTTCCATCGTGGTGCACACCTCTGCCTCGACATTTAACTGCATGGCAAAGCCAGCTGCTTCGCGTCCGATGACATAGGCTTTTTTTACGTTGTCCGAAGATGCCGCAAGCCCACCCAAACCACCTGTCTTTTCAAGACCACCGCAAATCCAGCGGATATTTTTGAAAGCGGCCAGCGCTTTGGCAGCGGAGTCGACATTTGTGGCCTTGCTGTCATTCACAAACCGAACCCCGCCTTTTTCGCCAATCGTCTGGCTGCGGTGCGGAAGACCGCCAAAGCTGTGGAATGCAGCCTCAATCAGTTTCGGTGCCAACCCAAGGGAACGGCACGCGCCGTAAGCGCTACAGGCGTTCTGATGATTGTGTGACCCTGGTAATCCAGCAATGTCGCGTAGATCAATCGAGGCGACCTGTTTGCCATTCCGGTATTCGCTAAGGAATCCTTTGCGTGCAAAAACTTGCCAACCCGGACCAGTCAGCTTTTGCTCCACACTCACGCGGATCACGCGGTCATCAACTGCTGCCTCACTAAGTTGGCCTGCCAAAAACGCGCCTTCCTGCTCGTCGACGCCAATCACTGCGCGGTCAGGTCCACCCTCAGCGAACAGGCGGCGTTTGGCAGCGAAATATCCACCCATCCCCGCATGCCGATCCAAATGATCTGGGCTTAGGTTGGTGAACACAGCCACATCCGGCGTCAGGCTGCGTGCCAGATCGGTTTGGTAGCTCGACAGCTCTAACACAACCACGCCACCCGAGGGGGCCGGTTCAATATCCAGCACACCGCGCCCAATGTTTCCGGCGAGTTGTGAATTGCGACCAGCGTGTTCAAGAATATGATGGATCAGCGCCGAAGTGGTTGATTTACCATTTGAACCCGTCACCGCAACGATGCGCGGCGCGATATCAAACATGTTCCATTCAGAGGTTGCGAAGCTTTGGAAAAACAGCCCAATGTCGTTGTCCACTGGCACGCCAGCAGCCAAGGCTGCGGCAACAACCGGATTTGGTGTGGGGTACAGATGAGGAATACCTGGACTGACGATTAGGCGGGCAATGCCTTCAAATGCGCCGGTTTTGGTGAACTCAACACAGTCAAAACCCTCAGCTTCTGCCGCTGCGCGCGCGGGCGGGTTATCATCCCAACATACCGCCACAGCGCCACCAGATTTGAGCGCGCGTGCGGCAGATAAGCCGGAACGCCCAAGCCCCAAAACCGCAACACGTTGCCCCTGCATGCCCTGAACTGGTATCATCTCAAATATCCTTATGCTGTGGGCACGCAATGTACCTGCGGTCTGATCTAATGAGTACGTAGTCCTTTAGGCGTCGTCCGCCAAGGATTTGAGCAATGCAACTGCTTGGTCTGCCATTTGCGCAGGAACAAAAGCATGATCATGATGCGTACCGGCAACCATATTACACGCGATCCCCGCCTGCGCCAAAACGGTTGCAACAGCCGCCGTTAGCCCAACGCCATCAAGCGCCGAAAACACACTGAGTGTAATTCGCTTCATCGGTAAGTCGCTTTGCAGACCATGGACCTGTGCAACGGCGTCCGGCAGGATCAGGGACAGACCTTCGGTTTCACGAAAGCTGGCGATGGCCTGAGGCAATAGCGCCTCTGGCCCCACACAAAAATGATACACGGTATCATCCAGCAGCGGAGCCATCCCCGAAATCATGGCCTGCGTGTCTTTTACAGGCGCAGACATTATCTGACCTTCAGGGTAGCAAGACCGATCATCGCCAAAATCAGCGAGATAATCCAAAAGCGGATGACGATCTGTGGCTCGGCCCAGCCCTTTTTCTCATAGTGGTGATGAATCGGTGCCATTAGGAAAACGCGTTTGCCTGTGCGTTTGAAATACAGGACCTGAATGATCACTGACAGCGCCTCAACAACAAACAAGCCGCCAACGATAGCAAGAACCAATTCGTGCTTGGTGGCCACCGCGATTGCACCCAGCGCGCCACCGAGAGCTAGCGAGCCCGTATCACCCATAAACACAGCCGCAGGTGGCGCATTATACCATAAGAAACCAAGCCCGCCGCCAAAAATACCAGCGGTAAAGACCAGAATTTCGCCCGTGCCTGGTACATAGTGGACATCAAGGTATTCAGTAAAATCCACACGACCAACAGCATAAGCAATCACACCCAACGAACTGGCCGCGATCATCACTGGCATAATAGCTAGGCCATCCAAACCGTCGGTGAGGTTTACGGCATTTGCCGCCCCTACAATGACGATGATCGCAAAGGGCACAAACAAATAGCCAAGATTGATGAGCGTATCTTTAAACACCGGCAGCGCCAGTTGGTTCTGCAATTCCGCTGGGTGATACGCCGCAGCCCAAACACCCGCGATTCCAGCAATAATGAAACCAAGCAACAGGCGCACTTTCGAGGACACACCAGCAACAGTTTGCTTGCTGACCTTTGCATAATCATCTGCAAAACCAATAGCGGCAAAACTCATGGTGACAAACAAGATCATCCAGATAAAGGCATTGTCCAACCGTGCCCAGAGCAAGGTTGAGGTCAACAGCGCGCCAACGATCAGCAGCCCGCCCATTGTCGGCGTGCCTGCTTTGGCAAAATGCCCCTCGGGGCCATCGTCACGGATGGGTTGGCCTTTACCTTGGGTGCGGCGCAGCATGTTGATCAGTGGCTTCCCAAACAGAAAACCAAAAAGAAGTGCCGTGAAAAAAGCGCCGCCAGCGCGAAAAGTAATGTAGCGAAACAGGTTAAAGAAATCGCCGCCATCCGACAGCAGGGTTAACCAATAGAGCATACATCGTCCTTACTTGTTCACAGTCCCAATGCCTACATCTTGTAGGCTAAGTCATAGTACGCCCCTTAATAGGGGTGTCAGATTTCTGTTACCGGATGGCCCATTTTGCGGATGGCGTCAACGATTAGACCCAATTTCATGCTCAATGATCCCTTGGCCAATACAACATCCCCAGCGTCCAAACGGTTGTGCAATCCGTCACACATTTCTGCGGATGTTTCGAACCAATCGCCCCGTTGGTGTCCAGGCAACAAATCATAAAGTGATCGCATCAACGGACCAACGCAATGAACCACATCCAATGTTTTGGTCGCGTCCAGATGCGCGATCCCCGCGTGCAACGCGATATCATCAGCACCTAATTCCTTCATATCGCCGAGAAAAGCGATCCTGCGGCCTTTGCCAATACGGCCCACCCCGTCGGTTGTTTGCGCCCCTGCCAGCACCTCAAGAGAGGCGGCCATGGATGTGGGGTTTGCGTTGTAACTGTCATCAATCAAAGACAGACGCTGGCGTGCTTCAACTGGGTCAAGCTGAATGATTTCACGCAATCCGCGCCCCTTGTACGGGGTCCACTGCCCAAGCACGGTAATCGCCTGTGCAAGATCGGCACCGATGGCTTGAACAATCGCAAGGGCCCCCAGCCCGTTCATCGCAAAGTGACGCCCCGGCGTGGCCAGCTTGAACAGCAACGGTTTGTCGTCTACTTCGGCCTGCACAATTGTGGTGTCACCCTGAATTGTCAGCTCCTTAAGTTTCCAGTCAAAACCGTTTTCACCAAAGGCGATGCCGTGCAAACGGCGGTCGTGGGTTTTTGCGGCCAGAATTGCAGAAGTTTCGACATCGGCGTTATACACCGCCGCGCCACCAATCGGCAGGCTGTCGAAAATGCTAGCTTTTTCAAGGGCGATGCCTGTGATGTTTTCAAATGCCTCCAAATGTGCGGCGGCCACGTTTGTGATCAATGCAGCATCAGGGCGCGTCAGCATCGTAAGCGGCAGAATTTCACCGGGATGGTTCATGCCCATTTCAATGATCGCGTATTGCGTATCCGCCGGCATCCGCGCCAGCGTGAGCGGCACCCCCCAGTGGTTGTTATAGCTGTCAACTGACGCATGCGTGCGTCCTTGCACGGCCAACATCGCCAGCAACATTTCTTTTGTTGAGGTCTTTCCAACCGAACCAGTGATGCCAACGACTTTAGCTTCTGTCCGCGCACGAGCAGCCGCGCCAAGCGCTTCTAGTCCTTTGAGGACATCCTCAACAATCAGCAAAGGCGCATCGTCCGAAACACCGTCTGGCACACGGGACACCAGCGCGGCCCCTGCGCCTTTTGCAATTGCAGCAGCGACAAATTCGTGACCGTCTCGCACATCTTTGAGGGCGACAAAGAGATCACCCTTTTCAAGCGTACGCGTATCAATCGACACGCCGTTAACGGCCCAATTGCCGCGCAGCTCACCACCTGTTGCGGCGGCTGCCTCTGCCCCTGTCCACAAGCTCATGTTAGTCTCCCGTCAAGCGCGGCCACTGCGACACTGGCCTGTTCTACATCATCAAACGGCAATACATCATCACCGATAGTTTGGCCCGTCTCATGTCCCTTGCCCGCAACCAGCAATGCATCGCCCGGCTCCAGCAGATCAACACCGCGCAGGATCGCTTCGGCTCGGTCGCCGAACTCGGCAGCGTTTGGGCAGCCTTGCATCACAGCCGCGCGAATGGTCGCCGGATCTTCTGAGCGCGGATTATCATCTGTGACAAACACAACATCTGCGTTTTCTGCAGCTGCAGCGCCCATCAACGGACGCTTGGCCGTATCACGGTCCCCGCCAGCGCCAACAATTGCAATCAAACGTCCCATCACATGGGGGCGCATAGCCGAAAGTGCTGTCGCAACCGCATCGGGCGTATGCGCGTAATCTACAAACACAGCTGCACCGTTGTCGCGTGTGGCCGCCAGCTGCATACGTCCGCGAACAGTGGTAAGATGCGGGATGGTGTCAAACACAGCCGAGGGATCAGCACCGCAGGCAATGACCAGCCCCGCCGCAAGCAAAACGTTATCAGCCTGAAAGCCGCCAATCAGATTAAGCCGTTTTTGATAAGCCTTGCCGCGCCATTCAAACCGCAGGTCCTGCCCCGTCGCGTCAAACCGCTGGGCCATGAGATGCAGATCACCGCCATCACGGCCAACGGTAATCACGTTACATCCACGTGCACTCGCGATTGCAGCGACATCTACACCCTTCGCATCGTCGATATTCACAACAGCCGTGCCATCTTCGGGAAGGACGCGGACAAACAGCCCTGCCTTTGCATCGAAATAGGCATCAAATGTCTCGTGGTAATCCAAATGATCTTGGGAGAAATTGGTAAATCCGGCGGCTTTCAACATCACACCGTCAAGGCGGCGTTGATCTAACCCGTGCGAGGAAGCCTCCATTGCGCCGTGGGTGATGCCGTTTTCTAATGCCTGCGCGAGGGTGCGGTGCAATGTAATCGGCTCCGGCGTTGTATGGGCCAATGGCGCGGTCCACGCCCCTTCAACACCTGTTGTGCCTAGATTGACGGCATCCAGTCCCATTTCAATCCAGATTTGGCGTACAAAGGTACTGACGGACGTTTTGCCATTTGTGCCTGTCACCGCAATCATGGTCTTTGGCTGCCCGCCAAACCATAGTGCCGCTGTGCGGGCCAACGCCTCGCGTGGTTGTTCGGATATCACCAGCGCCACACCTGCTGCGCGCACAGCATTTCCAGCCAGTTGCGCACCATCAGCGTCAGTTAAAATTGCCGTGGCACCTTGCTCAATAGCCTTTTCAACGAAGCTGGCCCCATGAACAACTGATCCCGGCATTGCGGCAAACAAAGTACCCTTTTTGACGCGTCGACTGTCAACTTCAATACTGTTCAGGATAGGGTTTTCGCCCCCCACGGCCATGAGCCCCAAGGAATTTAACGAGGTACTCAGAGCGGTTGTCATAATGGGGCCTGTTGGCTTAGTTGCTGCTGGTGAGGGTTATACCAGCGACGCCTGAGGGTTCAATGGCTGGTCGCATTCCCAATAGGGGCGCAACACGGCGGATCATCTCAGCTGCGATGGGCACAGCTGTCCAACCTGCAGTGCGGCGCGGCTTACCGCTAGAGGTTTCAACAGGCTCATCCAAGGTCACGACCAGCACATAACGCGGGTCATGTGCAGGAAACATTGAAGCAAATGTGGTGATGGTTTTTTCTTTGTAATAGCCACCGCGCGGCTTTGGCTTGTCTGCTGTGCCCGTCTTACCCGCCACAAAATAACCCGGGACCTCGCCAAAGGAGGCTGTACCATCTTCGCCGATCACCACAGAACGCAACATCCGGCGTGAGGCCGCGGCAACGTCAGACCGCATAACGCGTTCACCCATTTGCGGACCATTCTGTTTGATCAGCGTTGGTTTGACCGAGCGACCACCGTTGGCAATCGCGGCATAGGCGCCAGCCAAATGCATGGCAGTGGTCGAAATACCGTGACCATAGGAAATCGTCACGGCCGATAAATCTGTGTAACGCGCGGGCAGCAGTGGACGGCCGCCAGAAGCTTCGACAATTTCAAACGGAGTGCGTTCAAACAGGCCAAGGCTGCGCAAGAATTCTTGCTGGCGTTCTTTGCCGATCATCAAAGCAAGGCGGCCCGTGCCACGGTTAGAGGACTTCTCAATGATCTGGGCGACACTGATTGTGCCATAGTTATGGTTAGCGAACTCCCCAATAGTATGGCCGCCTACTTGCGTGGGGACAGCGGTGTTGATCATCGTGTTTGCATTCAGCAAACACAATTCCATCGCTTGAGAAGCAGCAAAGATTTTGAAAGTACATCACAATACTTACACAACCTGAAACTGGATCTTATACACAACAGAAGCCACGCAACCAGAGGCAAACGAAGAG
>ERZ1027208.704-NODE-704-length-11914-cov-33.198921_pt1 | contig 11914 bp, 9 predicted proteins | sample MGYA00520867_ERZ1027208 | MGnify/ENA primary metagenome ERZ1027208 (study PRJEB33311, sample SAMEA4378413) | marine metagenome | biome: Marine biome; feature: Fjord; material: Water | collected 2014-07-20T08:00:00Z/2014-07-... | depth 75 m ...
AGCTCTAAAACACTGCCCCGCCATTTGTGTTGCCCCACATGTAAAATAGACAAGGCCCAGATTAGGGCTGCCATTAACAGCAGTCCATTCCCCTTTACAACTTGCCAGTTACTCCAGTCAAACGCCATCGGGTTAAACAATATCATTAAGCCACATAAACCGACGGCAACACCCAACACTTTATTAATAGATAACTTTTGTTTGAGAAAAAAGTGTGCCACCGGTGCTACCCATAACGGTGTTGTATAAGCAAGCAGTGCAGCACGGCCAGCATTTACTTCCATCAAACCCAAATTAATCATTGAGACAAAGCCTGCAAACTGCATCACCCCAACACCAAAAACAATGGGCAGGTCTTCTTTGTGTGGCCGTTTAAATCGCCCAAGAAATATCAGCAGACAGCTGATTGCTATTAACGCAACAGTCAGCCTAGCCACCGTAAACCAAAGCGGATCGATATAAGCCAAGCCAATTTTCATAATTGGCCAACTTAAACCCCAAATTAATACGATTAAAGCGAGTAAAAACCAAGCTGACGACAAAACTTTAGTCACAAAAGCCCCTTTCGAAAAAAATAAATATACCACGCAGCACTCAACTATAATAAAAAATCACTTTTAAATAATGAGCAAACAATGGCTAGAGTTAACATCGACTTTCCCGGGCAAGCTTTATTCACCTACTCTTTAGCTGTTCGTATTACCGATATAAATTACGGCCAGCACCTTGCTCACGACAAGCTTATTAGCATGCTACACGAGGCACGCGCTCAGTTCTTTCTAAATTTCGACCTACAAGAATCCAATGTTGAAGGCTTAGGAATTATTTTGTCTGACCTAGCCATCAGTTACCAGGCTGAGTCTTTTTTCCCCGATACGCTTCTAGTAGAGATGACACTTGGCGACCCAAGCCGTTGCGGCTGCGACATGTTCTACCGAATCACTAAAAATAATGGTGAAATCGTTGTTGCCACAGCAAAAACTAGCCTTGTTTTCTTTGATTATAAAACCAAGAAAGTTGCTAGTATGCCCATGTCATTTAAACGTTTACTGGCACTGCGTAATACCAACCAGCCCAATAATCAAACTTAAAGTTCAAACATTAACGCTGGACGCTTTACTTTTTCTACGCATCCAGCCTCCCCCGTTAAAGGGTGGATATAAGACTGAGCCTAAAGAGGCGATCAATGCTCTTTCCTGAAACTATCCATCCCCTCCATGACTAAGGTAGGGTGATTTTTCTTAATATAACGTATATTTAGTGACTTACGTCGGTGCTCTGCTTCGCGAGGGTAACTAGGTTTCCATCTAGAATCTCGTATGACATACTGATGAGCCCGCAAAGGCGTTTTATGAATTCTTTTACCCTGGCAGTGTGTCATAAACCAGCTGCCTGCACTGTCCGGCATAATCCTTAACAGGCCATGGCATTCAACACCTCCATGCTCATCACGAATTTCCATAATTTGGCAACTGGACAACACGGGGGCGTCGGTGAACGGCAGATGAAACTTTCCAGCCAAAATAGAAAGGGCCGCTCTTTCTAAATGACTTTGCGTGGTTAGGTCCGATAAGCGAGATAAGAAAATATCCATAGTCACAACTCCCTTGAATATAAAAACTGGTCCCCTTTAGATACTACCTAATCAAGTAAGCTAGTCCTTTTTTTCTTCAAACTCAAGAATTTTCAACCTATTCTCTGTTTAAAAAAGCACGTTGCATTGACGTACTCACATCATATTTAACTAAAATAGGTTAATAAACTAGCGCACCAAGCACCCTTTAGTTTAGGGCCCTAAAGGTAAAGAAAGCGTTAACCAAACACTTAAAAGCACGCCCCAGCCGACTAAAAAAACCACAGAATAAGGAAGCATCAAGGTCATTATTGTCCCAACACCGGCCCGGCTGTCGTACTGCTTCATAAACGCAAACACCAGGGCAAAGTATGGCATAAGAGGCGTAATGATATTTGTTGAGCTATCCCCGACACGATAAGCGGCTTGAACCACTTCTGGGCCAATGCCATGCAGCATAAACATAGGGATAAACACCGGTGCCATAATCGCCCACTTTGCTGATGCGCTTCCTATAAATAAATTAGTAAAGGCACAAAATAAAACGAAACCTAACATCAAGGGCACAACGCCTAACCCACTTAAAGTAAGCAAGTCTGCTCCACTGACGGCGAGTAGTAAACCTAACTGGGTCCAACTAAAAAAGCTAACAAACTGAGCAGCAAAAAACATTAACACAATATAAGTTGCCATCACTGCAATGGACTTCTCCATGCTCTCAATAATATCGGCATGGCCAGTAAATCGACCCGATAAGTACCCATAAATACTTCCCATAATGCCTGCACTTATAGCGATAAGAGGAATTAAGCCCGACATGAAAGGAGACTTAACAATGCTACCTGTGGTGGGGTCTCGTAAAAAACCATTAAATGGGAGTAAACCCCAGACTACCAAGCCAACCATTAGCAATCCCGCCAATAATGCCCAGCGTAACGCTTTTCGTTCATTTTTCGTCGAGCCACTGCTGAGCTCAGTTTTTTCTGAGCCGGTATACTCACCTAGCAAAGGGCAGATATAGCGTTCGGTTACCCACGTTGCTAAACCAGCAATTAGGAAGGTCGATGCAATAATGAAATAATAATTTGCTGTCACACTCACTTGATAGGAATCATCCAGCAAATGTGCTGCTTCGGTGCTGATACCGGCCAGTATGACATCCACAGGGCCAATGAGTAAGTTGGCACTAAAACCGCCTGAAACGCCAGCAAAGCAGGCAGCCATACCGGCTAAGGGGTGCCGACCTGCAGCAAGAAAAATCATACCCGCTAACGGGATCATCACCACATAACCTGAGTCCACCGCTATACTCGACAACACGCCCGTCAAAACAACTATGAACGTCAGTAACTGAGCAGGTGCTCTTAAAACGGTCTGCCTTAGCGCGGCCTGGATTAACCCTGAGCGTTCTGCAATACCTAAGCCCAGCATCACGACTAGCACTGGGCCCACAGGGGCAAACTGAGTAAAGTTAGTGACCATATTGGCCAATATCCGGTGTAGTCCATCAACACTCAGTAAATTGACCACGACCACCTTGTCCCCTGTCACCGGGTGGACCACCGCTAAAGCTAAATACTCACCCAACCAAGACAGACCAATCACGAATACGCTCAAGTAAACAAACAACATCGTTGGGTGTGGTAACGCATTACCCCAGCCCTCTATTTTATGTAACAAACGTTGTGTTAACGATTTTTCTTGGCTGTTTTGCCGCACTTGCTGATCCATTAGTGTTTACTGTAAAGGCTCTTTTCACCCTCAGGTCTTGTTTTAAACCGTTTATGCATCCATAAGTAATCTGCCGGATGCTGCTTAATGCTCCTCTCTAGCCAGTCGCTCCAACATTGTGTATCTACCACATCATCGCCTGACGGGTAATTGCTTAATGACGGTTCAAACGTTACCGTACACTCACCGGTCTCGTCTCGGTAAGAGCTAAATAGCAAAACTTGTGCGTCAGTTTGTTGTGCATATTGCGGGATACTCGTAATAGTGGCCGTCGGAATATTGAAAAAATTAACAAATGTTCCTCGGCTAATCCCGAAATCTTGATCTGGCACAATCACGACAACCCCATTATCTGCCAGTTTCTTAAGCATATTTCGAATATCTTTTCGGTGGAAAAGCGTCATCGGGTGTTTGCTGACTGCTCGCTGATTAAATTGTGCTTCAAGCAAGGGGTTATCCATACGTCGGTAGACTGCGTTGTAAGGTGTCAGGCTAGCTAACTTAGTTAACGATTGGATAAAAGATGTAAAGTGTCCCGTTACTAATAACAGCGGTTTGTTTTCTTGAAGTGCTTTCTCAAGATGCTCAGCTCCGATAACGGTTACTGGCTCGGTTAACGCCTTCGGCTGCCGCCAAATCATATTAACCAGATCAAACATCATCAGTAATGAAGACTTTAAGTTAGCCTTTACCAGGTCATTTCGATACTGTTGCGACTCACCTTTAAAACATAAATCTATATTTTGCCGAATGGTTCGTGTTCGCCTATTGGCTCCCTTAGACCAATGCTTTGCAAGCCAGCCCGCTAAGCCAATTTGCCACGAACGCGGAAAACTAGCCAATATCCAGCTTAACAACACAAGTAGCCAAGATAGGATATATTTAGGGTGTAAATAAGAGAGTTTAAATGCTTTGTCTGCCATAGGAGGTTCCCTGTATTTTTGCATTCGTCAGCCTAGCAAAGACCTATGCAACCGTATTGATATGAATAAACATCTAATGACTAAATTTTTTAGCCACATTTTCGTACTTAATTAAATGGTTTTTATTATCAACACCCAGTTATTATGTTGATAAGGCCTTACCTGACTGTGATAGTCGATTATGTAATTAATGGTATAGACACGTCAAAGTTAATTTTCAACAGGCAGAAATGGACTGCGGTGTCATTTAAACTAACCGACAATATCTAACTCACGGCGGCGGAAACTAACCCCTCTTTCTGCCGCCAAGGCTTCACAGGTCTTAATATTGACACCTTCAAGCCCATCAATTGCTGTTGCTGTCACTTGTTGAATATAATTTGGAGCATCCGCCAAAAACTCCAACATCGCCACATATGACCCCTTCAATGTCGGCTGGCAATGTCTATTGTATATATCTTCATCTTGCGCATTCATTGATACGCATAGTGCATCTACACAAGTCGATAGCTCCGGCAATATGTTCCGTTTATTGACTAAATTCCCTAGCCCATCGGTATTCAGTCGTACCGAGCCACCATTATTTTTTACAAATGTAGCAACAGCAATCAGCTCTTTTAAGCGCAAAGTCGACTCTCCAAAGCCACAAAAAACAACCTCCTCAAACTGTGTTGGGTCACCCAATGCATCTATAATGGCTTGGTTTGTTGGGCGCTTTTCTAACGTCAGATCATACTCATGCAACTGTAATTTATGATGCGTTTTTGGGCAAAACTGACACCTTAAACTACAGCGATCGCTTAAATTAACATAGCGACTATTACCAATATCATAGACAAGGGTGTCCATTTAAAAGCCCATTAGCTTAGAGGGAACCCTTATTAATACCACTGGGCTAACGGAAGCTTTTATTTAAGGTATCTAATGCTTCACTACCTGGGCACAGGTCTTTATACGTTAATTCATTAAACGGTTCACAAACGGTTTGAATATTTTCATGCAAATCACTACTCCCAGGCTCAAGGTATAGCAACCCAGTTAAAACTTCCCCTTTATTTGTGTGTTCGCTTATTGCATTTAACGCATTCTGCTTATTCGTTAAGTCATAACTATCATCCGTCGCACGGAAGCGCATCATCGAACCATCGTGCATAAAAATATCTTTTGACAAACCCGGTTCAGATTGAGCAGTAATTTCACTTTTCACAGGAATAAAATCCGCAGAAATAAGTGATTCCATATGATCACGTAAGTAATCATAACTTTTAGTTGAGCCTTTATGATTATTGAAGGTTACACACGGTGATAAAACATCAATAAATGCGAACCCTTGGTGGGAAAGAGCGCCTTTTATTAGCGGAACTAGTTGGTCCTTATCACCTGAAAAGCTTCGGGCAACATAGGTTGCTCCCATGCTTAAGGCCAAACTCACTAAGTCGATACCTTCATCCATGACTTCTTTGCCACCTTTCATGACCGAGCCAAGGTCTGCTGTTGCAGAGGCTTGCCCTTTTGTTAGGCCATAAGCCCCGTTATTAGCAACGATGTAGCTCATGTTTAGCTTTCGTCGTGCGACATGGGCGAACTGACCTAGGCCAATAGAAGCCGAGTCTCCGTCTCCTGACATCCCTAAATAAATGAGCTCTCTATTGGCTAAATTCGCACCGGTGACGACCGACGGCATTCGCCCGTGCACTGAATTAAACCCGTGTGACTTCCCTAGGAAATAAGTCGGTGCTTTTGAGGAGCAGCCAATGCCAGAAAGTTTAGCGATTCGATGAGCCGGCAGCGATAGTTCAAAACATGCTTGAACAACAGCCGCACCGACAGAATCGTGCCCACAACCAGCACATAACGTTGACATACTGCCTTCATAATCACGGTAAGTAAGCCCTAGATCATTGGTTGGTAACTGAGGGTGATGAAATTTTGATTTTGCTATACACGTCATGATTAATCGTTTCCTGTTAAAGCGGGGTCTTGTGTATCTAAGTGATTTAAAATACCACCTACAACGGCTTGAACCGGTATTGGCATTCCATCGTAATGCAGGATTTTAATCAGTTTTTTTGGGTAGCAGTCTAGCTCGTTAATCAACAATGAACGCATTTGTGCATCGCGGTTTTGTTCAATAACGTACACCGTCTCATGACGTTCGATAAACTCGGCCACCTCATCATTAAAAGGGTAACTGCGTATGCGCATGCTATTAAAATGAAGCCCTTGCTTCTCAAGTTTCAATAGTGACTCTGGCATAACATTGTCGGTTGTTCCGTAATAGATAACGCCCATTTTATGCTGTTTATCATTAATCTGAATAACAGGGGCAGGAATAAGCGTCGCTGCTGTACGGTGCTTTTTAAGAAGGCGCTCCATGTTATCAACATAATGATCCCCCTCTTCGGTATATAAAGCATGTCTATCACGTGACGTTCCACGAGTAAAAAAGGCGCCTTTTTCTGGATGTGTTCCTGGGTAGGTCCGATAACAGATACCGTCATCATCAATATCCATATATCGCGCAAATGGTTTATCACTCCCTAATGCGTCCAATTGCTCTGCATTAAGTACCTTACCGCGATCATACTGAGTCGCATCATCCCATTCTAGCGGATCACAAAGCCAGTCATTCATTCCTAGTTCTAAGTCACTCATAATAATAACTGGGGTTTGAAGCCGCTCCGCTAAGTCAAAAGACTCCGCTGCAAATTCAAAGCATTCCTTTGGTGTCGCTGGAAAAGTCAGCACATGCTTAGTATCTCCATGTGAAGCATAAGCACAGGCTAGTATGTCTGATTGCTGTGTTCGTGTAGGCATCCCTGTTGATGGACCACCACGTTGCACATTAATCAGCACCAAGGGGATTTCGGCAAAATAAGCCAAGCCAAGCAACTCACTCATCAGTGAAATACCCGGGCCACTTGTTGCGGTAAATGCTCTCGCGCCATTCCAAGACGCCCCCATGACCACACCGATTGCAGCCAGTTCATCTTCCATTTGAACAACGCCAAAGCGTTTACGCCCACTCGCCGGATCAATGCGCATGCGTTCACTAAAGCGCGTAAAGGCTTCGACCACAGAGGTCGATGGTGTAATAGGGTACCAGCCACATACCGTAGCACCGCCATAAACACAACCTAAACCAGTCGCCGTATTGCCATCAACTAGAATTTTATCTTTAACAGCATCACTTTTTGATACGCGAATATCAAGCGGACACTCCACATGCTTTTTAGCATAGACATAACCCAGCTCTAAGGCTGTTATATTGGCCGTTATTAAGTGCTCTTTACCTTTAAATTGCTGCCCGAGCAAGCCGGTAAAAACATCAAAATCAATATCCAGCAAGGCTGCTAACGCACCAACATATGAAATATTTTTAAACAACATTCGCTGCTTAGTGTTTGTAAACTGTTCGCGACACAAACTGGTGAAAGGTATTCCAATAATTTGAATATCATCTCGATGCAAGCGACTAGGTAACGGGTTGCTGCTGTCATATAAAAAACACCCGCCTGGAAGCACCGCTGCAATATCATCTGCCATACTTTGCGGGTTCATAGCCACGACAACTTCAACCCCACCACCACGACGCCCTAAGTAACCAGCCTCATTAACCCTCACTTCGTACCAAGTTGGTAAGCCTTGAATATTTGAGGGGAAAATGTTCCGTGGGCTAACAGGGACGCCCATATTAAAAATGGCTTTTGCAAAAAGGTTGTTTGCACTAGCTGACCCGGTTCCATTTGCATTAGCAAACTTGATAACAAAGTCATTAACTGATTGGATAAATTTCATAAAGCATGGCTCCGGCAAGAGGCTTGAGGAATGTTAATAATAGATTGCTGCATATCCCACGCACTCGTTGGGCAGCGTTCAGCACAAAAACCGCAATGAAGACAAACATTTTCATCTTTCACCATAACGCGACCTGTTTTAAGCGTCTCTGACACTAACAAAGGTTCATCAAGGTTGCCAGAGGGCGCCTGTAAGCGTGCACGTAAGTCATCTTCTTCCCCATTGGTAACAAAACTAATGCAATCCATTGGGCAAACATCCACACAAGAGTCGCACTCAATACATAGTTTTTCTTCAAAAACAGTTTGGACATCGCAGTTCAAACAGCGCTGCGCCTCGTCATAACCTTGCAAGGGGTTAAAGCCTAGTTCCACTTCTATTTTTATACTGGATAATGCCTTGCTCTGCTCAACCATTGGTACTTTATACCGATGATCATGGTGAATCTCACTGTTATAACTCCAGTCATGAATACCCATTCTTTGACTGACCAACGTCACCCCTCTCTCTGGGCGCTCTTCTATAGCCTCGCCTTGGCAAAAAAGGTCTATGGATAAAGCCGCTTGGTGACCATGTGCTACAGCAGTAATAATATTTTTAGGTCCGAAGGCAGCATCACCACCAAAAAAGACACCCTCTCGTGAACTGGCAAAACTCACCTCATCAATAATTGGCATGTCCCATTGGTTAAATTCAATGTCAATATCACGCTCAATCCAAGGAAAAGAATTTTCTTGCCCAACGGCTAGCAACACGTCATCACATTCAATAATTTCATCTTCCTCACCCGTTGGTACCAGGTTCCGGCGGCCATTACTGTCTATTTCTTTACGTACTTTTTCAAAACGCACGCCTGTCAGCTGGCCATCTTTATGTAAAAACTCTTTAGGCACCCGGTAATCTAAAATAGGCACGCCTTCTGCTTCTGCCTCTTCTTTTTCCCAGTCAGAGGCTTTCATTTCATCATAACCAGATCGCACAGCAACGGTAACATGCTCGCCACCTAAACGACGTGCCGTCCGGCAGCAATCCATCGCTGTATTGCCACCACCTAGCACAAGAACTCGCTTGCCAATTGACTCAACGTGCTCAAAGGCTACTTGACTCAGCCAGTCAATACCCATATGAATATTCACCGCCTCTTCGCGTCCGGGCAGGTCTAGGTTTCGACCACGTGGTGCGCCTGTTCCAACAAAAAAAGCATCAAAGTCACGCTTGATAAATTCCTTTAGGCTGGTGATACTCGCACCCAAGTGCACGTCCAAGCCCAATTTCACAACCAAGTCAATTTCTTCATCTAGTACGGCAGGAGGTAACCTAAACGCAGGAATATCACTGCGCATCATTCCGCCCAACACCTGGCCTCTTTCGAAAAGAGACACCTCATAGCCCGCTACCAACAAGTCACGAGCAGCGGTCAATGACGCTGGCCCACCACCAATTAAGGCAATACGCTTACCATTTCTTTTTTCTACTGGCGCTGGTAATAAACTGGCGATATCCCCTTTATTATCAGCTGCAACACGCTTTAATCGGCAAATTGCCACCGGCTCATCTTCCACTCTGCCTCGCCTACAAGCTGGCTCACAAGGCCTATCACAGACTCGACCCAGCACACCGGGAAAGACATTACTTTGCCAGTTAGCCATGTAAGCATCCGCATAACGGCCCTTAGAAATAAGTCGAATATATTCGGGAACAGGTGTATGTGCTGGGCAAGCCCACTGACAATCAACGACCTTATGGTAGTGATCTGGGTTTTTTGTATTAGTGGGTAACACGCGATAACACCTCTCTTTTAAAATACTTCTAGTCATTGACCCGACAGCAAAAGCCCATTGATCAGCGCTCTTGTCGATTAGAATCGAATTATAAAGCAGCGTTTCCTTTGTTGCTAGATTCAATCGCGTGAAGCGCCTGCTTATTTATGTCTAAATATACCTATTCCCTTAATCAAGCTTTCAGCTTATGAGGCAGCTGTGGGCTTACTTTTCCAAACAACATTAACATAGGCCCCAGCGACAATAAAAAGAGCACCCAAAATCGTTCCAACATTAGGCACATCTTGAAAGAAAACAAGCCCAAGAATAACCGCGAACACTATTTGTAAATAAGAAAAGCTGGTCGCACGACTCGCTGTTTCAGTTTGCATCGATTTAGTTAAAGCAACTTGCCCAATTTGAGTTGCAATACCAATGACCAATAAATATAGCCAGCTAACCCCTTCTGGCATAACAAAGTCACCCCATAGCAATAGGGTGCTTGCTGGTAAAGAAATAAGCGGAAAGTACAAAACAATAACCAGTGGATGCTCAATGGCTCCTAGCTTTCTGACCAGCACATACGCCATTGCACTACCCATAGCCCCTATAATGGCTGCACTTACTGCCAGTTTATCCACCACAGATCCCTCTGAGGGTGACAGATAGAGTGGTTGCACCATTATAATCAAGCCAATAAAACTCAAGCCAATACACACAAGCGTCCCTTGCGTTAGCCGTTCTTTAAGAAAAACCAAGGCTAAAATTGCTGTAAACATGGGGTGTAAATATTGCAATACTGTTGCTTCTGCCAACGGTAAATGTGTCACCCCATAAAACACACAATTTAAAGTCACAAAACCTATGAAACCTCGAGCAAACAACAATCCTTTCTGCTGGCCAAAAATTGGAATCCCTTCCTTTTTCAGCATCACATAGCTCATCATTAAAGAAATAACTGACCGAGCCGCCACTATTTCTAGTACAGGAACGCCTCGCTCGCCAACCAACTTCACAAAAAGAGCCATCACACTAAATGCAAAGGCACTTAAAATCATGAACTTGGCCCCTTTAGAAAGCCGGTGTAATGTTAATAACTGTGACACGCCCTAAAACCACCCATGTTTATTTAAAAGATACGCAAAAACCAACACATTATACTGTTGCTAAGCGATAAAACTGCAATAGCATTGGGCGACTACTGGACCATAAGCTAACCTTAATTAGCCCTATAAATGTATCAAGTATGCGTTTTAATAAACGTACCAATCACTTGAAGTGCCTGCCGCGCTTCTGGAATTAACTTAGACATTAACTGCCAGACATGAACCTGCCCTTCCCATACTTCAAGCGTACTATCAACACCTGCTTTTTTTGCTAACTTATTAAGTCGCACAGCATCATCCAGTAGCACTTCATCACTGCCTACCTGAATTAATAATGGCGGCAGCCCAGAAAGGTCTGCAAAAATGGGAGAGGCTTGTGGGTTATTATCCGCTTGGTCTGCCAAGTATTGACCACCAAGCCAAGCTAATGAGTCCTTACATAAAATAGAATCCGCCTTGGCATTTGTTTGCATTGAATCACCAGAAAAACTTAAGTCAACCCATGGAGATAAGCAAACACCTGCGGCTGGTAGCGGTATACCTTGCTCCTTTAAAGCAACCATTAGCGCAACGGTTAACCCCCCACCGGCAGAATCACCTGCAATAACAATTTTTTCTGGCAACTCACCATTTTCAAGTAAGGCTTTATAAGCCGATACCGCATCATCAAGTGCTCCTGGGAAAGGCGTTTCTGGTGCTAATCGGTAATCCAAAATAAACACTCTCGCCTGGGCTAAGTTAGCCATTAGGGCAGCCAAGCCTCGATGACTGGTTGGTGATCCAAGTACATAACCACCACCATGCAAGTATAAAACAACCGTTTCTTTGCTACCTAACTCAGCATCATGCCACTCACCAGGAACACCGCCCAATGCTGCCAATTTTCCTCTCTCGCACTTAACGCTCATCGCTGACATCTTATTCATCGATTCGCGTTCCTTGATCAAGTCACCACTTTTTGCAAATTTCTTTTTAACGGTCATTCGTAGGAACACTGCCAATAATTGACTTCGTATACTCGCC
>ERZ1027208.706-NODE-706-length-11889-cov-8.362684_pt1 | contig 11889 bp, 13 predicted proteins | sample MGYA00520867_ERZ1027208 | MGnify/ENA primary metagenome ERZ1027208 (study PRJEB33311, sample SAMEA4378413) | marine metagenome | biome: Marine biome; feature: Fjord; material: Water | collected 2014-07-20T08:00:00Z/2014-07-... | depth 75 m ...
TCCGGTCATGGCGCCCCGCAGCCGCCAGGGCGCCCAGTTCTGCCGAATGGGGGGTAAAAACATTGGAAGGTCGCACAGCAGAACGTCTAACGGGCGATGAGACCAAAACTGTTGCCGGGACCGATGTGGAGGGTGGGGACGTCCTTTTGGGGCCAAGTGGCGGGGGCGGGGGGGTTGACGGCGTGTTGCTGTCTGCGGACGCATTGATGGACCGCTCTGTCCTTACCGGAGAAAGTGCTGCTGTCACTTTGAAAACAGGCGACGTTCTACAAGCGGGAGAAATCAATCTAACTGCCCCCCTGCGTTTACGAGCATTAACCGTCGGCGCAGACACGTCCCTACGCCGCATGGCTGAACTGGTTGAAACCGCCGAAAACGCTCGCAACAGCTATACCGCATTGGCCGATCGCGCTGCACACATTTACGCCCCTGCGGTCCACACGTTGGCATTGGTTGCATTGTTGGGCTGGTGGTTTGCCACAGGTGATTTCCGCCATTCCTTGAACATCGCAATTGCGGTCCTGATCATCACCTGCCCCTGTGCGTTGGGGTTGGCTGTGCCTGCAGTTTCAACCGCTGCCGTCAGCCGCCTGTTCAACGCTGGCTTTCTAGTGCGCCATGCAACGGCACTAGAGCGCTTGGCCGAAGTCACCCGCATTGTGTTTGACAAAACTGGCACCCTCACCCGCCCTACCGTGCAACTGCCTGCAGACATGACCAGCGAGGACAAAAGCGTTGCTAAGGCACTTGCGCAGTCGTCATTCCACCCACTGTCGCGCGCCCTTGTGACCGCACTAAGCGATGTTGCGACTGCAACTGTCGAAAACATCCAAGAGATCACGGGCCAAGGCGTAATTGGTTCTTATCAGGGTCAAACCGTACAACTAGGTCGTGGCCCATGGCTGGGCGCGCAGCATAGCGGCTTATGTTTGCGCATTGGCGATGCCGTTACCCTGCCGCTTGAAGTACCCGAAGCACTGCGCGCAGGTGTAGCTGACGCCATCGGCGCACTTGATCTCCCCTGCGAGATCGTTACCGGCGATACCGACCTACCCGCGCAAACGCTTGCAGCGAAACTGTCACTTCCTGTCATCTCAAATGCCTCTCCCCAAACCAAGATTGACCGTCTGCAATCGCTCAGCGATGAGGGTGAGCGCGTCCTTATGGTTGGCGATGGCTTAAACGACACGGCTGCTTTAGCAAAAGCGCACGCCTCGATTGCCCCTTCAACCGCGCTTGAGGCTTCGCGCAATGCCGCCGATATTGTGATCCTAAAGGACAGCTTTGCTGATCTGCCCCTTATCATCCGTGTCGCACGTGCAACGCGACGTTTATCTCAACAGAACTTTGGCATTGCGGCGGTCTATAACTGCATTGCTGTTCCGATCGCCCTTGCAGGTTTTGCCACTCCTCTTGCGGCAGCGTTGGCGATGTCCCCTATCTTCTCTTACCGTTCTCGCGAACGCCCAACGAATGAGGTTCATTCAATGAATATTCTTGTGATCCTGATCCCGATTTCACTGATCCTTGGCGGTGCGGGCCTTGCCGCTTTCATCTGGACAGTACGGTCAGACCAATACGATTACGACAGCGGCAATGCCGCGCGCATCCTGCTGGATGACGATTAAACTCGTCTGCGATACCCGTTCCAGATAGGTGCTGCCGCCACAGATAAATCTGTCCATTGCTACCATATTTGCGTCAAAAAACGCGCCGCCCTGCGCTCCATGTTTCTTGCAAAACGGGCATACCGTCCAATAGTGCGAACCTGATGACGTCCCCGCGTTGTGAAGGCATTAAATTGCCTCGATCCGCAAGACCCACGGCTTTTGCGGGGTGTGAAGTAACCGTCCGGATGCCACGCGCCATATCGCCCCAGACATCACCCAATTGCACCGCCGCCATCAACAGCCCTGACGGGACGTAGTCAGACGAAAGAATGTCTAATCGATCAAGTTGAGCCAACTCAGACGCTGCAACGTTCCCTGAATGTGACCCGCCGCGGATCAAATTTGGAGCCCCCATTATCGTCGCAATACCGTTGGCGTGACACGCATCAGCTGCAGCAACCGTTGTAGGAAATTCCGCGACGGTGACACCGTGTCCGTGGCTGGTTGTTACCTGCTCCGCTGTTGTATCGTCATGGCTCGCCAATGTTGCGCCCAACCTTTGTGCGGCACATACAATCGCAGCTTCATGCGTAGCCCCCAGCCGCGCCTGAAGCCCGTATAAGAACTCAATATAGTCGCTAAACTCTTGGTCTTCGAAACTGTATTTCCCGCGTACATAGGTCTCAAACTTTGAAACATCCGAAAATTGTCGTTGACCGGGTGTGTGGTCCATCATTGAAACTATCCCGATCCGGTCATCAGCGGAAAATTCTGCGAACTCTTCGATCAGGGTTTCCGAACAAATCTCAGCGCGCAGGTGCAGGTGGTGACTAATACGAAGCAGTCCACTTTCACGCATCGCAAGGATTTCGTCTGCCATCTTGCGGGCATATTTACCGTAGCGTTTGCTAACGCCCGAAACGATAGAGCCAACTCTGATTGCGTCGAATACCGTTGTGATGCCTGTTCCCGCTAACTCTCTGTCATGGGCCAGAATTGCCGCACGGAACGGCCAGTCCACCTTGGGCCGTGGCGAAAGGTGACGCTCCAGATTATCAGTATGCAGTTCGACCAACCCTGGCGCTAGATAGTCTCCCTGGAGGTCCATTGCCCCGACAGGAACCCTAGTACCACTATCGATGTCTGTGATAATGCCATCCTTTAGCCGCAGCGATCCTCGGATCACTTCGTTGTTCAAGATCAAATTGGCATTTGCGAAAATTGTTTGCTCTGTCATGTCAGTGTCACGCGCCTTTTGAAAAAGGTTGTATCTAAGATCGAGCCGGCAAGTTTCATCGAATTCATCACGGCTCCTTAATCGGATAAAGCCGCGCCATCACGGCTTGGCTGGTTTGGTCAACTGTACCGCTGTTGTCGATGTTCCATGTCTGGATATTGGGAGGCAATGAAGGTGCCACACGTTCTAGGCGTGCTGCGATCTGTTTCTCGGTTTCGCGCCCTCGGTGAGCTAACCGCTGGGCCAAAACTGCGATGTCAGCCCCGAGATTAACAACTTCAAAGCGTTCAAACTGTTCATTCGCCATGGATAATACAGTGCGTGACACATTCGCCAAAACGTCCTGTTTCCCCTCTACCAACTCCTGAACCGTCTTTGGGATAGCATAATGTAGACCGTGCGCCCGCCAGCTGAGGATGAAATCTCCTGCGGCCTCTCGCCTAGCAAATTCTTCCAGTGTTACCGCATCGAAATCTTCGCCACCTGTATCACTGGTGCGGGTTATAACGCGGCGCGCCAGTGTAAATCGTGGCTCGCGCAACGCCAATTCCTTCATAACACTGTCTTTACCGACACCAGATGGGCCGACAACGGCGATGAACCGCCCCCTCATGCGACCAAGCCCGGCGTATATAGTGTTACGTCAAACTGACGGTCACATATTTCATCCCGCGCGGCGTGATCGTGGAAAATCCCGATGATCGCAGCGCCACGTCCTTTTGCTTCGTTCACCATCGCAAGAACCGTTGCACGATTTGTTGGATCAAGACTGGCAGTGGGTTCGTCCAGTAATAGTGCGGGATAGGGATAGGCAAATCCGCGCGCGATATTCACGCGCTGCTGTTCTCCACCTGAAAAGGTTGTCGGGCTAAGAGACCAAAGCCGTTCAGGGATGTTAAGGCGGGCAAGCAGTTCCTGCGCTTTAGTCAGTGCCTCGTCTAACGGTATTCCTGTGCTCAGAAGTGGTTCGGCCACAACATTCAACGTCGAGACACGCGGGACGACGCGCAGAAACTGGCTAACGTAGCCTAGCGTATGGCGGCGCAGTGCGATGATGTCTCGTGGTGCAGCAATCGCCACATCGACGTCTTCCACCATGATCCGACCCGAAGCGGTGACGTAGTTGCCATAGATCATCCGCATCAAGGTAGATTTTCCTGAACCAGATGCGCCAACCAGTGCCACACATTCACCAGCGGCGACCTTTAAAGAGGCACCCTGCATCACGGGTATTTCGGCAGCACCCTGATTGTGAAGGATGAACGATTTGGACACGTTTTCGATATTGATCATGGCGTCACACCTGCAAAACTGAAGAAACAAGAAGCTGGGTATATGCGTGCTGCGGGTCATCCAGCACCTGATCGGTGAGGCCCGTCTCGATCACATGCCCGTCCTTCATGACCATCAGCCTGTCAGCCAATAGCCGTACAACAGCCAGATCATGGGTGACTATGATCGCGCTAAGGTTCATTTCCCGCACTAGGCCGCGCAGCAAATCCAACAGACGCGCCTGAACAGACACATCAAGGCCGCCCGTCGGCTCATCCATAAACACCAAACGTGGGCCTGTAACCAAGTTACGCGCGATCTGAAGCCTTTGTTGCATTCCACCCGAAAACGCTGTGGGGCGGTCATCAATCCGGTCTTCAGTGATCTCAACACGGGACAACCAGTCAATAGCGGATGCCCGAATATCTCCGTAATGACGGGCATTCACCGCCATCAGGCGTTCACCCACGTTGCCGCCTGCACTTACGTTCATGCGCAACCCGTCGCGAGCGTGTTGATGCACAAACGCCCAATCAGTGCGACTTAACATACGGCGCTCAGGCTCGGACATGGTGATCGTATCGCGTAGCCCATCAGCCCGCGTATCAAACCGCACGCACCCGCTATCCGGTTTCTGATGCCCCGCAAGACAGTTCAACAACGTAGATTTACCAGAGCCACTTTCCCCGACGATCCCCATGACTTCGCCAGGAAACAAATCGAATGATACATCAGTACAGCCAATCCGCGATCCGTAAAACTTGGCAATACCTTCTACTTGCAACAACGGTGTCATGCTGCGTCCTCCCCGTAAGGGACGCCTTGCGCGCCAACAAAGCCCGCCTTACGGCGCGTACGGCAGTAATCTGTGTCCGAGCACATAAACATGCGACTTCCCGTGTCATCGACAATCAGCTCATCAAGATAACTGTCATCCGCCCCGCACAAGTCGCACGCGTGGTCCGCCTTGGTCGCCTGAAACGGATAGTCATCAAAATCAAGACTGACGACTTGGGTATAGGGGGGAACCGCATAAATGCGCTGTTCTCGCCCAGCGCCAAACAATTGTATGCCAGCCATTTCCAACTTTGGGTTATCAAACTTGGGGATAGGGGACGGGTCCATCACGTATCTCCCTTCAACCTTAACCGGATAGGCATAAGCCGTCGCGATATCACCATGCTGGCTAATGTCTTCGTACAGTTTCACATGCATCAACCCGTATTCTTCAAGGCTGTGCATTTTGCGGGTCTCTACCTCTGAAGGTTCAAGAAAACGCAGCGGTTCGGGGATTGGCACCTGATAGACAAGAATCTGATCATCGCGCAGGTCTTCCTCGGGAATACGGTGACGGGTTTGTATCACACTTGCCTCTAATGTGGCCTCAGTGACAGCCACACCAGCCGTTTTCTCAAAAAACCGTCGGATGGAAACCGCATTGGTTGTGTCATCTGCGCCTTGGTCAATAACCTTGAAGGTATCATCTGGCGTCAAAACCGCTGCAGAAACCTGTACACCGCCAGTGCCCCAACCGTATGGCATTGGCATTTCGCGACTTGCGAATGGCACCTGATACCCCGGTATGGCTAACCCCTTAAGGATCGCGCGCCGGATCATCCGTTTGGTTTGTTCATCAAGATACGCAAAATTATAGTCGCTCATTCCGCCGCCTCCTGTGCGATGTTTTCTTGCGCCTCTCGACGCAACTTGCGGATCAATTCCAGCTCGGATTGAAAATCGACGTAGTGGGGTAGCTTGATGTGCTCAAGGAAGCCCGTCGCCTGAATATTATCGCTATGATAAAGGACAAATTCTTCGTCTTGGGCAGGCGCACCTAGGTTATCTTCACCCAGCTCTTTCCACCGTAACGCGCGATCGACCAACGCCATTGAGATCGCCTTGCGCTCGGTCATTCCAAACACCAAACCATATCCTCGGGTGAATTGCGGCGGTTCGGTTTTGGAGCCTTTGAACTGATTGACCGTCTCACATTCGGTCACCGTGATTTCACCTATCTCAATCGCAAACCCCAACTCCGGAATTTCCATTTCGACAGGTACTGCACCAATCCGAAGTTCAGCGACAAAGGCGTGGTTGCGGGCGTAACCACGTTGTGTGGAATAGGCCATACCAAGGATAAAGCCCTCATCTGCGCGGGTAAGAGATTGCAAACGCAGCGCACGGCTGGCGGGTAATTCCAACGGAGTGCGGGTCAAATCCGCTGGCACTTCATCGCTTTGCAGCTCGGGCTGAATCAGGTCTTCACGGTCCAAGAAGGACATGATGTGAGGTGTACCAGCCTGGTTTGGTTCTGCGGTTTGCACCTCACCAGCGTCACCATCAGCTGCCAGTTTGAAATCCAGCAAACGGTGAGTGTAATCAAATGTGGGCCCTAAAACCTGCCCACCAGGGGCATCTTTGAACGTCGCCGAAACACGCCGATCACAAGACATCCGTTCAGTATCGATAGGGTGCGATCCGCCAAAACGCGGCAACGTTGTACGATAAGCGCGGATCAAGAAGATAGCCTCGATGAGATCACCGCGCGATTGTTTAATCGCCAATGCCGCAAGATCGGGATCAAAAAGAGATCCCTCAGCCATGACACGGTTCACAGAAAGCGATAGCTGCTCGCGAATTTGCGCAAGGCTCAGCTCGGGAACTGACGGATCACCGCGTCGTTCTTCGGCGAGCCACGCATGAGCATTATCGATGGCGCGTTCGCCACCCTTTACAGCAACATACATTAACTTACCCTTGTTGTGCGAGGCAGCGCGGCAAGCCGATCACCGCAGGTGAAAATGAAATCCAGCCCTAGTGGAAACAGACGGGCGTTATCCTGAAATGCTTTCACCTCAGGCAAAGACAGCTTGGCTGTATCTTTAATCCCTGGCCCACCAAGGGTTGCTCCGCTGTTTATCAGATCTGGAGCCTCTACGATCAGGGTCGCGGACCGGTCAGGATATTCAGCGGTGCCTAGTGAGAATTCCTTCACTGACAGATCAGCCCAAGCTCCCACTGCAAACACGGCGTCCTCCACCGAGGAGATCGGCGCACCCGTATGAAGAGTAATCCAATCACGGATTTGGGGCGCATCATGGCTAGGTGCCAAGTAAATCGCCGTTTCAGGGTCACACAAAGTGAGAATAACCGCACCCGCCGCCACAGACAGAGGTGCAGGTGGGCGTGCGCCTGTGATCTGCATAATGTCACCCGGACGTGCCATCGCGGTCATCACCGCGCGAAATGCGTGACTGGCATCAATTGGTCCATCCGAAAAACCACCTTCTAGGATGTGTGCCTGCATCAATCCTCTCCTCGCACCATCGTAAAGAAGTCAACTTTGGTTGCCGCAGCTTTGGCGGCTCTATCTGATTTGCGCTTTTCCATTGCCGTGCGCAGCGGAGCCAAGAGATTAACCTCAAGGTCGCCAGCCACCGCCGTCTGCATCAAGGCATCAATCAAAGCAGCCTGCAGTGCATGATCCTTACTTCTGCCTTTCACGTAACCATGGCCGACCACCCCATCCGCCAGCTTTACCGACGCGCGGGTGACGGTCATTTCACCCAAATTGAATGCGGTACCAACAGCGCCTGCACGGCCCCGCACCATGACGCCGCCGATCTCGGGCGCACGCAGTTTTGTATGCTTTGGATTGAGCTGCAAAGACGCCCATAAGCGGGCAACCTCATCGGCTGGCGATTTCGCTAGCAGACCCAGCCATTCTTTTCGTGCAGCATTGGGATCGTTCATCATATTCATCTAGACACCTTTCGGAGTTGTCTATACAACTAGACAAATACTAACGTACATCATCAAATCTGCCAATCCCCCAAAGTGTGAAGTTTTAATGACATGACTGCCCGCACCCCAATTTGGAAAGCCATCGCAACCTCATTGCGAAACGATATCGTCGAACGCGTATACGGCGCGGGGGACAAGCTTCCGACTGAATCCGTTTTGGCTGCTCGGTTTGGCGTGAACCGTCACACGGTACGTCACGCGATTGCCGCATTGATCGAGGAAGGTCTGGTTCACTCGCGCCGCGGCGCAGGTGTATTTGTAACCACTGCGCCAACGGATTATCCCATCGGGCGGCGTGTTCGCTTTCACCAAAACCTGCGCGCTGCGGGCCGCACACCCGCGAAAAAAGTGCTACTGCTAGAAACCCGCACGGCACACACTTCCGAAGCTGAGGCCCTAGGCATGGACAACGGCGCGCAGGTCCATGTCTACGAAGGTCTGTCCCTCGCGGAAGATCGCCCAATAGCGTTATTTCGGAGCATATTTCCTGCAGATAAATTTCCCGAACTGTTGGTTCACCTAGGAAGGAATGCATCGGTGACAGCAGCTCTAAAGTTATCGGGTGTCGCTGACTACACCCGCATATCGACGCGCATTAATGCAAAGCTGGCGACGGTAACACAGGCGCTACATTTACAAGTTTCAGAACACACGCCAATTCTGCGAACCATCAGTGTAAACGTGGATACTGATGGTATCCCAATCGAAGTTGGCCGTACTTGGTTTGCAGGAGACAAAGTCACGTTGACCCTGACGGATTTATAGCACCAGTGGGCCTACTGCCCTGAATCGCTATTCGTATTTTTCAAGGAATGCCTCGGCGGGCAAATTACGAAAATCGTCCAGCGCATTGTGCAGCGTTTCGTGGGGCCAGTCCCACCACGCCAAGGCTATCATTCGATCTGCCACACCAGCCTCAAACCGCGCGCGCAATGGCACCGCTGGGATGCCAGCAACGATCATATACGGGGCTACGTCCTTGGTTACTATTGCACCGCCCGCTACGACAGCGCCGTGCCCAATTGTCACTTCTGGGCGCACCTGCGCGCCATTGCCCAGCCATGTATCATGACCAATTCTAGCGCGCCTTGTTTTGCGATACGCAAACCAATCCTCATCATGGCTCGCCTCATCAAAATAATCACCCGAACGATAGTGAAAGTGATGCTGGCTGGCCTTGTCCATCGGATGGTCGGTCGCACCGATGCGCACAAAGGCCGCGATGTTTGAAAACTTGCCAACTGAGGCATTGGCAATGTCGGCAAAGCGTTCGCAATAGGAATAGTCATCCATGTGGCTATGGGCCACGCGACTGCCCCGCCCAATCTCTACAAACCGACCAAAAGTTGCATCTGTCAGCTCACATTCGGGATGAAGGAACGGTACATCAGGATTAAGACGGGCCATCAGTGGCCACCCTCGTCACCTTTGATCAATTTTCGGCGTAACCACCCTGACAATGTATCCATAGCCATCACCATAAGAATGATCAGGATGATATAATAGGTCACTTCTTCCCAATCTTTCTGAGTGATGATCGCTTGAGTCAGGAACAGGCCAATCCCCCCGCCCGTGATTGCGCCAATGATGGTGGCAGACCGTGTATTGGATTCAAAATAGTACAATATCTGGCTCAACAAAACTGGCGTAATTTGCGGGATGACCCCAAAGCGATACCTTTGCAGAGGCTTTGCCCCTGTAGAGGCCACACCCTCGATCTGCTTGGCATCCACATTCTCCAAAGCCTCCGAGAACATTTTGCCAAATGAACCCGTATCCGCGAGCAAAATTGCCAAGGACCCTGTCAGCGGTCCAGGGCCAAAGGCACGGCTTAGGACAATCGTCCAGATTAGCCCATCCACACCGCGCAAAAAGTCAAACACACGCCGCGCTGCAAAACGTAGGCTGCCCAAGGGCGTAAAGTTTTTGGCAGCTAAAAATCCCAGCGGCAAAGCGATAATCGCCGCACCAAAAGTCCCCAAGAATGCCATCAGGATTGTCTCGACAATGGCCCATGCAACATCACTGTGACGCCACATCTTATTGTGCCAAAAATCATCCCAAATATCACCCGCCTGCCCATGAATGGCCGCGTCCGATAACTGCAAAATACTCATGCCATGATAGGGACTATCCAACGTGAAAAAGAACAGCTCCCATCCCGTTTGATATTTGAACACTTCGGAACGATTGCGCGTCACGGTCAGACGCCCCGCATCTGTGACAATCATCAACCGGTTCTTTGTTGCGCTGATGAAATCGGGCCTCTCACCTGAGGGGAAGCTGGCGTTGACACCGCTTTTGTTTGGGGTGGCTACAACCCTACCATACCCCGCAATATCGTAGGTGATCCTTTCCCCGAAGGTCACGATGTTCTTACCTCCGAGGTTGATCACCGTTTGATCCCCCAGCGATACCCAATCTGGAGCGCTGCCTTCAGCGTAACGGCCCTTACGCTCCCCTTCGATCGCTATCTCGATGCTGCCATCACGGTTATCGCGGGTGACATGGGTTTTGTAGCTGTAGGTATCTGACACCAAGGTTGCTGCATTTTTGACGTTGATCCGCTCGCCCAATCCGGCGACGTCAAATGCAACAAAGATGTAGACGAGATATGCCAATACCACCGTTGGTATCGCAAATGACCTCATGCGTTTGCGCCCAAACTTGAGCTTGATGTGTTGTTCTAGCGCCATTGCAGTCATGGCTGCCTCTCCGAAATACGTGCCCCATGCGTGAGGCGGTTGCGAATGGCGCTCGACATTTGGTCGACCACAACAATAGTTAGAAACAACAGCAGGAAGATCGCTGCCGCTTCGTCGAATTTGCCCTGTCCCCAACTCATTGTGTTGCGCAGGTCATAGCCGATTCCACCTGCCCCAACAAAACCAAGGATGGCAGAGGCGCGGATGTTGATTTCAAAGCGGAGCAAGGCGTAACTGAGATAGTTTGGCGCAACCTGCGGGATGACACCCAACCACATGCGCTGACTCCACGTGGCACCAACCGAGGCCAACCCCTCAACAGGTTTAAGGGACGCGTTTTCATTTACCTCTGAAAACAACTTACCCAATGCCCCAACAGTGTGCAGCGCAATGGCGATCATCGCGGGAACAGGGCCACCACCCAAAAGATAGATCAGCACCAGCGCTACAACGATTTCAGGGATCGCGCGCAAGATATCCAGTAGCCTTCGCAACGGCGAAACCAACCAAGGAATAGGCGCAAACCCACGTGTGACCCACAAAGACAGGACCAGCCCGATAATCCCACCCAACAACGTGGATGCGGCTGCGATGTTGATCGTTTCAATAAGAGACGGGAAGTATTTCACCAGATACCCCGGCAAGAGATGCGCGCGTTCAATCGCCTCACTTGCGACATCCGCCGGAAAATCAAAAACATTGACCAAACCATCCCAAAACCCGCCAGCGTTTCGGCTGTCTGCAGTGCGAAATCCAGTGACCAAAAGCACAAAGAATAGGACCAACAAGATCATGTTCATGAGGCGCTTTGAGCGTACCTGCGACATGTATTGCGTCTGAATGTCTTGTGCGTTTGCTACGCCATTCGATCTTTCTGTCATGTTCAACCTTGCAAATAAATTGCTGGCCCCAAATAGAATTGGGACCAGCGGAGAGTTTGAAAAGTGCTTTATTTAATTTGATTTCGCTTTGCGTGCTTTGACGATCGACACGTAAGCGTCATGAGTGATCGGGTTGAAGCCAAGGCTTTCGCCTGCTGCAACGCCGTATGCACATTCTGGGTCGGCCTCGTGTAGCCCATCAACCAAAGCAGTCATCTTATCTTTGACATCCTGCGGTAGCGTCGTGCGCAAAACAACCGGACCTTCTGGGATCGGCTTGGAACGCCAGATTTCAACAATGTCGTTCATCTGTCTATTATACACCTCTGACGCTGCCGACGAAGGCTAACGAGTGACTCGCGGAGGTGGCCGGGCAGTTT
>ERZ1027208.708-NODE-708-length-11874-cov-25.512818_pt1 | contig 11874 bp, 8 predicted proteins | sample MGYA00520867_ERZ1027208 | MGnify/ENA primary metagenome ERZ1027208 (study PRJEB33311, sample SAMEA4378413) | marine metagenome | biome: Marine biome; feature: Fjord; material: Water | collected 2014-07-20T08:00:00Z/2014-07-... | depth 75 m ...
GACTTACAGTAGATAATTAAAACAAAAAAAGGCCCATCTTAATGATGAGCCTTTTAATAAGTTATTTAATATTCTAGTGTTGTAATTCTTCTTCCCCTTCTTTAAGAGGTATAATTTGTGAAACAAAATCTTCATCATGCCCTGGCTTACTGTAATCATAAGCCCAACGGTGTACATGAGGAATTTCTCCAGGCCAATTACCGTGAACGTGTTTAACAGGTGTTGTCCATTCCAAAGTATTAGATCTCCATGGATTTTGAGTTGCCTTTTTACCGTAAAATATACTGCTAAAGAAATTATATAAGAATACAATTTGAAAAGCACCACCAATTAAAGCAAAAACAGTGATAACAACATTTACATTTGCTAAATCATCAAATAAAGGAAAATTACTATTTGTGTAATATCTTCTTGGTAATCCAGCCATTCCAATAAAATGCATTGGAAAGAATACACCATAAGCACATACAGCTGTTACCCAAAAATGTACATATCCTAAGTTTTTATTTAACATACGACCAAACATTTTTGGAAACCAATGATAAATACCAGCAAACATACCATAAAGCGCAGATATACCCATTACTAAGTGAAAGTGAGCCACCACAAAATATGTGTCATGTACATTAATATCTAATGCACTATCTCCTAAAATTATACCTGTTAAACCTCCTGTTATGAATGTTGAAACTAGTCCAATAGAAAACAACATTGCTGGATTCATTTGAAGATTTCCTTTCCATAATGTAGTTATGTAATTAAATGCTTTTACAGCAGATGGAATTGCAATTAATAACGTCGTGAATGTAAATACTGACCCTAAAAATGGATTCATTCCTGAAATAAACATATGGTGACCCCAAACTATAGTAGATAAAAACGCAATAGCTAAAATAGAAGCAACCATTGCTCGGTAACCAAAAATTGGTTTACGAGAATTAGTTGCAATAATCTCTGAAGTTATACCCAAAGCAGGTAGTAATACAATATAAACTTCTGGATGTCCTAAAAACCAAAATAAGTGTTCATACAATACAGGAGAACCTCCTTGATAATGCAATACTTCGCCTTGAATAAATATATCTGACAAAAAGAAAGAAGTACCGAAACTTCTATCCATTATTAAAAGTAATGCTGCTGATAATAAAACAGGAAATGATATAATACCAATAACTGCTGTTATGAAAAAAGCCCATATTGTTAAAGGAAGTCTTGTCATAGACATACCTTTTGTACGTAAGTTTATTACAGTAACTACATAATTAAGTGATCCTAATAGAGATGATGCAATAAATATAGCCATAGAAACTAACCATAATGTCATTCCCATTCCAGAACCACCTTGAGCCATTGGCAATGCACTTAATGGAGGATATATTGTCCATCCTGCTGCTGCAGGTCCTGCTTCTACAAAAAACGAAGACACCATAATTACACTAGAAATAAAGAATAACCAATATGAAATCATATTAAGAAATCCAGATGCCATATCTCGAGCTCCAATTTGCAATGGTATTAATAAGTTACTGAATGTACCACTCAAACCAGCAGTTAAAACAAAGAACACCATTATGGTACCGTGAATTGTTACTAATGCTAAATAAATATCCGCATCCATAACACCTTCTGGAGCCCATTTTCCTAATAATGCTCTAAATATTACATTTGGTTCTTCTGGCCATGCTATTTGCATACGCATCATTAAGGACATCATCACTCCAATAACACCCATAATTGTACCTGTAATAAGATACTGTTTGGCTATCATTTTATGATCCTGACTAAAAATATATTTAGTTACGAATGTTTCTTTATGATGGTGACCATGATCGTCGTGTGCATGAGCTTCTACGTGTGCTGACATAATCTAAAAATCTTTATTTTTAATTTTTCTTTTTCTAGTTTAATGAGTTTGCGAATGCTTTTTGAGTTTTTAACCAAGCATCGTACTCTTCTTGTGTTTCTACTACTATTTTCATTTGCATATTATAATGTGACTTACCGCAAATTTTATTACACAATAGTAGGTAATCAAAATCATATCTTTCTAAACCTTCTTCACCTTTAGCTACTAACGATTTACTTTTTTCTAATCTTATTTTATTGATGTTAGATACTTTATCAACCATTTCTGGTGTCTCACGCATTTCAACAGTTGTTATTGTTGGAGTAAAACCAAATTGTGTAATCATTCCTGGCACACAGTTCATTTGTGCTCTGAAATGAGGCATATAAGCTGAGTGTAAAACATCCTGGGAACGCATTTTAAACAATACAGGCTTACCAACAGGTAAGTGCAACTCGGTAGTTATAATATCGTCTTGAGCATTTGGATCTGCTTCGTCTAAACCTAAAATATTTGCACGATCAATATCTATTAACCTTACATTAGCTTTACCTAAAGTATTATCTGCTCCTGAATAGCGAGCTTTCCAGTTAAATTGTTGAGCATACAACTCAATAACCATTGGATCATTATCTTTATTAACATTCATAATGTTAGTCCAAGTAAAAAGTCCTTGAATAATTAATCCTGCTAAAACAATTACTGGTATAATTGTCCAAATTGCTTCTAATTTATTGTTATCAGCATAAAATAATGCTTTTCTACCTTTTTCTCCTTTGTATTTATATGCAAAGTAATGTAATAGGAATTGTGTAACAGTTTGAACAAAGAAAATAACAATCATAGAAATAATCATTAACCTATCTACTCCTGGACCATGTTCTGATGCTGCATTAGAAAGTAATGGTAAATCCCCAAATTTCACAAAACAAATAATAGTAATGATATAAATGAAAGCTAAAAAGCCTAACATTAAATAACCATTTATTCTATTGTCTTTATCGTTTGCAATTTGACTAGTCCCTTCTGGAATACTTCCTTGGGTTAAATCAAATATTTTTATCATTTGCCAAATAGCAACTAAAATAAATACTAAAACTAAAATTGATAATAAAGCCGTCATTGTTGTCGTTCTTCTTTATTTATTTATTATTAATAATGGAAACCTTCACTTTCTTTTATAAAAGGATTTCTTTTTGCTACTAAAGGCTGTCTTGAAATTGCATAGAATACAATAAATAGAAATAAACCTGCAAATAGTAATACTGAACTTATTTCTGGAATACCAATAAACCATCTATCTCCAACTGTTGCTGGCATAATCATATTAAAAATATCAATATAATGTCCTGCTAAAATTACTAAACCAGCCATTACTACAAACCAATTAACTCTTTTAAAATCACTGTTCATCAAAATTAAAAAAGGAAAAATGAAATTCATTGCTAACATTCCAAAAAATGGTAGTTTGTAATCTTCTATTCTAGTAACAAAATAAGTTACCTCTTCTGGGATATTTGAATACCAGATTAACATAAATTGAGAGAACCATAAATATGTCCAAAAAATACTGAATCCGAACATAAACTTTGCTAAATCGTGAATATGACTATCATTAACCGATGTTAACAAACCTTTGCCTTTTAAATACATAGTGATTAATGCTATTGTAGTAACACCACAAACTAACATTCCAGCTAATACGTACCATCCAAATAATGTACTAAACCAATGTGGGTCTACACTCATAATCCAATCCCATGACATCATCGATTCTGTGTAAAGAAAGAAGACTAGAAATGCAGCTGAAATACGAAAGGTTTTTTTGAAATTCTTATTATCACTAGCTTCATCTTGTTCTAGAGAGAACTTTCTTGAAAAGAATCTATAAAGAGACCAACCACCTATAAAAATTAAAGCTCTTAAAACAAACATTCCGGTATTTAACCATCCTGATTTTCCAGCAACTAACTTATCATAATCTGCACTTTCTGGATTTACCATATCAGGGTTCATCCAAACAAATATGTGATCTCCAGCTAAAACAGCAATAGCCACAACAATTAATGCGCCAGGTAATAAATAATAAGTTATACCTTCCATTACTCTAAACAATAATGGCGACCAACCTGCTTGAGATGCAAACTGTACGGCATAAAAAGCGAGTACTCCTAAAGCTATCATCATAAAAAAGAAAGCTGCAATGTATAGAGCTGACCAAGGTCTATTATGTACTTGATGCATTACGTGCTCTGCATGCTCATCTCCGTGATGTTCGTTTGATTCAGCGTGATGCTCTTCAACTTCCATTGTATGAGTTTCCTCAGAATGATGTTCTTCATTTTGAGTCGTTACGCTATGTGTTTCTGTTGTTTCTGAATGACCTTCCTCACTATGGTGTCCAGAAGCTTCTTCAGCAAGCATTGTTTTAACGTCTTCTAATGATTTATGAGAATCTATAAAACCATAACCAACGCCTAATAGTCCTAAAACCATTAAAACAATTGAAGCTATTTTTAGTCTATTTGAAAATGTGTACATATCTATATATAAACTTTGTCTATCTTATTTTTGTAAATCTGCCTTTAACTGTAAAACGTGAGCAACAACTTGCCAGCGTTCTTCTTCGTTAAGTTGGTTTGCATAAGAGCCCATCGCATTTTTACCATAGTATATAGTATGATAAATACTACCTACTGTAATGGCACGACCTGCATCATCATAACTTGGAACACCTAATATTTTTTCGCGTTTTACTAAATTACCTTGTCCGTTACCTTTATTGCCATGACATATTCCGCAATAAATTTCGTAAAGCTCTTTACCTCTAGCTGCATCTATCTGAGTAGAATCCAAAATACTATTTAAAGTTGTTTTTGCTAACAAATACCCTTCGTTTGTATTTTCAATATCAAAAGGAGTAAACCCTCTTGGTATTGAACCTTCAGCAGGCAATTGTGCTTCTACACCATTTGCAAATGCATCCGATTCTTGATATGCTTCATAGCCAACAGATTTATACATATTTGGCATATACTCGTAGTTTGGTCTAGAGTTTTTTTGGCACGAGGCAAAAGAAACTAAAACTACTGCTAAGATTGTTATTTTAATAATACTTTTCATTTGGTATAATTAATGCGCTTTATCTACTACGTTAATTTCTACTGCACCTGTATCTAATAATAACTTGTGCAATTCATCTTCATTATCATTTACTGGAATTTCCATTAAAAAATGGTCATCAGTTGTTCTTGGATCTGGATTTTCCGCTTTTTTAAATGGCCACATTCTACTTCTTAAATAAAATGTAATTACCATTAAGTGGGCTGCAAAAAACACTGTAAGTTCAAACATAATTGGAACGAAAGCTGGCATATTTTCTAAATAGCTAAAACTTGGTTTTCCACCTATGTTTTGTGGCCAATCTTCTATCATAATGAAATTCATCATTAATGTTGCAACAGCTAAACCTACGCATCCATACATAAATGACGCTATTGCAATACGTGTTGGCGCTAATCCCATAGCCTTGTCTAATCCGTGAACTGGAAATGGCGTATATATTTCTTCGATATGAAATCTTTCGGCTTTCACTTTTTTAACAGCTGCCATTAAAACATCATCATCATTATAAATAGCGTGAATTACTTTTGAAGTTTCCATATGCTACTTTAGTTTATTAAATTTTTAGCTTGTCCAGACCAATCATCACGTTCTGCTCTTCCTGGGAAAGAACCTGTAATTTCATCTAACAAGGTATATTCTCTATTTGTCATTTTGCTAACTTGAGCATAAGTAAAAATCCCTATGCCATTAAGGACTTGCTCCATTTTAGGACCAATGCCATTAATTTTCTTCAAGTCATCAACTGTTTGTATTGTTGGGTCAAAAGCACCAACGCCTTCTAAAAGATTACTTACTTTATCATGATCTTTAGCAAAAGTTGGTGTAAGCGTTGTATCTTCTTTTAATTTATAAACAGAAGTTCTCTCATCAGATCCAGTTCCTACTAAACTACCACCTGCTTCTCTAATTTTTTTATATCTCTCGCCAGACGACTTTAAAATTGTCTTAACTTCTGCTTGTGCGATAACTGGGAATGTTCTAGAATATAATAAGAATAACACAAAGAAGAAACCTATTGTTCCTATAAAAATCCCTATGTCTACAAATGTTGGAGAGAACATAGTCCATGATGATGGTAAATAATCTCTATGTAAAGATGTTACAATAATTACAAAACGTTCAAACCACATCCCTACATTTACTACAATGGATATAGCGAAAGAGAACATAATACTTGTTCTTAATTTCTTAAACCACATAAATTGAGGTGAAAATACGTTACAAGACATCATCATCCAGTATGCCCAAGCATAAGGTCCTGTTGCTCTGTTTAAAAATGCATATTGCTCATACTCAACTCCTGAATACCAAGCCACAAATAGCTCAGTAATATAAGCCACACCAACAATAGAACCAGTAATCATAATAACTATGTTCATTAGTTCGATATGTTGCACTGTAATATAATCTTCAAGGTTACATACTTTTCTCATTATTATAAGAAGTGTATTTACCATAGCAAATCCTGAGAAAACTGCTCCTGCAACAAAGTATGGAGGAAATATAGTAGTATGCCATCCTGGAATTACCGATGTTGCGAAATCGAAAGATACAATCGTGTGTACAGAAAGTACTAAAGGTGTTGCTAAACCTGCAAGCACTAAAGATACCTCTTCAAAACGTTGCCAATCTTTTGCTCGACCTGTCCATCCAAAACTTAATAAACTATATATTTTCTTTTGAAAAGGTTTAACAGCTCTATCTCTAAGCATTGCAAAATCTGGCAATAAACCTGTCCACCAGAATACTAATGAAACTGATAAATAAGTAGATATTGCAAATACATCCCAAAGTAAAGGTGAATTAAAGTTTACCCATAATGACCCAAATTGGTTTGGAATAGGCAATACCCAGTAAGCTAACCAAGGTCTTCCCATATGAATAATTGGAAATAAACCTGCTTGTACTACAGAGAATATTGTCATTGCTTCTGCAGAACGGTTAATTGCCATTCTCCATTTTTGACGGAATAGTAATAGTACAGCAGAAATCAATGTTCCTGCGTGACCAATACCAACCCACCAAACGAAGTTAGTAATATCCCAAGCCCAACCTACGGTTTTATTTAAACCCCAAGTTCCAATACCTGTCGATACTGTATAAATAATACAACCAATTCCCCAAAGAAAAGCGACAAGTGCGATTGAAAATACAATCCACCATTGCTTATTTGCTTTTCCTTCTACAGGAGCTGCAATATCAACAGTTACATCGTGATACGATTTTTCGCCTGTAACTAAAGGTCTTCTAATAGGTGCTTCGTAATGAGACGCCATAATCCTTTTATAATTGTTCGTTAATTAATTTTTTATGCTTCTGATGTATTTCTCACTTTAGTATGATACTGAACATTAGGTTTAGTACCAACACTTTCTAATAAGTGATACATACGATCGTCTTCTAAAAGTTTTGCAACTTTACTTTCTTTATCGTTTATATCTCCAAATACCATTGCTCCACTGCTACAAGCCGAAGAACAAGCTGTTTGGAATTCACCATCTTTAATAACACGTCCATCACGTTTTGCATCAAGAATAGTTTTTTGTGTCATTTGAATACACATAGAACATTTTTCCATTACACCACGAGAACGTACTGTTACATCAGGATTAATAACCATACGCCCTAAATCATCATTCATATGATAATCGAACTCATCGTTTCCATTATATAAGAACCAGTTAAAACGACGTACTTTATAAGGACAGTTGTTTGCACAATATCTTGTACCTACACAACGGTTGTAAGCCATATGGTTTTGTCCTTGACGACCGTGTGAAGTTGCTGCTACTGGGCAAACAGTTTCACAAGGTGCGTGGTTACAATGCTGACACATTACTGGTTGAAAAGCAACTTGAGGATTATCAGCTGGGTTTTCCAACTCTCCAAATCCACCTAAAGAACCTTTATCTCCCCATAAGCCAGAAAACTCTTCTTTTTTAGTATCATCTTCAGCAAATGTATCTTCAGATGAATAATACCTATCAATACGTAGCCAATGCATATCACGGCTACGGCGAATTTCTTCTTTACCTACAACTGGCACGTTATTTTCAGCATGACACGCTATAACACAAGCGCCACATCCTGTACAGGCATTTAGGTCTATAGATAAGTTGAAATGATGCCCAATAGAACGATCAAATTCATCCCATAAATCTACATCTGATGATGTCACAGGTGTCTCTTCATGGTTTAAAGATACTACAGGAACAGCGTTCCAATGTTCTTTATCTTTTGTGTTGAAGATCTCTAATGTTGTTTCCTTAATGATGTCTCCACGACCCATTAAAGTATTTTGTAATTGTACACAAGCAAACTCGTGCATACCAGCTGCTTTGGCTACAGTTACATTTTGTGTTGTCTTGAAATTTTGATATAAAGCGTAAGCATTTACACCAGTTTTCATTTCATCTTTTAACCCTGCTGTTCTACCATACCCAAAAGCTAGACCTACTGATCCATTAGCTTGTCCTGGTTGAATTATAACAGGTATTGTTATTGTTTTTCCGTTAACCGTAACATCTGCATAACTACCGTTTAACGCTCCTGTTGCTTCGTTCTCGTTTACTAAACCTAAACGCTCTGCGTCTGAAGCTGAAATTGTTAAGTAATTATCCCAAGATGTTCTTGTAATTGGATCTGGAAATTCTTGCAACCAAGGATTGTTAGCTTGTTGCCCATCTCCCATTCCAACTTTGGTATAAAGCGTTAGCTCCATTCCTTTTGAAGTTGAAGCAGAAGCCGCTAAAGCTTGTGCTGAGTTTCCTGAAGGTGTTTCTACCACTTCATCTTCTGAAACTACTTCTTCAACAGCTAAAGTTGATGCCGCACCAACAAATACACCATCATGTAATGCCTTGTTAAAAGAAGCGCCTTGTAATATATTTTCATTCCATACTGTTTTTATATAATCACTGTATGAAATATCATTTTCATTCCACTTTAATAAAGCATCTTGAAATTGTTTTGTATCAAATAACGGACGAATAGTCGGCTGAATTAAACCGAATTGACCTTTCTTTAGCTCTACATCGCCCCAAGATTCTAAATTATGAGGTGTAGCTGCAATATATTGTGAAACAGAAGCCGTTTCATCTGCTTTCATTGAAAAAGCAATTGATAATAAGTCTTTATTTTTTAATCCTTCAGCAAAATCACTTGCATTTGGCAATGTATATAATGGATTCACTCCACTCATAATAACAGCTCCTACTTTTCCTGCTTTCATATCAGCAATTAAAGTCATAACAGCTTTGTCATTACCTTGTCTTGTTTTTATTATTTTAGAAGGATTGAATGCTTTACTATTTAAAGCTTCGTTTATTTCTAAAACTACAGTTTGTGCGTTTACGTCTTGAATGCCTGTAACCACAACACCTGCGCTTCCAGACTTTCTTAACTCTGAAGCTGTTTTTTGAATAATAGCATCAATATTTGCAGGCAAACTTCCTCCAAAAGAACTACCAACGATTAAACTGTGTAATTTAGCTAGTGCTAATTTTTGTTGACTTGGAGTTAAAGGCACACGCTTATCTGCATTTGCACCAGTAAGGGACATATTAGATTCAAACTGAATATGGCGAGACATTTTTCCATTTACTGGAACACGTCCTTGTGCATAACCTGAATCAAAACCTCCACCTTGCCAATCTCCTAAGAAATCTGCACCAATAGAAACTATAGTTGCAGCTGTAGAAAACTCGTAGCTTGCTAAACCTCTTTCTCCATATTTTGCTTGAAATGCATCTAACGCAGCAGATTCTGAAACAGCATCATAAACCACGTGATTAACATTTCCATATTTTTCTGTAAATTCTGCAATCAATTTACTTGTTGTTGGACTAGCATATGTTTGTGTTAATAAAACAATTTGCTTTCCACTTTCTTTTAATTGATTTAATTTTTGAGAAGTTTCAGTATTAAAAGTTGACCAAGAAATAGCTGTTTCGCCTTTCATTGGACCTTTTACTCTTAAACTATCATATAGCCCTAAAACTGATGCATTAACCCTTGCATTTGCTCCTCCATCTGAAGCAGCTAATGCGTTGTTTTCAATTTTAATTGGACGACCTTCTCGAGTTTTAACTAAAACACTTGCAAAATCAAAACCATCTGCAACTGTAGTTGCATAGTAATTAGCAACACCAGGAATAATTGTTTCTGGCTGCACAACATAAGGAATTGATTTAACGACTGGCCCTTCGCAAGCAGCTAAAGAAGCTGCTGCTGTACTAAAACCAACGTACTTTAAGAAATCACGACGTGTTGTTGAAGAACTCTCTAATGTTTCTTTATCACCTAAAAACTCATCAGTTGGAATTTCTTGAACAAATTCGTTTTGTTTTAGCGTCTCAACAATAGAGCTATTATCTTTTAGCTCCTCAACACTTTTCCAGTATTTCTTGTTTGATGACATATTATATAATTGAATTACTTCTTAATTTATTTATTAGTAATGACATTTTCCACATTCCAGTCCACCCATTTGAGCAGCTGTTAATTGGTCTACACCATATTTTTTAGACAATTGTTCGTGAATTTTTGTATAATAATCATTATTCTCAACTTTCACGTTTGTCTCTCTATGGCAATTAATACACCAACCCATAGTTAAAGGCGCATATTGAGACATTATTTCCATCTCTTCAACAGGACCATGGCAAGTTTGACATTCTACACCTGCAACAGAAACGTGTTGTGAGTGATTAAAATAAGCGAAATCTGGTAAGTTGTGAATTCTCACCCATTTAACTGGTTTAGTATTTCCTGTATATTTTTGATTAGCATCATCCCAACCAACAGCTTCATAAAGCTTTTTGATTTCTCCATCATAAAACGCTTTGCTATACTCTTCAGTTCCTGTTGTTTCAGCCACTTCATAAATTGATTTATGACAATTCATACAAACATTTAAAGAAGGTATTCCTGATGTTTTACTAACTCTAGCAGATGAGTGACAATATTTACAATCTATACCATTATCTCCTGCATGAATTCTATGCGAGTAATGAATAGGCTGAACTGGTTCGTAACCTTGATTAACACCAACTTGCATAAAGTAACCATATACAAAATAAGCACTGGCAAGCAAAAGAAAAATTGCAGTAACCAATACTAAAAATTGATTTTGCACAAAAGCTTTCCAAATTGGAGTGCCTTTTGATTTCTCATTCACATCAACTCCTTTTTCAGAAGCAAAACGACGCAATGTTTTATTTACCAAAATTAATGCTCCAGCCAATAAAGCAAACAATAATGCTAATGCACCAAGTATTAATTTATTTGAAGTTGCATCACCATCTCCTGTAGCTGTTGTTTGACCTACTTGACCTTCAATTGAAGGAGGAGTTGCAGCTTCTTCAGCAGTGTAAGCTAAAATGTTATCAATATCTGTATTAGACAATTGAGGAAAAGCAGTCATTGCAGTTCCGTTATACTCTTTAAAAATCTTGTTTGCGTAAGCATCACCAGATTTAATCATTCCGGCACTATTATGTATCCAAGAATATAACCATTCTTTATCTAAACCTTCAGAATCTGCTAATCGCGCTTCAACATTACGTAATGCAGGACCAGTCATTTTCTTGTCTAATTTGTGACAAGATGCACAGTTTGCATTAAATAAAGCTTTACCCGCAGCTGGATCACCAGCTTGAGCATTAAGTGAAGTAGAAAACGCTAGTAAAATAATTAAGCTTAAACGAAGAATACTGTTGCTTAACTTGCGGTGAATCACCTGTTTCATATTATTAGTTAAATTAACTTCTAAACTTTGGTATGGTTTTTTCATATATCTAGAAAAAAATACGCTTATAAATTTCCTACGCAAAAGTAATACTTAAAGTCGATTTTAGAAATGTTAGCGAAGTGTTAATTACTAATTTAGAGATATTCTAAAT
>ERZ1027208.709-NODE-709-length-11824-cov-22.585861_pt1 | contig 11824 bp, 4 predicted proteins | sample MGYA00520867_ERZ1027208 | MGnify/ENA primary metagenome ERZ1027208 (study PRJEB33311, sample SAMEA4378413) | marine metagenome | biome: Marine biome; feature: Fjord; material: Water | collected 2014-07-20T08:00:00Z/2014-07-... | depth 75 m ...
ATATACTTGGGAGAGAGCTTTATAATTTAAAAGGTAATAGTAATGTAGAAATTCATAATCTTTCTAATATAAGTAGCGCTCCTTATATAGCTCAAATCCAATTATCTAATGGTTTAACTATAAGTAAAAAAGCTATTAAAAAATAATAGTATTAAAATCTAGCTTATTTAAGGCTTTGGTTAATAAACTGAGGCCTTTTTCTTTCATATAATATTAATTTTTAGCTCTTTACAAAAACTTAACATTGCTAAATAACTATATATTAGGTAGTTATAATTCATCGCTATATATATAAGAGTAGTTCATCGAAAAAATGGGAAATTAATCTGATAAAAAATTAAATTAGCAGAGTAAAATAGCTATAAATACCCCTTTTCTAAAATGATTAAAAAATACTCCCTAAGTTTTATTGCCTCTATATGCCTTATTATTTCCTCTTTTGGGCAAACAACTTTACCAATTAATAGAACTGTTTGGAACTCATCTCCAATAGGGTGGACAGATAGCCCACTAGACTCATACACAAGCACTTTTGCTTGTTCAGGAAGCAATGGCGCTAAATTTGATACAAGTGGAGATAACAAAACTGTTTTCTTCACAGGCACTCCAAATGATCTTACTTTTGTTGTAAAATCAAATTCAACAACAAGTTCAAATTTGCTAGTAGAAGAGTCAATTGATGGCATATCTTACTCAACAGTTATTAGTTTGACTGGTACAGCAAATTTACCTACATCTTGTACAGCAAAAGGTCCTTATATTTTAAATCCAAGTACACGCTATGTAAAATGGACTTTTACAAAGTCAGGGTCAAATATGACTATGGATGATGTTGTTATAACATCTGGGACACCTCCAACACCATCAGATATTATTCTAAACTCAGGCAATCCAGCTACAACTGCTAGTAATATTACTCAAGGAGAAAACAATCACGTTATTTATGATTTTGATATCTCTGCCTCAACAGCATCAGCAACATTAACAGATTTAGATTTTACAACTTCAGGGACTTATGCAGCATCTAACATCACTAATTTCAAATTATGGTATTCAACAGATGCTACTTTTAATGACACCACAGATACCTACTTAGAAAATTTAACTGCTGGCTTAGGTTCAGGGTCACATACATTTACTGGTTTCACCCAATCTATAACAGATGGAGCAACGGGTTACTTTTTTATTACAACAGATATTCCTTGTATTGCAACTTCTGGAAATGCAATTTCTGTGGATGCTTTAACAACAGCAGATTTAACATTTACTTCAGCAAATAAAACAGGTACTGCTTTTGCTAGTGGTACGCATACTTTTCAAACAGCAACACCCAATAATGCTTCAGGTTTTGTAACATCGGTTTGTGAAAACAATGCTACAACAGTTGATTGGACTGATCCTACCAATTGTTTTGATAATGTTTTAATTTTTGCCACAAGTACATCTTTTACAAGCACTACACCAACTGGAACTGGAGGCGCTTATATTGCAAATACTACTTTTGGTGCAGGAACAGCATTTGACGGAGGTTTTTGTGTATATAAAGGAACAGCGAATACTGAAACCATTATTGGTTTGACAAACGGAACAACTTACACCTATAAAATATTTACAAGAAATGACTCTTTATGGAGCATTGGCACAGAAGTTAGTTGTACGCCAACAATGGCTTATTGTGCTGCCGGACCAACAAGTAATGCAGATTCAGAAATAGAAAATGTAACTTTAGTAGGAGAAAACAATACAATATCTAATGACACTACAGATAGTTGTACTGGTGGTGGTAGTGGGATTGTAAATGATTACACTGCTATGAGTGCAGATTTAAATGTTGGTGGAACTTACTCATTAGATGTTGAATTTGGAGATTGTGATAATGGAACTCAATATGATGGCTCTGCTGGTGTATGGATTGACTGGAATAATGATGGTGATTTTGGAGATGCAAATGAAACAATAACAACTCTAGATGTAGCTGTTTCGTCAGGGAACATTATAGAAAACATTACAATTAATGTACCTGGAACTCAACCATTAGGAAATTACAGAATGCGCATCGTGCAAGAAGAAGGTGGATCTTCTGGAGCTATTTCTCCTTGCGGAACTTTTAGTTGGGGTTCTGTTGAAGATTATACAGTTGAAGTAATTAATGCTTGTACACCAACGCATACTATTACTAGTTTCGCGCCTACTTCAGGTCCTGCTGGCACAGAAGTTACAATAGTTGGTACAGGTTTTACATCTGGAACAACAGTTGCTTTTAATAGTGTTTCTGCTACCATAATTTCACAAAATGCGACACAACTTATAGTTGAAGTTCCAAGTACTTCAACAGGAACAATAACAATAACAGAATCAAGTTGTGCTATTAACTCGGCCACTAATTTTACATTTATAGATAATACAGGAAGTTGTTCATCAACTGCGTTTACAGATTTAATAATATCTGAAGTCTATGATTCTGATGGAGGAAATGGTTGGTATATGGAATTATACAACCCTACACCTCTTCCTATTGATTTAGATGCTGTTGGAACAGATTATGAAATTGAAAGATATGGAGACATTGGTGATGCTACACCATCAAGAACTATAGATTTGACTGGTATCGTTGCCGCAAATAGTGTCTTTACATTACGCATTGGCAGTGCGACACCACATCCTTGCAGCTCTATAACTTATGATTTCACAGAGCTTAATGCGGGAATTAACGCAAATGATGAAATTAAACTTACAAAAAACGGATTAGATTATGATGTGGTTAATTGCCCTAATGAAATAGGGTATACAATATTAAGAAATACATTAGCTTCTGGCCCTTCTGTGACATACAACGCTGCAGATTGGTCATTAAACACAACAGAATCATGCACGGATATGGGCTCATTTATTGCTCCTTCATCTCCTCCTTCAGTTTCGGTTCAACCACTAGATGTAAGTGCTGCTTGCTCAACTTCTGCAGTTTTTACAATAGCTGGATTAGCTGGAAACGGAGGAACATTAGCTTACCAATGGTATTTTAATGATGGCTCTTCTTCAACTTGGTCTGTTGTGAATAACTCAAATTTACCAGCCGTTACAGTTACTGGAGAAACCTCAAATACTTTAACATTAACAGGTACTATTTCTTCTTATTCTGGTTACCAATTTTATTGTGAAGTTATAGAAGATGCAAGTTGTAGTATGGCTTCTAATGCAGCTCAATTAAGAGCTATTAGCACAACTTGGGATGGAACATCTTGGGATAATGGAACACCAACAATAACAATAGCTGCTATAATTAATGGCGATTATAATACAATTTCTAATGGAAGCTTTAGCGCTTGTAGTTTAGTTGTAAATGGTTCCAATAGATTAACAATTGGCAACAACACTTTTGTAGAAGTTGAAAACGATGTTACTGTGAGTGGTGAATTATATGTTGAAACCAAAGGTGCTTTAGTTCAAAATAACGATAGTTCATCTTTTACGTTAACTGGAGGAACTGCTTTGGTTAATAAAACAACAACACCTTTAAACAGTGTTTACGAATATACGTACTGGAGTTCTCCTGCAGCAAATGTTATGGTTCAAGAAGGTTTGGCTTTTGCTAACCCATCAAGACGATTTTGGTTTGATGCAGCTAATTTCTTAGATATATTATTCGAAATCAATAATACAAACACATATATCGCAGGCCATGACGGTCAAGATGACAATGGTGATGACTGGGTGTTAATAACGAATGGCACACAAGTAATGTCACCTGGATTAGGTTACGTTTCTACACATACACCTGTAGGATTTTCAGTAGGCGCTCAATATACTTATACCTTTGAAGGGCAACTTAACAATGGAATTATTAACGCACCAATAGCTTTCAATGGTGCAAATGGTGATGAAGATTGGAACTTAATCGGAAACCCATATCCATGTGCTATTGACGCTGATGCTTTCTTAACTGCAAACGCTTCAATAATTGGTGGTGTTGCTTATTTATGGTCACAAAACACACCTGCAAGTGCTACAAGCAGTGGAAACCAAGTATTGAATTTTTCTGAAAGTGATTATGCAATGATTACTAATGGAAGTGGTAACACAGCTGGTGGTGATATGATTATCCCTGATAGCTATATACCTTCAGGACAAAGCTTCTTTGTTCAAGGTTTAGCAAACGGTAATGCTGTTTTTAATAATAGTTTTAGAATGGCAGATGCGACTAGTAACAGTCAGTTTTTTAGAACAAATAACTCAACTAATAGACTTTGGGTTAACTTAACATCAGACAATGGTGTGTTTAACCAAATACTTGTTGCTTATGTAAATGGAGCTACAGATTCAAGAGATAGTATGTCTTATGACGCAATGCGAAGTATTTATAATGACAATGCTTCAATGATCTATACGACTATTGAGAATGAAACTGATAAATTTGCCATACAAGGAAAGTCTCCTGAAACTTTAACTTTAGATGAAGTTGTTCCATTAGGTTTTCAAACTGTAATTACAGTACCAACGCTTTACTCTTTATCTATTGCTCAGATGGAAGGAACGTTCTTAGCAGAAAACACGATATATTTAAAAGATAATTTATTGAACACGTATCATAATTTATCTGATACTGCATACACATTTACTTCTGAAGTTGGAGATTTTCAAGATCGATTTGAAATTGTTTTCCAAACAAATAATCTTTCAGTGAATGATTTTGAAATCAATGATGATTCAATCTCTATCATAGAACTTCAGAACAATGATGTTAAATTCACTGTAAGAAATGATTTAACTATTAAATCGGTTAAAATATATGATGCTTTAGGTAGAACTTTATATACTTTTAAAGGAAGTAAAAATGTTGAAATCTTTAATTTATCGAACATTAGCAGTGCAGCATATATTGCTCAAGTAGAATTGTCTAATGGTATAATTGTAAGTAAAAAAGCTATAAAAAAATAACTATAAATAATCCCTTTTATTTTATTTTTAAAAGCATCTTAAGTAACCTCTAAGATGCTTTTTTATAAATTATATTTTAAAGACACTATTAAATTTCTTCCTGCAGAAGCTATGCCAGATGAGTATGTTTTATATCGCTGGTCTGTAATGTTTTCTAGACTTGTAGTTAAAGTTGTTGCTTTATTAAGCTGAAATTGGCTTCTAATATTCAAAGTATACCAAGAAGGAGAATAAGGATCTCCATTAGCATCTAAAGCATAGATATAATCTTTTTCAGTTTCGGATGGTGCTAATTGCTTATTTGATAATGCTCCGTTATAATTTAAAAAGCCATCAATTTTTAAGATCTTATTTTGCCAAACCAAATGTGTGTTTCCAAAATTTGGAGCGACGTGTCGAACAGGCACCTCTATACCGTTATCATCTTCAGTTCCTCCTATAATATTATATTGTGATGTTAGTTTCAAATGTTGTGAAATATTAAATTTTGCTCCTACCTCAAAACCGTAAATCCAAGCTTTTGATGCATTTTGAATGGATTGTACATTACTTAACTCGCCATCATAAATTATTTCTGTTTCACCATTTAACTCCCCATTTTTTCTCACTAAAGCATTATCTAAATAAGTATAATATGTTGCTGTATCAAAAACCAAGACATTATCAAAATTCAATGTTAACCCTAACTCACCTCCATAAGCATATTCAGGTCTTAGACTTTTATTTGGTACAACTACAGAACCTGGTTCAGAATCGAAAACTTTGCCTATATCATCTATATTTGGCGCTCTAAATGCTGAAGAAAAATTCATTCTCCATTGCAAAAGAGAATTTGGCGCCCAACTTATTCCTGCTGTTCCTGTTAGTGCTCCAGCATTATTTTTGGTTTTATTAAAAGGCAAATTTAAATACAGGTTGTTTTCAGTAAAATCAGCTTTGGAATTAACGTGATTGAATCTTAAACCAGATTGAAAAACAAATTGAGTGTTAGGTTTGTATTTAATACTTGCATAAGCTGCTGCAGATTGCCAAGAAGAGTCATCTGGGTATCTTGAAACTGTTGGAATGCTTGTATTGGTTCCAATATCTTGTTCTATTCCTGCAGAATTGACTTTATTATAAACATATTCAAAACCATAAAACAATTCTGTTTTACTGCTTAATTTTTTTTCAAAATCTAAATTGAAAGAAAACGCATCAACCTTCTCTTCTCTTTTATTTCTGATTTCTGATTGAAAATCACGATCTACTCTACTTTCTTGAAAATTCTGATAAGCAATTGTAGCTTGTATTTTATCGTAAAAATTAGAATTACTGCTTAATTTAGTAACGTTTAAATTTCCCATAAACCAACGTTGTGGTCCATAATACCATTCCGCAGAACGCAAATTGTCTCCTCTATAACGAATAAGCCTGTCGTATCTAGGGTTATCTGAAGTTGCTGTGTAAAACAACCCTAAATCGAAACTTAAATTATCTATAGGTTCGTAACGCACTTTCTGCATAACGTTGATTTGATTGTAACCAGAAACTTTTTGAATTTTAGAATTATTGTTTTCTATTATAATATCTTCTCCATTATCTGTAACAACAAATTCTGGTCTTAAATACTCTTTTGGACCATAAGTTCCCATTCGTAAATCGTTAAACGAGGTATAACTAGCGTTTGTTAAAAAGGCCCATTTTTTAAAACCATAATTAACACCAATGTGAGCTGTTTTTTCTTCACTTGCTGTAGCATATCGTAATACAGCCTCTGTTTTTGTGTATAGAGAATCCGTGTAAGATAATTGTGGCTTTTGTGTATAAAAACTCATAACGCCACCAATGGCATCACTTCCATAAATAACAGAACCTGCACCTAAAATAACTTCTGTGTTTTGAATTGAAAAAGGATCAATCGAAATTACATTTTGAAGATTTCCTCCTCTAAAAATGGCATTATTCATTCTAACGCCATCAACTGTAATTAATAATCTATTGGTAGAAAAACCTCTAATCATAGGGCTTCCGCCTCCGTATTGACTTTTTTGAATATAAACTTGACCTGTGGATTCTAATAAATCTGCGCTTGTTTGCGGATTTGTAAAAGCTATTGTTTTTGCATTTACACTAGATATCTTAATTGGAATATCTCTTTTCTCTTGCTTAAATTTAGAGGCTGAAATAACTATTTCATCTAAACCTTGGGCATTTGGTTCTAAAAAAACAATGCTCTTTAAAATTTTTGATTTCTTGATTATCTTTTGCTCAAAAGATATGTGCTTAAAATAAATCCATTCTGAGGCACTAAATAAATCCAGCTTTGCTTCTCCTTCAAAATTCGTGATAACGCTTTTAGACTTACTTTGATTGAATATTGCTACACCTGAAATAGGTTCTTGAGTAGTTAAATTTACAAGCTTAATATTCTGGGCATTACCATTTACAAATGCTAATAAACAGATAGTAATAAACGTTTGGCTTTTAATTAAAAACTTCATTAAAAATTTGTAGTGATTTCGGTTTTCTAAAACTCCCTAAGTGTAATTCAAAATAAAGTAGAATTATATTTAAAAAGGATTGTCTTTGGTTTGAGTTGATTTTTACTTCTTGTAAGGCATCAAATTTTATGCCTAAAAGCGTTTTTAACAATGTTAAATTTTCGCCAGAAACATTATATTTACTGGTGTTTTTAAATTGGAAAGCACCATCTTCCAAATTAAAATAAGGAGCTTCAATTTGCGATTTATCTGGATAAAACCCTAAATGCTTTGATAAATTCAATAAAAAAAGCAAATGAAAATTAGAAAAATTATCATTGGTATCCAACCATTGTAATGTGGCTTCAAGATAATTATATAAAGTGTCATTCTGTTCTTCCTCTTGTAATGAAGTAGATAATACTTCGGCTAAAAACATTACAATGGCGCTTTTAAGAATATTTGTATGTAAACTTGAGTAAAAATGATTGATTTTCACTTCTTTAATATACTGAAGAGACCTATTATTCTTATGGTCTGTTACTAGCTGCAATTGAGACAACAACTGAAAATATGCAACTTTAGTAGTTCCTTTTTTTGATTTTAAAACACCTCTTAAAAGATAACTTACAACACCTTCTTTTTGCGTGTAGCATTTTACTATTAAATCGTTATCACGATATTTTAGCTTTGAAAGAACAATAGCATTTGTTGTAGTAAACATTATCTAACAACCATTACTTTTAATACTTTGGTTTCAAGCGAATCTAAATCTGAGAGCATTATTAAATACACTCCAGAGGCTACTGTTCTATCGGCCATATTTTTACCATTCCATAATGCTGTTCCTCCATCTACTTCTAAGTTATAACCTTTAAATTTAGAATTTGTTCTTGATTCTGCTTCAGTAACCAAATTACCTTCAATGTCTGTGATTTTAATATTGACATTCTCAGTAAGCCCTTTTATTTTTACTTTTTCTTGAGAAATATTAAACGTAGGCCTAACTGGATTTGGGTAAACATAGGCATCTTGTAGAGTTTCTTGAGGCTTTGAGGTATCTGATCTAAATGATACCAAGCCCTTGCCTGTTGCAAAGTAAACAATACCATTTACCTCATCTAAATCTATATCTAAAACCTCATTAGTTGGTAATGGTGAATTATCTTTTGTGAAATGGTAGATGGTTTCTTGTCCATCTGATGAAAAATAATAAACCCCTGTATCTAATGTTGAAATCCATTTATTATTGGATCCATCTACTTCAATATCTGTTAAATATTGTTGAAATAAAAGTTCTTGTGGTGTTCCGTCTTCAAGAACGACTATGTTTTCTACATCCTTATTGCCATTTGCAAAATTTGAAGGATTGTAAATTATTCTTAATCCTTTAGATGTACCTACCCATACTTGATTTTGCTGGTCAACCGAAACACATGTAACATTTTCTGCAGGCATATTATCCTCTTCAGATTTAGCATAATAAAGTTCTGGAGCACCATTACTTTCTTTAAAGCTAATTATTCCATAGCGATAACTACCTATGAATATATTTCCTTCATTATCAAAAGCGATTTCAGAATACCCAAGATTACTTGTGGCTGGAGTTATTATTGATTCAAAACTATACGATGTCCATTGTCCGTCTTTAAACCTATTTAATCCTTGGTTTACACGTCCGTTTGTAACCCAAAGAGCTCCTTCTGAATCATAATTTGATGCTACTATTAAATACACAGCGCCAAACAAAGGGACTAAAGAACTATTATCTTGGGTATAGAAAGTAGCGACTTCTCCATTGGTAATATCTATTAAACCTGAATAATAAGAACTTATATAAGCTTGATTTGAGTTGAATGGATTAATTGATATATGTGATAAATAATAAGGATTGGCAACTGAGGACACAATAGAATCATAGACAATGTTTTGCCATTTTTCATCTTTAAAGTAACTTATTCCTGAGCGTGCTGTTCCACCATTAAAATTATATGTCACAGAATAACCTCCATGAACACCATAAATTTGACCACCTTGGGTTCTTACTTGAAAAAATTTATTTGCTAAAGGGCTTTCTGGGTGTACTTCTTCAAATACTGAAGTATCACTAAAAGTGGTTTTTAAAATACCATAGCCACGTTTACCTGTGGACTGTATACCTATTGTTCCAATAAATAAATTATTATTTACATCTACAGATGCATTAGTAAAGTCTGTTACAAATTCATCAGTATTTGTGGCATAGGCGATTTGTGTAAAACTTTCTGTAAAATACACGTAAGTTTCATTCTTCGCTGTAACAACCAAATTATCGCCTACTACAATAAAGTCATTTATATTATTTTGGTATGAAACTAGTTGAACTGGAGAATTATTTATTACTTCATAAACTCTTTTATCCCTACAGCTATATAATTTATCACCTCCTGTTTGTATTCCAGACCAATTCCCTAAGGTTAATCCTTCCCATTCTTCATAGTTTATAAGATTAGGGTTATCTGCAATAGCCCTATACAATCTGCTTTCTGTTGCTACATATATATAGTCTTGAAAAACAGTCGTCTGATTAACTTTTATTTGGCTTCCTACTGGTCCAATTAAGTATGTGTCGCCAAATTCTAAAGCATTAATATCATATAATGAAATACCATAATCTGTAGAAATATATGCATACCCATTATAAATATTAAAATGATTTATTCTTTTGTCATTTGGCGGTATTGTTGGTTTGTCAAAGATATCTACTACTGTTAAAAATTCTGAATTAGATTCTTTATACACTTGCATTAAACCATTTTCAAAACCTATAAGTAATATTCCATTTTCTTCAACATAATGAATACTTGAAATAGTTTCACCAGATAACCCATTAATCGTTGATATTTTTTCTATTTCATTTGTTTGTGTATCGTATATAAAAATAGCATTTTCGGCAGCTCCAAATATTTTATTTGTTCCCTGTGAAATATCCTTAATGTCTAAATAAGAAAAATGTCCAGTCCAAGAATCTGAAAAATTCTGTGCAGCTATTGATTTTGAAATTGTGAAGATTATAAAAGCTATAAAAATTTGTTGAAACCTCATTAAAACAGACTGATTTGTTATAAATAATAAAACCCAAAAATACTATATTTTATTGTATTTTGGCTTTCATAAATTTTTAGTTCACAAATGCTTTTTAGTAGTCCCATTTTTTTATTTCTCTTTTTGCCGACTACTTTGCTTTTATATTATTTGGCTCCAAAAAGATTTAAAAATGTAATTCTTTTATTTTTAAGCCTTGCTTTTTATACTTGGGGAGAAAAAGAATTAGTTGCTTTAATTCTTCTATCTACTTTAATTGATTATTCATCTGGACTAATTATTAGTAATGGTTATCGTAAAACAGGATTGGCTTTATCAATAGTTTTTAATTTATCTCTATTATTTTATTTTAAATACTCTAGCTTCATTTTTAATAATCTTTCTAATATTTTAGAGGCTCTAAACATTTCTAATTCTTTTGCTAATACTTTTAACAGTGTTGTTTTACCTATAGGAATTAGTTTTTATACGTTTCAAACAATGTCTTATACAATAGATGTGTATAGAGGGAATGTAAAAGCAACTAAAAACCTTATTAACTTTGCCACCTATGTTACATTATTTCCGCAATTAATAGCTGGTCCTATAGTGCGTTATGCTCAAATAGAAAACGAACTTAAAAATAGAAAAACATCCATTAATTTATTTGCAGATGGAGTTGAACGTTTTATAATTGGGCTTGCAAAAAAAATGATAATTGCTAATAACTGTGCTTTTATTGCAGATGCGGCATTTAACATACCATCTAACGAATCTTCTGCTTTAATTGCTTGGCTAGGTGTGATAGCATATAGTTTTCAAATTTATTTTGACTTTTCTGGCTACTCAGATATGGCTATTGGACTAGGTAAAATGTTTGGTTTTAATTTTCCAGAAAACTTTAATTATCCATATATATCAAAATCTATTAGAGAATTTTGGCGTCGATGGCATATAACGCTTTCTAATTGGTTTAAAGACTACCTTTACATTTCTTTAGGGGGAAACAGAAAAGGCAACACCAGAACTTATCTTAATTTATTGATTGTTTTTCTTTTAACAGGGTTGTGGCACGGTGCAAGTTGGAATTTTATTATTTGGGGATTATTTCACGGCTGTTTTCTTGTTTTAGAGCGGATTGGTTTTAGCAGAGTTCTCAATAGAACACCAAAATACATATCACATATTTATACTCTATTGGTTATAATTTTTGGATGGGTTTTTTTTAGAAGCAACTCTTTTACTGAAGCTATAAATTATATCAAAACAATGTTCAGTTTTAATTCTAAAATCAACTTTGAATATCTAGATTACTATCTATCAAAAGACATAATATTTATATTAATTTTAGCTCTATTTTTATC
>ERZ1027208.710-NODE-710-length-11818-cov-36.104650_pt1 | contig 11818 bp, 9 predicted proteins | sample MGYA00520867_ERZ1027208 | MGnify/ENA primary metagenome ERZ1027208 (study PRJEB33311, sample SAMEA4378413) | marine metagenome | biome: Marine biome; feature: Fjord; material: Water | collected 2014-07-20T08:00:00Z/2014-07-... | depth 75 m ...
TTCTTTCCTAGGCAACTTAGAGCCAGAAAATGATTTTTCTGAGCAAAACAATGCAGCAAACCGCTTATTGGCCGCATTCCCTGCGATCATGGTTTACTGGTATAAATTCTCACACGACGGCGTTGAAATTGACTGCACTAGCGATGAAGATTCAATTGGTGGTCACTTCCTACGTTTATTGAATGGTTCAACACCATCAGAGCAACACCGTCGAGTAATGGATGTATCGTTAATTCTTTATGCTGAGCATGAATTTAACGCATCAACCTTTACTGCTCGTGTTTGCGCATCTACCTTGTCAGATATGTACTCTTGCATCACAGGTGCTATTGGCACTTTACGTGGCCCACTACACGGTGGAGCAAACGAAGCCGCCATGGACATGATTCAAAAGTTCTCATCACCGGCTGATGCTAAAGAACAAATGGCAGGCATGTTAGAACGTAAAGAAAAAATCATGGGCTTCGGTCACGCGATTTACCGCACATCTGATCCACGTAACGTGATCATCAAAGCATGGTCTGAAAAACTGGCTGCTGAAAACGGTGATACATCACTATACGACATCTCTGTTGCTTGTGAAGAGTTCATGTGGGATACCAAGAAATTATTCTGTAATGCTGATTTCTTCCATGCCTCTGCGTATCACTTCATGGGTATTCCAACTAAGCTTTTCACACCGATTTTCGTGTGTTCACGTTTAACAGGTTGGGCCGCTCACGTAATGGAGCAACGTACCAACAACCGTATTATCCGCCCAAGTGCGGATTACACCGGTTCAGAACCACGTAAAGTTATCGCTATCAGCGAGCGATAAGCAACACAATGGCTGGGCAATCAAACATTGCCCAGCCATTTTTTTACCCCATTTAAAGACCACAAAGTAGCTATTAAGACCTGCACCACACGCAGTCAATATCTTGAATACACACCTACTTCTACTAAATTAAGTTTTAACATTTAGTAACCTTCTTTCACTGATCTCTGGATACATTCATGAATACAAATTACCGTAAAGCCCTTCCAGGCTCAAACATAGACTATTTCGATACTCGCGAAGCCGTTGAAGCCATTCAACCGGGTGCTTATGCAAAACTGCCATACACCTCACGTGTTCATGCAGAAAACCTGGTTCGCCGTTGTGACCCAGCAACCTTAACCGACTCGCTTAAACAACTTATCGAGCGCAAGCAAGACCTTGATTTCCCTTGGTACCCTGCGCGTGTTGTTTGTCATGATATTTTAGGCCAAACAGCCTTGGTTGACCTTGCCGGCCTGCGTGATGCGATTGCCGATATGGGCGGAGACCCATCTAAAGTAAACCCAGTGGTACCCACGCAGTTGATTGTTGATCACTCACTGGCGGTTGAACACGCCGGCTTTGAAAAAGATGCCTTTGAAAAAAACCGTGCCATTGAAGATCGCCGTAATGATGACCGTTTTCACTTTATTAACTGGACAAAAAAAGCCTTTAAAAACGTTGATGTTATTCAGCCCGGTAACGGCATCATGCATCAAATCAATCTTGAAAAGATGTCCCCAGTTATTCATGCACGCGATGGCGTTGCATTCCCTGACACCTTAGTGGGTACAGACAGCCACACACCTCATGTTGACGCCTTAGGCGTTATCGCTATTGGTGTTGGCGGACTAGAAGCTGAAACGGTTATGCTTGGCCGCCCATCTTATATGCGCCTACCTAATATTATTGGCGTAGAGCTAACGGGTAAACGTCAACCGGGTATTACCGCGACCGATATCGTACTGGCTCTTACTGAGTTCTTACGTAACGAAAAGGTTGTTTCATCATACCTAGAGTTCTTTGGTGAAGGTGCTGCCGACCTAACCCTAGGCGATAGAGCCACCATCTCTAATATGACACCTGAGTTTGGCGCTTCTGCTGGCTTGTTCTTTATCGATGATAAAACAATCGATTACTTAAAACTAACAGGCCGTGACCCTGAGCAAGTTGAATTGGTAGAAACCTACGCTAAAGAGACTGGCCTATGGGCAGACGACCTAAAAACAGCTGAGTACGAACGTGTATTAACATTCGACATCTCTTCTGTTGTACGTAATATTGCTGGCCCTTCAAACCCTCACCGTCGTGTGCCAACCTCTGAATTAGCTGAGCGCGGAATCTCTGGCTTGGTTGAAAATGAAGAAGGCTTAATGCCTGATGGCGCAGTTATCATTGCCGCTATCACCAGTTGTACTAACACCAGTAACCCTCGTAATGTTATTGCCGCAGCCTTAGTCGCGCGTAATGCTAATAAATTAGGGCTAGAGCGTAAACCTTGGGTAAAGTCATCCTTTGCACCGGGTTCTAAAGTCGCGCAGCTGTACTTAGAAGACTCTAACCTGTTGCCTGAGCTTGAACAAATGGGCTTTGGTATTGTTGGGTTTGCATGTACCACGTGTAACGGAATGAGTGGCGCGCTAGACCCTGTTATTCAGCAAGAAATTATTGATCGTGACCTGTATACAACCGCTGTATTATCAGGCAACCGTAATTTTGATGGGCGTATTCATCCGCACGCAAAACAAGCTTTCTTAGCATCACCTCCTTTGGTGGTTGCTTATGCAATTGCCGGTACAATTCGTTTTGATATTGAGAAAGATGTATTAGGTCATGATAAGGACGGTAACCCTATTACCTTAAAAGATATCTGGCCTAGCGATGAAGAAATTGACGAAATTGTTAAGCAGAGCGTAAAGCCTGAGCAGTTCCGCAAAGTCTATATCCCAATGTTCCCAGAGTCAGCTGAGCAGGAAGAAATGGTTGATCCGCAATATGATTGGCGCCCACAAACCACCTACATTCGCCGCCCTCCTTATTGGGAAGGTGCATTAGCCGGTGAGCGTACCATGAAAGGTATGCGCCCATTGGCTGTACTCGGTGACAACATCACTACCGATCATTTATCACCCTCTAATGCCATCATGCTGGATAGTGCTGCCGGCGCTTATCTTCATAAAATGGGTTTACCCGAAGTGGACTTTAATTCCTACGCAACACACCGTGGTGATCACCTAACGGCTCAACGTGCAACCTTCGCCAACCCTAAACTATTAAATGAAATGGTTCAGGAAAATGGTGAAATCAAGCAAGGTTCATTGGCACGTATTGAACCAGAAGGTGAAGTCACCCGTATGTGGGAAGCAATTGAAACCTACATGAATCGTAAGCAACCGCTTATCATCATTGCTGGTGCTGATTACGGTCAAGGTTCATCACGTGACTGGGCCGCCAAAGGTGTTCGTTTAGCCGGTGTTGAAGCCATCGTAGCCGAAGGCTTTGAGCGTATTCACCGTACTAACTTGGTCGGCATGGGCGTTATGCCAGTTGAGTTCCAAGCCGATGAAAACCGTAAAACGTATGCGATTGATGGTACAGAAACTTTCGATGTTATTGGTGATATTACGCCACGTGCAACATTGACTCTGATCATCCACCGTAAAAATGGCGAAACCATTGAAGTACCGGTTACCTGCCGCTTAGATACCGCCGATGAAGTATTGGTGTATGAAGCAGGCGGTGTACTACAACGCTTCGCTCAAGACTTTTTAGAGTCTAACGCAAACTAATAATACCCTTGCCCCAGCCAAGTGTTGGGGCAAGGCTTTATTAGTTAATACAAGCCTACAGAATGTGCGGGCTTACAGCCAAGCTCGCACACTTCCATTTAAAGACAAACAACAGGACAATCAATCATGCCCCATGTTGCTCAAATAAAAATCCCTGCTACGTATATTCGCGGCGGCACCAGCAAAGGCGTATTTTTCAGCCTGCAAGACCTACCTAAACCCGCACAAGTCGCTGGCGCGGCGCGTGATGCAATACTATTACGCGTTATCGGCAGCCCCGACCCTTACGGTAAGCAAACAGATGGCATGGGTGGTGCTACCTCAAGTACTAGCAAAACCGTTATCGTTTCTAAAGCGACAAAAGCAGACCATGATGTCGATTACCTTTTTGGGCAAGTCGCTATTGATAAACCGTTTGTCGACTGGAGTGGCAACTGTGGAAACTTATCCGCAGCCGTGGGTTCTTTTGCCATCAGCAGCGGTTTAGTTGACCCAAGCCGCATTCCAGACAATGGCATTGCCACTGTTCGTATTTGGCAGGCCAATATCAGTAAAACGATTATCGCCCAAGTACCTATTACCAATGGTGAAGTACAAGAAACCGGTGATTTTGAATTAGATGGTGTTACGTTCCCCGCTGCAGAAGTGGGTGTTGAGTTTATGAACCCATCAGCCGATGGCGAATCTATGTTCCCAACAGGCAATCTCGTTGATGAACTTGAAGTACCCGGTGTAGGAACCTTTCCAGCAACGATGATTAGCGCAGGAATTCCAACCATTTTCATTAATGCTGACGATATTAACTATCAAGGTACCGAACTTCAAGAGGCTATTAATAGTGATGACAAAGCCTTAAAGATGTTTGAAACTATTCGTGCCTACGGCGCAATAAAAATGGGCTTAATTACAAACATTGAAGAAGCCGCTAATCGCCAACACACCCCTAAAGTGGCTTTTGTTTCTAAACCTCAGGACTATACAACATCAAGCAATAAATCCATTGCTGCAACAGACATTGACTTACACGTACGCGCCCTATCAATGGGTAAATTACATCACGCGATGATGGGCACCGCAGCCGTTGCTATTGGTGCTGCTGCAGCTGTACCGGGCACGTTAGTTAACCTTGCCGCTGGTGGTGGAGAACGGGCCGATGTTACGTTTGGTCACCCATCTGGCACTTTAAAAGTTGGAGCTGAAGCAACGGTTGTTAATGGCGAATGGGCTGTGTCAAAAGCAACCATGAGCCGTAGTGCAAGGGTCTTAATGGAAGGATCCGTTCATATACCTGGTGATTGCTTCTAGACAATCAATTATATGTGCAGCAGCTATTCATCTAGTAGCTGCTGCCACTACGTGTTATCACCCCCTGCAACAAGCAGCGGCCCCAGCAACTTAAGTGGCTTTTAGTTTTAACCTTACATTTTCTCTGCCTTAAAAAGGCAACGCTTAAACATCAATAGTTTATTCATTCGAGTGCTTTTTGAGCATTCAATGCACGCCCTTCTTCAACCCGTAAGAAACAATCGTTACTCATCAACCTATTGACTCTCCAGCGTAGAAGTCTGTCTCGTCTCACCATAAAGAGGACATAGAAGGTTATTGAGCGAACCGTACCACCTTGAATTTCATAAAAAAATCATTTGACAAGGGCTCACCTTTCATTGATAGTTAATAGTATAACTAACGATCGTTAGCTTTTTTATGCGGAAATAAAACTGCACAAAAACAGTAAAATAGGAGCGACAAATGGGCAATATTACGGCAATACCACCACTTGGATCACATGAGTTAGGCACAGAAGCCATACCTGCTGAGCATTATTCATCACAAAAAACATTTGAACTTGAAAAAGAGAAAATATTTAAGAAAACATGGCTAATGGCTGGCAGAGAAGCCGATGTTTCCAAACCAGGTGACTATGTTACTTTTTTTATAGATGCCTTAGAGGTCTCCATCATCATTGCCAAAGGCAAAGATAAAAAAGTTAGGGCTTTCTACAATGCCTGCACGCATCGTGGCGCACATATTTTGAATGAGCCTTGCGGGCACACCAACTTTATGACCTGCGGGTTTCATGGATGGGTGTTTGATCTGGAAGGAAAACTAGCTGACGTACCTGGTGAGGAACTGTTTGGCGACTTCGATAAAAGCAAACTAGGCCTCAAAGGAGTATCGGTCGATATATGGGGCGGCTTTATTTTCATTAACTTAGACCCAAACCCAGACGTCGCATTACGGGATTACCTCGCACCCTTAAATGAGTCATTTGATAAGTATTTAGGTCATGAAGACTGGACATGGAGTTATGGCTGGCGAGCAAAATTTAATGCTAATTGGAAACTGCTAGTAGATGCACAGATAGAAGGCTACCATGTTGATCAAACTCACCGTAATACGATTGCCGGTGCCATCCCTGGCGAGAATGCCCCTGCCGTAGTTTACCCAGACAGTATCGGTGTTCCAGCAAAAATAAGTGCTTATCGCCCAGAAAAAATTCTCGGTGTACAAACAGATGTCGCCCTGCTTTCAGCTAAACATGGAGCAACCTCTCTTTACACAAAGTCTGAAAATGAATTTACAGCTAAAGATGGGGAAGGCGTTCTTAATGAAGACCACCCGCTTTGGATTTTTGATGCTTACTTACTCTTCCCCAACATTGTGTTATTTGTTCAAAAAGGACAAATCCTCGTCCAAAGAACCATTGCCATTAGCCCAAGCGAATGTTTTTGGGAAGTTGATTTCTTTCATACCGGCACCGTTGACACCTTTGGCCAGTTATTCAATTCGGAACAAGGCCGAATACAAATAAGGGACGTGCTAACGGAGGATCTATATACCGCTGAAGGTATTCAAATGAACTTTAACGCCGGTGTTATCAAAGAAGTTTATATCAACCAACAAGAGATACCTATTCGAGCTTATTACCACCGTTTAATGAAAGCCTTTAAGGGCAAGGAAGTCTCACAATGAGTCACATAATAGAGCGCCCTGACATGAGTCATATGTTAGAAGAAATAAACCAATGGGCTTTACCAACAACTGAGGAGCGGCTAGTTAAACGTATGAATAGCAGCATGGAAGATATTCAACGTTTCTACGATGCCATGCTGCCGCACCTAGCCAGTGTTATCGATTATTTAAATCAATTCAAATTAGCTGATTTAGCAGGTGAAGACTTAAAACTGTCTCGCGCAGCCTTGGCCATGTGCGAAGTTGATAATGCTGTTAATAAATGGAAAAAGCCTACTTTAAGTACGGGTATTGATCCTTTAAGAATGGTCAAGAAAACAGCATTTAACGATAGGAAGGTGCTATGAGGGGCCGCCTAGCTGGGAAAGTTGCACTCATTACAGGTACAGCCGGTGGACAAGGCCGAGCAGCAGCTGAGATGTTTGCTGCGCAAGGCGCAAAAATTATTGGTTGTGACGTGAAGCTTGATGAAAGCGAGGAAACCGTTCAATTAGTCAAACGTGCTGGCGGTGAAATGGTAAGCCAAATCGTTGACTTGGGGGATGAGGACGAAGTAAAAAATTGGATAGATTTTGCTGTAAAAACCTATGGTGATTTTGACATCTTATATAACAATGCATCCGCTGTACGGTATGGAAAAATTGACGCTTTCTCAACCGAAGATTGGCACTGGCTAGTTCGTAATGAACTTGATTTGGTTTATTACGCAATCAAACACGCCTTTCCAATTATGAAACGGCGTGGTGGTGGTTCAATTCTTAATACTGCGTCAGCCGCTGGCGTTATAGGCTCAACATTTGCTGGTCACATACATCAATTTGCACATTCGATGACTAAAGGCGGCGTAATTGCTATGACTAGAACGTTAGCCGCTGAATTTGCTGATGCAAAAATACGCGTTAATAGTATTTCTCCTGGCTTAATTGAAACACCTGCTTTTGCGGTCTTCCCAGATAAAGACGTACTCAAGAAAATGATAGATGACATCATGGAATTACAACTTATGGACGTACTTGGCCAACCAGAAGATATTGCCTATTGTGCGCTTTACTTAGCCTCCAACGAATCAAGGTTTGTGACAGGGCAGAACTTTTGTATTGATGGTGGAATTACGGCTGTTTAGCAACCTATTTAAATGAATTTTAAGGATATAAAATGATCAAACTGTACCATATTGAAAGCGAAGGCGACCCGTTTGGCGGCTCACGTAATGGGTGTAAAGCCGTTATTGCACTAGAAGAGCTAGGCATTAATTATGACGTTAATGCATTGGATCGAATTAACGATTGCCGCCCAGCAGATGCGCCTTATCGTCAGTTAAACCCTAACGGTGTTACCCCTACCATTGATGATAATGGTTTTATTCTTTGGGAATCTGGTGCAATTCTCCAGTACTTAGCTAAAAATAACCCTGAATCTGGCCTCCTTCCAAGTGACTCAAAGGAACAGGCACATGTGATTCAATGGCTAGCATGGGAAGGTGCTACTTTTGCACCCGCACTGCTTAACTTATTCTTTGCGATGACCGCAGAGGAACCCGATGAACAAACGATTGCTGCAACAAAAGACGCTTTCTTATCAACACTAGGTATTCTTAACCAACAGCTGGCTGGCCAAGAGTTCATATGCGGCCAATATTCCATTGCCGATATTGCCAACGGAGCCATTACACCCTTGTCTTTCTTATTAGGTGTTGATCTTACACAATTCCCCAACATTATAAGCTGGCTTAAGCGGCTTCGGGTGCGTCCGTCATGGCAAGCTGCTGGTGCAGTAATGTCTGATATGAATGCAGGTGAAGAGCAACTGACTTAACAGCAAGTTCAGCTGATGAATATATCGCCGACAAAAGACTACTTAGAAAAAGTTTAAGTAAATGCTGACATGAAAAAACCAATATAGCTAAAACACACGTTTTATCACCAGAAGTGACCGGAGAGTCACCTATAAATGGAGAAGGATAAATGAGTTCGTTTGATTACAATGCATTAATTAATGAAGAAACTGCTCAGCAATCACGCAGTATATTTTGGGATCCAGAGATTTACCAAGAAGAACTAAAGCAAATTTTTAACCGCTGCTGGCTATTTTTAGGACACGATAGTCAAATACCCGAAGCCGGAGACTTTCTTCGAACATACATGGGCGAAGATGATGTAATCGTCGTGAGAGGAGAAGATCTAGAAGTTAGGGCATTTCTTAATGCATGTAGCCATCGCGGCAATAAGCTATGCCAAGCTGAGTGGGGCAAAACAAAATCATTTACTTGTTCATACCACGGCTGGGCATATGACACCTCGGGCAATCTGGCCGCTGTGCCACTTGAAGAGGCAATATACGATAATTTAGACCGTAGTAAACTTGGAATGGTGCCCGTTGCTCGCGTGCAAAACTACAAAGGAATGATCTTTGGAACCTTTGCACCGGAAGGTCCTGACTTAATTGAATACCTTGGTGATGCAGCCTACTATCTAGATGTGGTATTGGATGCATCGCCTGAAGGGATGGAGTTGATGGGCTCCCCTTATCGAGTAGAAATCAGGGGAAATTGGAAGCTGCCTGTTGAAAATGCCATTGGCGATGGATATCACGTTGCGTGGGCCCATGCTGGTGCCATGCGTGTGGTGGGGTCTATTGGCCAAGGCCGTTCAGATACAGTTTTAGGTATTGGAAAGGATAATGCTACCTTCGATACTACAGGACAAGTACAGGTTACTTTGCCTCCCCATACCATTTTGTCAACTCTAGATGGACAATCAGGTTATGCGCTATATGATAATCCTGGCCCATGCCTTGAGTATGTCGAAAAAAATAGGCCGAATGTTGTTAAAAGGCTTGGTGAGTTACGCGGCACACAGCTCTACGGGTCCGAAACACATATGGGTATTTTCCCAAATTTGCAAATCATTCAAGGCCTTAACCTTCTTAGGGTCATACACCCAAAGGGGCCCGGTTCATTTGAGGTAGCAACGTTCTCGATGGCCGATAAAAACACCCCAGATGATGTTAAAGAAATAATAACCAAACATGTTGGCCAAACCTTTGGCACTGCTGGCATTTTGGAAGGTGATGATGGTGATTTTACTGAAGCGATTACTCATTCAGCTGATGGTTACGCAACGCGCCAAATGAAAGGCTGGCTTGGAATGGGCGAGGGTCGAAAAATTGACTGGGAAGGACCAGGAGATGCATCTCCTGGCATTGTTAATGAATTATGCCAACGAGAATTCTATCAACAATGGAAGCGAACAATGACGGCTAATAACGTTGCTGAGATTATCCCAATTCAAAAGTCTACTCAAGAGGGAGACATCTAATGGCTAAGAAAAAAATAGAGCATCTTGGCAAAGAGACCGATATAAACACCGCATATCAAATTGAGCGTTTTCTTGCTGCTGAAGCTCGAATTCTAGATGAAGAGCGCTATGACGATTGGTTAGCATGCCTTGATGTCGACATAAGCTACAAAATGCCAATTCCCATTAATACCTACCGACGTAACCGCCCTAGCAACACCTCTTTTTCTCAAACCATGATATATGATGAAAGTTTTGAGAAATTAAAACAGAGAGCTGCACGTGAAGATACCGGCATGGTCTGGTTAAATGACCCAATGACACACCACATAAGAACCGTCACCAATATCGAGTCATTTTGTACGGATGACCCATCTGTTTATGATGTACGAAGTAAATTCACCCTTCTACGTGCTAGGCGGAATCGAGATAACGTCAGCCATACGGGCTCCCGTAAAGATACCTTAATAAAAACAAGTGACGGTTTTAAAATAAAATCTCGACTCGTCCATTTACCAGAACGGGTTATCATCGATAAAAATTTGAACATGTTTTTCTAACCTTCACTATAACCATATAATTACAAGGAACGACCAATGACGACAAGAATGGAAGGGCATACAGCCATCATTACCGGCTCCTCTTCAGGAATGGGACGAGCAACAGCCATTAGACTTGCATCTGAAGGAGCCAATGTTTGCCTTGCAGATATTAATGAAGAAGGAAATGCCGAAACATTAGAACTGATACAGAAACAAGGTGGTAATGCTATCGCTAGATATTGCGATGTATCCGATGAGGCATATGTAAAGGATATGACCCAAGCAGCCGAGAAAGCCTTTGGTTCAATATCAATTTTATTTAATAATGCTGGTTTTGAAGATGGGGATGGCTCAACCGATGAACTTGAGGTTGATGCATGGGATAAAGTACAAGACATTAATACTAAAGGCGCATTTTTAGCCGCTAAATACGCTCTAAAAAGTATGATTGCCGGTGGTAAAGGTGGCTCAATAACAACAACATCATCAATTGGTGGCCTTATAGGCACACCAGGTGGTTTACATTCATACTGCGCGTCAAAAGGTGCCGTTATTTCATTAACACGTGCATGGGCTATAACATATGCCCCCCAAAATATCAGGTGTAATGCTATTTGTCCTGGGCTTGTTCTAACGCCTATGGTTAAAAGGATTGGCCCTGAATTTATTGAGGCTGCTTCAGGTATGACCCCATTAGGGCGAGGGGCAGAACCAGAAGAAATTGCAAATCTCGTTGCTTTCTTATCGTCAGACGAATCAAGATTCATCACTGGCGCTATCATCCCAATTGATGGCGGGTACACAGCACAATGAAACAAGGTAATGAGTTTACGCTAAATCACTTTAGCCTTAATGGCAAAATTGCTATCGTCACGGGGGCTGGAACGGGCTTAGGCAGTGTTTTCTCTCGTGCACTAGCAACTGCAGGTGCAACTGTCATCGTAGCTGATATAAACATGGAAACAGCACAGAAAACAAGTATGTCTATAACTGCCAAGGGTGGTCTTGCCGTGCCAATCCAAATTGATGTAACAAACCCAGACTCCGTTGAGTCACTTATATCGTTTGTTGTAGGTAAATATCAGCATATTGATATCCTCATTAATAATGCTGGTATTGCAAGCCCTGCTCATCGTGTTGCTGACATGCCTATTGAAGATTGGGATAGGGTTAATGCAGTTAACACTCGCGGAGTATTTCTATGTACACGTGCTGTCCTTCCAAATATGGTCAAGCAAAACCAGGGAGCAATAATAAATATAGCATCAGTTGCTGCTCTTGTCGGTGTCGATAATAATTTATCAGCTGTAGCAGCTAACTACTCTGCCTCCAAAGGCGCAGTAGCCTCCTTTACCCGTCAAGTGGCCGTTGAGTATGGGGCGCAAGGTATTCGTTGTAATGCAATAGCCCCTGGTTGGC
>ERZ1027208.712-NODE-712-length-11805-cov-7.070894_pt1 | contig 11805 bp, 10 predicted proteins | sample MGYA00520867_ERZ1027208 | MGnify/ENA primary metagenome ERZ1027208 (study PRJEB33311, sample SAMEA4378413) | marine metagenome | biome: Marine biome; feature: Fjord; material: Water | collected 2014-07-20T08:00:00Z/2014-07-... | depth 75 m ...
GTCTAATGGTTCCTTTAAAATGCAGCGCCCAGGCCTGCTGCGCTGGGAAACTCTAGAACCTTTCCCGCAGTTGTTGGTAACCGATGGTGCGAGCATTTGGATGTATGATCCTGATCTAGAGCAGGTAACCGTGTCAGCGGTGACGGCGCAACTGTCCAACACTCCTGCGGTTATCTTTTCGGGTGACTTGACGCAGTTGCAAGAGCAGTACACGGTGACCTCGCCAAAAGATAGTCAATATCGTCTGAGGCCTTTGAGTGACGGCGTCAACTTTCAGCGGTTGGACCTAACTTTCGCGGATGAGCGGTTGAGCGGTATGGAGATCTTGGACAGTTTTGGCCAGCTGACAGCGTTTAAATTGCTCGATGTTACTCCGGTAGAGTCTCTACCGATCTCTCAGTTCCAGTTCTCGCCGCCCGAAGGCACAGACGTATTTTTCAATGAGTGATCTTTTTTCTGAGCCCGTCTATCAGCCGCTGGCGGCGAAGATGCGACCGCGTCATCCCGATGACTATATAGGTCAAGAGCATCTATTCGCTCCGGGTAAACCGCTCCGCGAATCCATCGTTCGAAAACAGCTGCATTCGATGGTCCTATGGGGGCCTCCTGGGGTGGGCAAGACCTCCATGGCTCGAATGATTGCCGAAATAACGGATGCGCATTTCGAGACTATTTCAGCGGTGCTTGCCGGTGTAAAAGACATTCGCGCTGCGGTAGCCACTGCCAAACAGCTACAGTTGCAGTCGGGGCGTAAAACGCTGTTGTTTGTCGATGAGGTTCATCGATTTAACAAGGCGCAGCAAGACGCCTTCTTGCCCTATGTTGAAGATGGAACCGTAATATTTATCGGGGCGACGACGGAGAACCCTTCGTTTTCCTTGAATAACGCTCTGCTGTCGCGATCGAGGGTGTATGTATTGCGCGGACTTGAGCATTCGCATTTGTGCACCATGGCTTCTAAGGCACTGGCCGATAGTGAGCGCGGTTTAGGCGCTGTTGAGATCGAATTCTCCACCGACCTAATCAGTACTCTGGCGCACGCGGCGGATGGCGATGGGCGGAAAGTGCTCAATCTGGTCGAGATCGCCGTTGATTTGGCTGATAGCGTTGATGGAAAGTTGATCGTGACGGCATCGATTGTCGAAGAAATTTTGGCCAATGATGTGCGTCGTTTTGATAAAGATGGGGATCTTTTTTACGAGCAAATATCCGCGCTACATAAGTCTGTACGCGGATCTTCGGCCGATGGTGCACTCTATTGGTTTGCGCGAATGCTTGACGGTGGCTGCGACCCGCTGTACATCGCCCGACGAGTTGTGCGGATGGCCAGCGAAGATATTGGCAATGCCGACCCTAGGGCTTTACAGGTCTGTTTGAATGCTTGGGAAACCCAAGAGCGCCTTGGGAGTCCCGAGGGAGAGTTGGCAATCGCTCAAGCGTTGGCTTATTTGGCTGCTGCGCCGAAAAGCAATGCTGTATATAAGGCTTTCAACGAAGCCATGGCGGATGTAAAATCCCAGCCCAGTCACGAGGTGCCGATGCATCTACGCAACGCACCGACTCAGTTGATGAAGTCGATGGATTATGGTGCCGAGTATCGGTATGCGCACGATGAGCCTGGTGGCTACGCGGCTGGAGAGTGCTATTTCCCCGAGTCATTGGAGCCAAGGCAATACTACAGGCCGGTTGATCGAGGCCTTGAAAAGAAGATCGGAGACAAATTGCGCTACTTGCAAGAGTTAGATGAGCAGAGCCCATGGCGGCGCTATTGCCAATAGCGATGACAACTTTCATTAATAAATAAGATTAGGTTCTATGAGTTGGTTAGCAGTAGCAATAGGCGGTGCGGTGGGGGCAATGGGGCGTTATGCCGTGACGCTGTACACCTTTCCAATATTGGCTAATAGATTCCCTTTGGCAACGCTCTCGGTCAATATTCTCGGCTCTCTTCTGATTGGTGTTTGCTATGTGCTCATTATTGAAAAGGGCGTTATAGCACCGGAGTACCGAAATCTATTAATGGCGGGCTTTTTGGGCGCCTTTACCACCTTTTCAACCTTTGCATTGGACGCGGTAACGCTCTGGCAAAACGGACACGGACAACTAGCGGCTATCTATGTCGCCATCAGCGTTGCGGCCTGTATCGTCGCCGTCGCTGCTGGTATTCACTGTACATTAAGAATTCTTTAACTGGTTTATTACTATGCTTGACCCGAAATTTATTCGTACCAATCCCGAAGCCACGAAGCTCGCCCTCGTTAAAAAAGGTTTCGACCTCGATATACACGTTTTGACCGAATTAGAAGAAGAGCGTAAAGCCATTCAGGTCAAGACTGAAAACCTTCAGCAAGAGCGAAACAGTCGTTCGAAGGGTATTGGCAAAGCGAAAGCGGCTGGAGAAGAGATATCGCCACTGTTGAAAGAAGTTGACGACCTTAAACAGGAGTTGTCTGCGGCTGAGGCTCAGCTTTCTGAGGTTCAAGCAAAGTTAGAAGCAATCTTAAGCGGCATTCCAAATGTCCCAGCTGAGGAAGTGCCCGCGGGCAATGATGAGGATGATAATGTTGAAGTTCGCCGCTGGGGCGAGCCGCGTACATTCGATTTTGACGTTGTTGATCACGTAGATTTGGGCGCTAGCCTGAACGGTTTAGATTTTGATACCGCGTCAAAATTAACCGGTTCAAGATTTTCGGTTATGCAAGGTAGTGTTGCTAGACTGCATCGTGCGCTGACGCAGTTTATGCTCAACACTCATACCGATGAGCATGGTTATGAAGAAATTTATGTACCTTACATCGTCAACAAAGAGTCTTTGTACGGGACTGGGCAGTTGCCCAAGTTTGAAGACGATTTGTTTAAGCTCGATGACGAGCGTGAGTTTTATTTGATTCCTACCGCCGAAGTGCCGGTAACTAATATTCTTCGCAACGAAATTGTTCGTGACGACAGCCTATTACCGATAAAGTTTGCCTGTCATACGCCATGTTTTAGATCGGAAGCGGGCAGCCATGGGCGTGATACTAGAGGCATGATTCGCCAGCATCAGTTCGAGAAGGTAGAACTGGTTCAGTTCGTTAAGCCGGCAAATTCTGATGCAGCTTTAGAGGAGTTAACAGGGCACGCCGAAGCGATATTGCAGGCCTTGGGCTTACCCTACAGGACGGTCATCCTTTGCGGTGGCGATCTTGGCTTCTCCTCAGCCAAAACCTACGACATAGAAGTATGGGTTCCCTCGCAAGAGAAATATCGTGAAATTTCTTCTTGCAGCTCGTTTCGTGATTTCCAAGCGCGTCGCATGAAAGCTCGCTACAAGAATACCGAAACCGGTAAAACTGAGTTGTTGCATACCGTCAACGGTTCGGGTTTAGCGGTAGGGCGCGCGCTGATCGCTGTACTCGAAAACTACCAACAGGCCGATGGCAGCGTGATTATTCCTGAGGTGTTGCGTCCGTATATGGGAGGCGTAGAGCGAATTAGCTAACAACACCATGCTTCTCGGCTGTGATGCCGAGAAGCATGTCTATTAATCCTTCTTGTATCCGCTATTCTTTCCTTAAGTTTCCTGCATGATGGTCATGCGCTGTAATTTGGCCGTCCGTTTCATTCATATTAGGTGTTCGATTGTTTTATGGATTATTTTCCACTATTTATCAAGTTGGATGCTAAGCCTTGTCTGGTCGTCGGGGGAGGGCGTGTCGCCTTTAGAAAAATTGGCTGGCTACTTAAATCTAAGGCCGCAATCACGATAGTGGCGCCATCGGTTTGCAGTGAAGTGGGTCTATTGTGTGGTAGTGGGCGGGTTCAGTGGGTTGAGGGTAGCTACACTGCATCAGCACCCGAGATACAATCCTATTACTTGGTCATTGCAGCAACCAATGACGAGCAGCTCAATCGCGACATCGCCGATAAGGCTGCGGCTGCTGGCGTGCATTGCAATGTAGCCAGTGCTGCAGACTGTGGCGATGTGATACTGCCCTCTATTATCGATCGCTCACCTGTGACAATCGCGCTTCACAGTGGCGGCAAATCACCCACTATTACACGCTACCTAAAACGTCAACTCGAGGCATTCATTCCGCGTCATGTCTCTCGTCTTGTCGCTTGGGCGGAGAAATGGCGCAGCGCGGTAAAGTCAGGTATTGACAGCTCAACGCGGCGCCAACGGTTTTGGGATCGCCTACTGTCTGGCGTTGCTGCAGAGCATGTCATGTCTGATAGAAGTGCGGCGGGAGATGGCATTCTTGAACAGCGTTTACGCAAAGCGAATTCGGGCCTTTTTGAGGGTGAAGTGTTTCTGGTGGGAGCAGGGCCTGGCGATCCCGAGCTTCTGACATTGAAAGCGCTGAGACTAATTCAGCAAGCCGATGTGGTCCTTTATGATCGCTTGGTGTCTGAGCCGATCCTTGAGTTACTGCCTGATAGTTGCGAGCGCATCTATGTGGGTAAGCGGCAGGCAGATCACGCCTTGCCACAGGGCGATATAAATCAAACGTTGGTGGACCTAGCGAAGCAGGGTCGCAATGTACTTCGACTAAAGGGCGGTGATCCGTTTATCTTCGGTCGCGGCGGCGAAGAGATAGAGCTACTTGCCGAGAACGGCGTTGCATTCCAAGTGGTGCCGGGGATTACCGCGGCGTCCGGCTGTGCGGCGTATTCGGGCATCCCGTTAACTCACCGTGATCACTCCCAGTCCGTTAGATTTGTCACGGGCCATCTTCAAAGTAACGAAATCAACCTTCCTTGGCCGGAGCTGGCTGCGACAGGTCAGACCCTTGTTTTTTATATGGGGCTTACCGGCCTCAAAGCAATTTGCGAATCGCTGATCAAGCACGGGCGAGAGCCTTCCACTCCTGCCGCAGTGGTGGAGCGCGGCACTACTCCTGAGCAGCGAGTTATTGTCGCTGATCTCGATACTTTGGCCGATATTGTAGGCAGCCAAGAGGTGAGGGCTCCGACTTTGTTGATTATTGGTGAGGTGGTTCAGTTGCACAATAAGCTCTCATGGTACAAATCTGACGGCTAAATCACTTTTCAAGACTGTTTCCAGTAAAGGCTTATGCAATATGGCCGATAGGCTTGTGCAGGAGGCCGCGTATACCGAAATCGCCGAGACTCAATTTGAGTTCAAGTGTCAAAAGGTAGCGACTTCATAGGCTTAGACTATGCTTGTTAAAGTAAATCTTCGCATGTACGGCTATACCTCTGTCTGTTACGGGAAAAACGTCAATGAGCTGGTTAAGCAACTTAAGTATCAAATACAAAATTCTGCTGATTCCGATGGTAGCGATCTTGGGGTTCGTGTTATTTTTGCTGTTTATCATCAACTCAGGCTCCAAGAACGCCGCGCGACTCGATGAGGTCAAAAGCATCTCATTTCCAATTCTGGAAATGGCGAACAGTAATATCGTTATGTTTTCACGTATGAATGAGCTTATGACCAGCGCGGCGAGTACCGGTGAGCAAGATATGCTCGACAACGCCCGCAAGAACTACGATGAGCTTAAAAAGAACTTTCAAAATCAGAGGTCGTCACGGCCCAGTGATAGTGCACCGCTAAACGCGCTGGAAGCCGAATTGAAACGTTTTGGTGATATCTCCTTCTCGCTGACGCAGAATATGATTGATGGCACGATGGATTTTTCTCGTATCGCAGAGATCGCTGAAAATAAGCGCCGGAGCTTCGAAAAAATCACTCAGGATTTGCGTCAATATCGAGACGCTAGCCTCAAACTGTTTACCGAAGGTGTTGATGAAACCATCGCCACAGAGAAAGACAATTTGAGCGCAGGTGTCATTATTGGGGTGGTGACTGTTGTGCTCACTCTGGTAATTTCATTCAGTATCGTGATGTTAATCACCAAAGGGCTGGATCAGATCATTCAATCGCTTCGCGATATTGCCCAAGGCGAAGGGGATCTAACCCAGCGCCTCGAGCAAAATAGCGAAGATGAGCTGGGCACCTTAGTGCATTGGTTTAATGTATTTGTTGAGAAACTTCACAGTACGATTGGCGACGTTATCGAAGTGATTACGCCTTTGACTAACGTCTCTCAGGAGCTCAACACGGTCTCTGCAAAAACATCCGAGGTTTCAAGCGAGCAAACAAGGGCGTCTACGTTGGTTTCTAACGCGATGGACGATATGTTGCGCAGCGTTACTAATGTTGCGGAAAACGCCGGTTCCGCCGCTCAGGCTGCCGGTGACGCTGATGGAGAGGCTAAACAAGGCCTGTCGATCGTTCAAAGCACGGTTACCTCAATTAACGACTTGGCCGCCGAAGTTGAGCGGGCCGCAGAGGTGATTGTTAAGCTGGAATCAGACACCGAAAGTGTCGGCGGGATTCTCGACGTGATCAAAGGCATTGCTGAGCAGACAAATCTTCTGGCTTTGAACGCGGCAATTGAGGCTGCTCGAGCCGGCGAGCAAGGGCGTGGCTTTGCTGTCGTCGCAGATGAAGTGCGCACGCTGGCTTCTCGCACTCAGGAGTCGACCCATGAGATCCAAACAGTGATTGAACAGCTGCAAAGTGCGGCGAGATCGGCCGTTGGTGTTATGGAGCAAGGTAAGGAGCAGGCGCAAAAAAGCGTCGAACAAGCGGGGGCAACTGGGGCTTCACTCGAAGCCATTACCGCAAAGGTTACGTCAATCACTGACATGAATCAGCAAATTGCCGGAGCAACAGAAGAACAGCAAAGTTTCGCAAATGATATTCAGCACAATGTGGTGAGTATGCGAGACGCATCTGAAGTTGCTGAGCAAAATACCTGTAAAGTCTCTGATCTGAGCACATCGCTGAAAAGCTTGGCCGATCAGTTAGATCGTGTATCATCACAATTTAAGGTCTAATTTGTTAAGAGGGGTTCTAACGTGATTAATATTGGTCCTACGGTTCCGAATTCCTCCAAGTACAAAGTATCTAAGGCTCTCAAAGCTGGGCAGGCGACCACGAACAATTCAGAAATTTCAAAAAGGCTGCCCGATCACTCCCAGCACCTAACGAGCGATCGTCGCTCTCCCCCAGATCGCCGCGGCGCGGAGGATCAAAAAAGGCCATTATTGGAGTTGCGCTCAGGCCGAGATCGCCGCAGGGGAACTTCCAGGGGACGCGTCGATCTAACCATCTAACTTCATCGGTTGAATTGAATTGTACTATCAGTGCGATATCAATAATTGCGTCTAGCAATTACCGACTTAGCTCTCTATTTACTTTACACTACGATGCTTACTAGATCTGACGAAGAGGTACTTTTGTGTCGAATTTTGATTTTGATTTATTTGTCATAGGCGCTGGTTCTGGCGGTGTTCGCGCTAGCCGTATGGCCTCACAGTTCGGCGCACGGGTTGCTGTTGCTGAAGACACCTATCTGGGTGGCACCTGCGTGAATGTTGGTTGTGTACCTAAGAAGCTATTTGTTTATGGCTCCCACTTTCCTGAAGAGGTCGAGGGCGCGGCAGGGTATGGCTGGAAGGCCGAGCCTCCAGTCTTTGATTGGCCAACTTTACGGGACAATAAAACCAAAGAAATTCAGCGACTTAATGGTATATATGGCAATATTCTGGCAGGTGCTGGAGTTGAGCTGATCAACGGTAGAGCACAGCTAGTCGATGCGCACACGGTCGAGGTTGCCGGCAAACAATACAGCGCAGAGAGGATCCTAGTGGCGACTGGTGGTTGGCCGAAGCTCCCAGAGATTCCTGGCGTTGAACATATTATTAGCTCCAATGAAGCGTTCTACTTAGATGAGTTTCCGAAAAAGGTACTTGTCTTGGGCGGCGGTTATATCGCGGTTGAGTTCGCAGGAATCTTCAACGGACTGGGAGCAGATACCGAGTTGGTTTATCGCGGGCCGCTATTTCTGCGAGGATTCGATCAGGAAGTTCGCGAATTCACCGCTAGTGAGGTCCGCCAAAAGGGCGTCAAGTTATCGTTTGATTTGAATGTTGAGCGCGTAGAACAGCTTGCCTCCGGCGAGTTGAAAGTCACCATGACAGACGGCACCGAACGGGTAGTGGATTGCGTCATGGCGGCAACGGGAAGAGCCCCAAAAGTCGATGGACTTGGGCTTGAGAACACCAAGGTTAAGCTCAATAAGAACGGCACAGTATCGGTTAATGATGATTATCAAACCGATGAGCCTAGCATCTATGCGATTGGCGATGTTATCGGTCGTATGGAGTTGACGCCTGTTGCCTTAGCAGAGGGTATGGCTTTGGCGAAAACGCTCTACAACAATCAGCCTACGAAAGTCGATTATACCAATATCGCGACAGCGGTCTTCTGTCAGCCAAATATCGGCACTGTTGGCCTTGGAGAAGAGGAAGCGCTAGAGCAGGGTATGACGCTGCGGATATACACGTCGGATTTCAAGCATATGAAGCACACCTTGTCCGGTTTGGCGGAAAGAACCTTCATGAAGCTCTTGGTCGAGGACGAAACCGATCGTGTTGTTGGCTGTCATATGGTGGGTCAAGATGCAGGAGAATTAGTGCAGGGCATCGCTATTGCCATGAAATCGGGGGCAACTAAGACCGATTTTGACAATACCATTGGTGTGCACCCGACAGCGGCCGAAGAATTTGTCACTATGCGGGAAGTTACCAGGCGAGTTGGAGCCTAACGCTCGTTGCTAAAAAAAACGCCCATCAAGGGCGTTTTTTTAGCTTGTTTTTACTCCATTGCAAAGGCCTGTCTATACTTAATTTGATTGCGGGCTTATGGAGTTTCTAATGATCATTGAAGTAATACAGTTTTACTGGAAGCTAGTGCATCAAGTCGTATGGCAGCCCAGTTGGCTGTTATCTGAGATCCCCGATAAAAGCCACTTTCATCGCCGTAGGTTTACCGAGAGCTATCAAAAGAAACGGCGCTTCGTGCGGGGGTTGTGGTTTAGCGCCGTATTAATGATGTTGGCTTTTCCCGTCGCACATCTGGTTGTTTTTATTGCGCTCTTTACGACGTTTATCTCATTTTCAATTTTGGACGAAACAAGCGATTAGAGTCTAATCCCTACGCAGTCGATCACTGACCGCAATTGGATTCGGGTAATTAAAAATAACAATATAGCTGGAGATTAAGAAGGTAATGATCGCCGTTGCTTGGATCAATACCGATGCCTTTTCCCCAATAAGCGCAGCATTTGTCGCCACAAATACAATGAGTAATGAAAATTCACTGATTTGCCCAAGCCGGAATCCAATATCCCAAGCCAGTCGTTCCGATTCACTGTGTCGGTGTAGTAGAAAGCGAAAGGTCAGGGGTTTGATGATCAGCACGGCTGCTGCAAGCACGGTGGCCGCGAGTAAAACGTCTGGTAGAAGACCGATGTTAAAGCGCGCTCCCAATGAGAAAAAGAAGAGAATCAAAAAGAAATCACGTAGTGGCTTTAGGTTGATCGCGATGTATTGTGCGATAGGGCTGGTTGCGATAGTGATTCCCGCAATAAAAGCGCCAATCTCTGCAGAAAGCCCAAGGTAGGCGGCAAGCTCTGCGCAGCCAAGACACCAACCAATGGCCAGTAAGAATATGTACTCGTGAAAGCGGTCAAATTTGTGGATGAGCTTTAGCAAAATGTAGCGAACGAATAAATACGCGAATAGGCCAAGCAGCGGCAGTGCCAACAACGTAAATCCAAGTTGTGATAAATTGACCTCTCCGACATCACCGCTGTACAAAACCATAAGACACAGTATAGCCAAAAAATCTTGCATCAATAGCAGTCCGACCATGAGTTCTCCGGTGTGCTTATGGTGTAACACCGTCGTTGGCAGCAGCTTAATTCCGATAATGGTACTCGAGAACATCAGAGCCATCCCTATGACCAAGTTCTCCATGTGAGAAAAGCCGAAAAGGTAGCCGATTGCGTAACCGGTTAACGCGAATACCGCCGAGCTAACAACGCCGACACTAGTAGCTTGCTTGAGTACTGACAGCAGCGCTTTGGGCTGCATATCAAGCCCTAACAGGAACAGCAGAAATATAATTCCAATGTGCGAAATATCGGTTACTAGAGTGACATCCTTTATGAATTCGAAACCGTAGGGACCAAGTAACGCGCCCAGTGCAATATAAGCCACGAGAAGAGGTTGTCGAGTATAGAGGGCAATCGAGGCAATAATTGCCGCGCCGGTAAATATCAAGAAAAACGATTGAAATAGAGAGTCGTGCATAGGCTGGATGTATCGATTTTCTTGTTTGGTGTAGGAGCGTTTAGTTTTACCGTATTACGGCGCAGAATGCGAGCGGCGAAGCGTGTGGTGGATGCATGAATTACCATTAAAAAAGCCGCCAAAGAGGCGGCTTTTTTAACTTGCTACCGAATTAAGCTCTACGACGAAACAGCGGTAGCTTTTGATCATAGGCGGCTTGGTAGGTCTCCGTAAAATCATTGAATGACTCTAAGGCTATCTCCAAGTTAGCGCTATCTCCCAGAACAAAGCTGTTGAATCCACAGCGCTGCAGGAAGAACAGCTGGTCGCGGATGACGTGGCCAATCGCACGTAACTCACCTTCAAAGCCGAAGCGCTCTCTCAGTAATCGAGCCGCAGTAAAGCCTCGACCGTCCATAAATCCGGGGAAGTTAACGGCAACAATTTGAAAGTCTGCTGCGTCGGAGCCGAGTTCATCAGCGAGCTCATCGCTGTTGAGCCAAACGCCGATTTGAGATTTTCTGGCTTCAAGAGTGCTTTTTTGAGCATTCCATACGTTAAGCGGTACGATCACTTGCTTGGCGCTGGTATCAACTAAATCAGGATCGTCAGTCGCGGCAATGATAGTCCAGCTATCATCAACGATAGCCTTGTCTTTAATTAGCTTTGGCATAAACCTTCTCCTTAAATGGGGCCATACCTATGCGCTGGTAGGTCTCAACAAACTGCTCGCCCTCGACGCGCTTCTCAACGTATACATCGATCAACTTTTGAATGACTAGTGCCATGTCTTCGGCGCCGAATGCAGGGCCAAGAACCTTTCCTAAACGAGTATCAGTTCCCGCATTTCCGCCGAGTTGTACCTGATAGAACTCTTCACCTTTCTTGTCGACGCCTAGTATCCCAATATGACCTACATGGTGGTGTCCGCAGGCGTTCATACAGCCTGAAATATTGAGGTCAATATTGCCTAGGTCGTAGAGGTAGTCGAGGTCGTCAAACTGTCTTTGAATTGATTCGGCGATAGGCAGAGATTTGGCATTGGCCAGAGAACAGAAGTCTCCCCCTGGGCAGCAGATCAGATCTGTCAGGGTGCCGATATTTGGTGTTGCAAACCCCTTCGTCTTGGCAATTTTCCAGAGACTAAACAGTTCGTCTTTGCGAACGTCGCCCATCACAATATTCTGCTCATGGGTGGTTCGAACTTCATTGAAGCTGTATTTGTCTGCGAGGTCAGCGATAGCTTCGAGTTGGCTATCGGTAATATCGCCAGGCGCGACGCCCGTGGGCTTGAGCGATAGCGTTACTGCAGCATAGCCTGCCACTCGGTGCTCGCGTACATTGCGGTTGAGCCATTTGCCAAACGCCGGTGTTTCTGCCGCTTTCGCGGCTAAGGCTAGCTCTGCAGAAGCGTTGTCCACTGCAGCATAATCTTGCTCTGGGAAAAAGCGGCTAGCGCGTGCGATTTCTTCATTCGTAAGGCTGGTTGGGCCATCTTTGAGATGCGCAAACTCGGCATTAACCTTTCCGGCAAACACTTCAGCTCCCATGGCCTTAACCAAGATCTTGATTCTAGCCTTGTATTTGTTGTCGCGGCGCCCTAGCTGGTTATATACACGGACGATCGCCTCTAGGTAAGACAGCAGATCAGTTTCTGGC
>ERZ1027208.714-NODE-714-length-11802-cov-8.051843_pt1 | contig 11802 bp, 9 predicted proteins | sample MGYA00520867_ERZ1027208 | MGnify/ENA primary metagenome ERZ1027208 (study PRJEB33311, sample SAMEA4378413) | marine metagenome | biome: Marine biome; feature: Fjord; material: Water | collected 2014-07-20T08:00:00Z/2014-07-... | depth 75 m ...
CCGCGTTCAGGCGTTTCGCGGCCAAACAGAACCTCTTCCATCCGGTCAGGTGCAACGCCGGCACAGTTAACTGTGATGAACGGAGCAGATGCACGGTTTGAATTGGTGTGGATGTAGCGGGCAGCAACTTCCTTACCAGCGCCAGCAGGACCAGTGAGCATAACACGGCCGTTGGATTTAGTGACCTTATCCAACTGGCTAACCAATGTGCGGAACGCGCCAGAATTCCCGATCATCTCGGTGTTTGAGCTGTCCTTGCGTTTCAGGTTCAGGTTCTCGCGGCGCAGACGCGAGGTTTCCATCGCGCGGCGGATCACAACCATCAACTGATCAATATTAAAAGGCTTCTCAATGAAATCATAAGCCCCCTGTTTGATCGCAGCGACAGCGATTTCAACGTTACCGTGGCCAGAAATGATCACCACTGGGACATCAGGATTGTCGCGTTTGACGGTCTTGAGAATGTCGATCCCGTCCATCTTGCTGTCTTTCAGCCAGATATCGAGGATCATCAGCGCGGGCGGCTCTGTGTTCACTGCGGCCATCGCATCGTCCGAGTTCCCCGCAAGCCGCGTGGCAAACCCCTCGTCCTCCAAAATATCTGAAATCAGTTCGCGAATGTCGCGTTCATCATCCACAATCAGAATGTCACTCATGGTTTTGCTCCTCATTGCCCGCATTAATGGTTGCCCCCAATGGCAGTGTAATTTCCGCCATGGCGCCAAAGTGGTTCTGCCCCTCGAAGATGGGGGCATCTGAAAGGATCAGGCTTCCGCCGTGCTCCTCAATAATTTTCTTAACGATCGGCAGGCCAAGGCCTGTGCCTTCGCTGCGTGTTGTGACGTAGGGCTCAAACAGGCGCGCGCGATCTTCGGGCAATCCCGTTCCGTTGTCCGCGATAGTGATATGCGCGGATGTGCCATCCGTTGTCAGGCTAACGTGAACCTGCGGGACAAGCCCGTCGGGTGCCCCTTTTTCGCGAAGGGTATCGATAGCCTCACCTGCGTTTTTGATTAGATTTGTTAACGCCTGTGTAATCATTGTCCCGTCTATCAGCGCGGGGAGTTCCCCGGACGGAACATCAGATATGAGTTTTATGTCTGGTCTTCCGGTCTTTTGTAACAAGACAGCGTCCCGCACCAAACGTGTCAGGTCTTGGGGTCTACGCTCGGGCTCAGGCATGCGGGCGAACTTTGAAAATTCATCCACGATCCGACGCAAATCACCTGTCTGGCGAATGATCACACCCGTCATCTGTTCAAGTTTATCGCTGTCTTCACCTAGTTTAGGCGCAAATTTACGTTGAATCCGTTCTGCACTTAACTGAATCGGCGTAAGCGGATTCTTGATCTCATGGGCGATACGGCGCGCCACATCTCCCCATGCGGCCATCCGCTGTGCGCTGACCAAATCCGTCACATCATCAAAGGCAACAACGTATCCCTCAAGGCGTCCATCATCTGTGCGCCGTGTTGCCATGCGCACCAACAGATTTTCCATCCGGCCCTGACGCGACACTTTAATATCTTGCTGCATGGATTCAGTTGGGGTTGTTGTGAGGGTCTCGTACAGCGGGCCAAATTCAGGCACCGCAACCGCAAGCGCCAGTGATTGCTGGTCTTCTTCCCAATCCAAAAGGCGCATCGCAGAGCGGTTTACAAAGGTCACCCGACCTTCAGGATCAAGGCCAACGACACCCGACGTGACCGAGCTAAGAACAGAATCAAATAACCGACGCCGACGTTCGATCTGGCGCGTGTTATCCAGCAACGTGTTGCGCTGACCCTTAAGTTGCTTGGTCATCTGGTTAAAATAGCGGCCCAACATCGCGATCTCGTCATCGCCATCATCCTCACGAACCTGAACATCCAGATCCCCTCCTCCGACACGTTGCGCTGCGCCCGTCAATCGACCTACTGGCCCTGAAAGACGTTCAGCAAACCACAGCCCCAGCCAAACAGCAGCTAGAATAATGATCACTGCAAAAGCCAGATACAAAAGACCAAATTCGAACAACATGCGCCCGCGCTCGCTCTCGAGCTGCTGGTAAAGGCGAATGGTTTCTTGGGTCTCATCCAAAAGGCTCAGGATTTCACCATCCACCTCACGCGAAACATACAAAAAACGATCAACGAATGAATTGAGCCGTACCAAAGCGCGCAGTTCATTGTTGTCCCAATCCTCGATGATGCGCACGTCACCATTGCTGGCATCCGCGATTTCTTCGGCTGTAGGTGCATCAAAATCAAACAAATATGAACGATCACCGCGGGCTCTGATCTCTGCTGTACCATCTATCATATAGGCTTCACGCAGGCCACGTTGCACTTGGCGCTGGCCCTCACCAACCAGCTCACTATCGCTAAGGCGTGTGCCGTTATCGCGTGCGCGATCAATGCTGCGTCCCAACCCGATGGCATCATCGCGCAGGCCTTCGCGCTCTTCTCCGGCGTATGCTTCGGCAGCAAGCAGTGAATTACCCACCACAACGCGCACCCGTTCAGAAAACCAGCCCTCAATCCCGACATTGATGGTCAAAACCGCGAACACCGCCACCGAGACGGTGGGAATCAGCGCCATCAGCGCAAACACACCGGTGAGACGAAGGTGAAGCCGCGACCCCGCCGATTTCGCGCGCCGCGCAGAAATAAGACGTGCAACCTGAGCCAACACCAACGCGGTCAGCACCAAGATATACACCAAATCAAGCAGCAGAATCACACGTAGAATATTTGTACTGCCCTGATCCAACGGACCCAGCGCAAGATACGTGGCAAGCGCCAGCAGCGGTCCCAAGACAACAAGACCAAGCGTCATCAACGTGCGGACACGTCGCATCCGCCGCCAACGCGACAGCCGAGAAAGTACAGAATTACGTGTTCGGGATACCACGAATGGATCCTCACCTGATGTGGTGCAACAGCACCGTACCGCCATATTTTGTGGTCCTAACCAGGGATGTCCCCCGATGGCCACGGTTATGTGACAGTTTTACATCATTTTTCGACCGCGCGTAACCTCTATTTCAAGGTCTGTGATCTTCTTTCTCAAGGTATTCCTGTTAATCCCCAAGAGTTCGGCACATTTTGCCTGATTTCCTGATGTCGCAGCCAGTGCAACCTCTAGAAGCGGCCCCTCAACTTCGCGTAGAATCCGTTGATACAATCCGGGAGGTGGCAACATGTTGCCGTGCAATTCGAAATACCGCCGAATGTGCCGCTCAACACTTGCGCCCAGCTTTTCGCCATTGCCTGTGGCACGTGTTGGCTCTGGGCCCGGCAACGCCCCCACAACCTGCCCTGCTTCGGCGGCTGTGATTTCTACGGCTCTGCTGGTCAGGGCGAGCTGGCGCATGGCGTGTTCAAGTTGACGCACGTTGCCTGGCCATGTGTAATTTGCAAAAATCTTGGCAGCACCTTCAGACAAGGCATGCGGCGCACCCGAACCAGAATCTGCTTTTTCAAGGAAATGTGAGGCCAACAGCGGAATATCTTCGACGCGGTCGCGTAATGCGGGTACATGAAGTGTTGCCCCAGACAAGCGGTAATACAGATCACGGCGCATGTTGCTTTCAGCGCTCTCCGCCCCTAGGTCTTTTTGCGAGGTTGCAATAAATCGCGGTTGATTTTCGGTTTCTGTGTCCATCATCCGGGCAATACGGGCTTGAACCTCGGCCGAAATATCGCCGATCTCATCAATTAACAACGTACCACCACGCACCCGCGCCATAACCCGTGCAGGTCCTTCAATGTCTCGCAGATCTGCCTCGGTGACGGTGACAAACGGCAAAGAGCGGCGATCAGATAGATCATGGATTGCTCGCGCAATCAGGGATTTTCCAGTCCCGCTTTCGCCCCAAATCAAAACCGGAAGGTCCGCATTCATCACGCGGGCAATCACACGGTAAAGCGCCTGCATGACTGCGGTTTTACCCACCATAGGTAGATCATCTTCGTCTTTTTCTGTGCCCGTCTCAATGGCGCGGCGCGGCGTTCCAACACGTTCGAGCGCGCGCGCGGTGCGTTTCATCAAATCCGGCAGGTCAAACGGTTTAGGCAGGTAATCATAGGCTTGTGCCTCTGCTGCCTTGATGGCCGTCATGATGGTGTTCTGCGCCGAAATAACAATCACAGGAAGGTCGGGGCGGTCTTGGGCAATTTTGGGCAACATCTCAAGCCCGTTCCCGTCGGGCATGATAACGTCGGTAATGACAACATCGCCTTTGCCCTCAGCCACCCAACGCATCAATGTCGTCAAGCTCGACGTCGCATGAACCTTGCAGCCCGCGCGGGTCAACGCCTGTGTCAGAACGGTACGAATGGTGCGGTCGTCATCGGCGACCAGAACAGTGCCATCCATTGCTTAACTCCTATTTCCAGACCGAATGCCTGATGTCTTTATGTTTTCTTCTTTTGCATCCGCCCTAGGGAGCGAGATCCGAAATGCAGTATGTCCCGGCGCTGATGTGACGGATATCCAACCGTCATGCTCGGATATGATTTTGCTCACCAACGCGAGGCCAAGGCCTGTGCCGTTTTCCCGACCAGAGACAAAGGGATCAAACACATCGCCCGCAATCGCCTCAGGGAGGCCAGGGCCATCATCAATCACCTCGATCTGGAGCGGCAATGCGATACCCTGTCCATCCGCGCGACGTAACCGGAAGGAATGTTCATAATAGCTGTGCAAACGGATTGTACCGCCACCCTCGCCTGCAGCCTCAGAGGCGTTCTTGATAAGGTTCAGGACCACCTGCAAAAGCTGATCCTTGTCCCCCCACGCCATAGGCAGGGACGGGTCATAATCCTCAACAATGCGCATCTGCGCACCAAATCCCAACAAAGCAGAGCGGCGTGCGCGGTCCAAAACATCATGCAAGTTCACCGCACTGCGCTCAGGCTGGGTCAAGTTGCCAAATTGCTCCACCTGCTCCAGCAGCTTCACGATGCGACGGCTTTCCGCAACAATCAGATCAGTCAGTTCCTGATCATCCTTAGACAGGTTCATGCTCAGTAATTGCGCAGCGCCGGTAATGCCCGCCAGCGGATTTTTGATTTCATGCGCCAGCATTTCGGCCATACCGATGGCCGATTTCGCAGCGGACTTGACCGACTGGTTTTGGGTCATTCGACCCGCCAGCTCACGCGGTGAGATCATCAAGATCATCACACCTTCAACACCAGATAGCGGCGCGATCTGAAGTTGGGATTGCAGCGGCGCGCGCTGTCCACTACCCACATCCACGTCATTTACAAACAATGTTGTTTGGGAAACCCGTGCGCGCAAAAACGCTTCTTCCAAGGGAGAATCAACTGCGATCATATCCCAGACAGGCACGCCACATACGCCTTTGGCCGAGACATTCAGAAAACCCTCGGCAGCGGCGTTGATATCAAGGATCATATCATCAGGGCCAACCAAAACGGTGGGAACTGGCAAAGATGCCCAAAGCGCGCGTTCATCGACGCTTAATGGTGATTTGGAGTTCTTATCTGGCAAACTCATGCGGCAGCGTCCCATTGACTTGGATCAAGTGCAGCGGGCAACAGGATCATTGTCTCTTCGATACTGCGCGCCGTAAAAACACTGCGGCGTAAATGATCTGGCGTTTGTACATGATCCATGTACCAACCCAGATGTTTGCGTGCGACGCGTAGGCCAATTTTTGTTCCATAGAATTTTTGCATTTCATCATAATGACCCAACGCCATATCAACGAAATCGCGCCCTTGGGGGATTTGGGGCGCAGGCGTGCCGTAAATGTCATGTGCTATTTGCGCCAACAGCCAAGGCTGGCCCTGAACGCCGCGCCCAATCATCACACCTTGCGCACCGGATTGCTCCAGCGCCAAACGGGCCGAAGCCGTATCAAGAATGTCCCCATTTGCAACGACAGGAATATCGACAACATCGACAACACCGCGAATGGCGGCCCAATCCGCGTTGCCATTGTAAAATTGGCATCGGGTACGCCCGTGAATAGTGATCATCTGAATGCCTGCCGCCTCGGCGCGGCGCGCGATTTCAGGGGCGTTTAACATATCATCGTCCCAGCCCAACCGCGTCTTGAGCGTCACTGGCACATCAACCGCGCCGACAACTGCTTCGATCAACCGCAAAGCGTGATCTGGTGTTTTCATCAGGGCAGATCCAGATGCGCCCTGCGTAACCTTCTTAGCAGGACAGCCCATATTGATATCAATGATCCGGGCACCTTGCGCTTCAATCATTTTGGCTGCTTCAATCATCGGGCCCGCTTCACGGCCTGAAATCTGTACCGATGTACCTTCAACCCCGATGCCCAGCTCTGCTTTTTCGCGGGTTCCGGGACGCTTCGTGAGCCATTCACCGGATGCGATCATTTCTGACACAACCAGCCCAGCACCAAATCCCGCAACAAGGTTGCGGTAAGGTAAATCCGTGATACCAGCCATAGGGGCCAGAAAAACAGGCGGGGTTAGATCCAATGGGAAACTCATGTCAGACCGTGCTTAATCCTTGTGCGAGTGCCACTGGGATAGAACAATGCATTTGAATATACAATGAATTCAGCGCCATTTAGTAGGGTTCAATCGCTGTGTTTGCCTAAAAAACAGGCAAAATCCACCCCTACCTATGCGCGCAGCACACATTGCGGAGCCGTGGCGGATTACCTAAAACAAGTATTAACTAACAGAAAGTAGATCCGATGCGCGTTTGTGCCCTAATTGTAGCTGCTGGCCGTGGGACCCGGGCGGGCGGTGCACGGCCAAAACAATGGCAAACGCTGGCTGGTAAGCGCGTGATTGACCATACCATTGCGGCGTTCGCGAGCCACGAACAGGTGTCTGGTATCGCAATTGTTCTACACCCTGATGACATGCACGAGGCTGCGGAATTCGAATTGCGGGGCATCAAGGTCACGCGGGGCGGTGCCGAGCGCAGCGATTCTGTTCGTGCAGGCCTGAGGGCTTTGCCTGAATGCGATGTCGTTTTGATCCATGACGCAGCGCGCCCCTGTGTCAGAGCCACTGTCATTTCCGATGTTATTGCTGCTTTGAATGCCAACAAAGGTGCCGCACCTGGTTTGGCAATTACAGATGCGCTTTGGACGGGCGATAATAATACAGTAACGGGCACCAAAGACCGCAATGGGCTGTTTGCAGCACAAACGCCGCAAGGGTTTCGGTTTGACGAGATTTCTGCCGCGCATAAAAGCTATACTGGCGTTGCTGCTGATGACGTGGCCGTTGCGCGCGCGGCGGGTATCAGCGTTGCGATCACCGCGGGTGACGCCGATAACATCAAGATCACCACGCCAGCGGATTTCACCCGCGCGGCGCGGATATTGGAGAAAAATATGGACATACGTACAGGCAACGGGTTTGACGTTCACGCCTTTGGGGACGGAGACCATGTGATGTTATGCGGTGTCAAAATCCCGCATGACCATGGGCTGGTTGGGCATTCGGATGCGGATGTGGGGCTGCACACTATTACCGATGCAATCTACGGCGCGCTTGCAGCTGGCGACATTGGCACACATTTCCCGCCATCAGACCCGCAGTGGAAAGGCGCCGAGAGCCATATCTTTTTGCGCCATGCGGCTCAAATGGCGCGTGACCGTGGCTTTACCCTGACGCATGTTGATTGCACGCTGATTTGCGAACACCCCAAGGTCGGCCCACATGCCGCGACAATGCGCGCAGCCGTGGCTGAGATGATCGCGATTGATATTGACCGCATTTCCGTTAAGGCAACCACATCAGAACGTCTGGGATTTACCGGACGTGGCGAAGGCATCGCCTGTATGGCAACAGCTACATTGGTGAAGACATGATAGCACGTATGATCGCGACATTATTGGGTGTGGGATATCTGCGCCCTGCCCCCGGCACTTGGGGCTCGTTAGTATCCCTGCCATGGGCATGGTTGTTGCATGTTATTGGCGGGCTGCCTCTGCTGGTGCTTGGCATCATCGTCGCCTTTTTCAAAGGCTGGTGGGCGACTGCCAAAATGACGTCAGGCAGTGACGATCATGATCCATCCGAAATTGTAGTGGACGAGCTGGTCGGCCAATGGATCGCGGTGTTACCGCTGTCGATTGCAAGCTGGCGCATGGGGATTGATATCACGGTGATGTGGCCGGGCTGGATTGCCGCATTTGCGCTGTTCCGGTTGTTTGACATCTGGAAGCCTTCAATCATCGGCTGGGCCGACAGGCGCGGTGACGCATTGGGTGTGATGCTGGACGATGTTTTTGCAGGCATCTTTGCCGCTATAGGTGTGGTTGTTCTGGCAGGTGTCTATCATGCGTTCTGAAATATTAGAGTTGGCCAAGGCGCGCGATGTGATGATTGCCACCGCCGAAAGCTGCACGGCTGGTATGGTTGCCGCCGCCCTCACAGACTTGGCCGGATCGTCAGCCGTGTTTGAACGTGGCTTTGTCACCTACTCTAACCTCGCCAAAATCGAAATGTTGGGCGTGCGCCAAGCCACATTAGACGCGCACGGAGCAGTATCAGAGCAAGTTGCCGAAGAAATGGCCTGCGGTGCAGTTACGCATAGCGCTGCCCAGCTATCGGTTTCCCTGACTGGCATCGCTGGCCCCGGCGGGTCCGAGCATAAACCAGAGGGCCGTGTTTGCTTTGGCGTGGCAGGGCCGCAAGGATGTCGGGTAGAAACGATCGAATTTGGCGCAATTGGCCGCGAAGACGTGCGCGCAGCCGCACGAGACCACGCATTAGGATTACTCAAGGTCGCACTTCTCGAACTGCCTCAAATTTAATCGAAGACGTGCATTTCACGCCCTCAATTTAATCAATACCGCAATTGCCCGAAAATACAGCTCTTATTTATGCACTGCACCTTTTCGCGCCACTCTTGGTCGGCTTTATCCCCCGCAACAACTGGGGAGAGATCAAATGAACGGCGCTGATACAGCATGGATTATGACGGCAACGGCACTTGTGCTGTTGATGACACTACCGGGCCTTGCCCTGTTCTATGGCGGGCTGGTGCGCTCAAGAAATGTGCTAAGTGTATTCATGCACTGCTATGCTATTGCCTGTTTGATGAGCGTTTTGTGGTTCCTGTTCGGTTATACAATCGCCTTTGGCGACGGCGGTACAGGATATTGGGGCGGTTTGGGCAAAATGGGTCTCAATGGCGTCACAGCGGACAGCCTGTCTGGCTCCATTCCCGAGATCCTGTTCTTTGCTTTCCAAATGACGTTTGCCATCATTACGCCCGCATTGATCGTCGGTGCCTATGTTGAGCGGATCGGTTTTGGCTTTGTGATGTTGTTCTCTGGGCTGTGGATGCTGATTTGCTACGCGCCTGTTGTGCACTGGGTCTGGGGCGGCGGTATGCTGGCTGATGGCGGCATCTTTGGCGATGTTGGTGTCAAAGACTTTGCAGGCGGCATTGTTGTCCATGAGACGGCAGGCCTTGCCGCGATCATCATCGCGATCTTCCTTGGGGCGCGCAAAAACCAGACAACACCTCCGCATAACCCCGGTTTGGTTATGATCGGTGCAGCCCTCCTGTGGGTTGGCTGGTTTGGCTTTAACGGTGGTTCGCAGTTGGCTGCTGACGGTGGTGCTGCGATGGCGATTACAGTGACCCATATCTCTGCCGCTACAGCCTCTCTCACATGGGCCCTGTGGGAACGTGTCAAATTCGGCAAATCATCAATGGTAGGTATTGTGACAGGCACAATTGCAGGCCTTGCCTCAATCACCCCTGCTTCCGGCTTTGTCGGCCCCTGGGAAGCCCTGCTGATAGGTGGCGTTGCGGGCATCCTGTGTCAGGAAGCCGTTGTGCTGATCCGTAACAAAGCTAAAATCGACGACACCCTTGATGTAATGGCGGTTCACGGCGTTGGCGGTATCTTTGGGACAATCATGATCGCGGCATTAGGTGCTGGATCATGGGCCGCGCAGCTGGGTTCGCTATTGATTGTAGGTGTTTACACCACGGTTGTAACAGTTGTGCTGATCCTGATCTGCCGTGCTATTACGCCATTGCGCGTAGATGTTGAGACAGAAGTGAATGGCCTTGACCTCGCGGTGCATGGTGAACGCGCTTACGATCTCACAAGCTAAGTTATTTTAGATAATGACAAAGGGGCGGTCCAAACGGTCCGCCCCTTTTTTATGGGCCCTTAAAACGGGCCGTCACCGCGTCCAGATCATTGCCAATCACAGCTTGCCACAGCATCTCAGCCTGTGTTTCTCCGATCAAAGCCTGAACCTTTGTGCGCAATTTTTCGCTGCGTGCCTCTAACGTCATCGGCGCGGCCAGATCATGACGTAAACGCCGAACCTCCCCCGAAATCAGCGTCAACGTAACCTGCGACTGCGTTTCACTCAGGCTTTCGTCCTCAACCACTTCGATCTTATCGCGCTGATCACAAACCTCTGAATTACGTGCCATTTCATCGCTAAAGCTGCTGATTGCGCCCGTTGAATGCCCCAGCAAGGTCATCGCAGCAGTGTGACGATAGCTGAATTTCACTTCTAAACCTGTCTTGGGCGATAGGGTGTTGCAAACGCTCATCCAACGCGGGTGCGTGCGGATTTTCACCGCGCCAATCCGCTCCGCCTCTACCTTTGCGCCGCCCAAAGCCTCAAGCATGGCGTGCAGCCCATGGCAGCAGGCATGAAATTTATGACTGATGTCACTGATTTGCCAATCTTTACGCGGTAACTTCACCTCAGCGGCTACGCCGTGATGCGTCGCGCCAAAGCCCAATTCACCTGCCAACCCGTCATGGGCGGCGGTCACGCCTGCCTGCGCCCAAAGGGCCGCCTCAACACCTGTGCGCGCGGCCAATCCAGCGTTCAATGGCTTGGCCATGGTGCCAAATTGTTCCTTGATACCCGACGCCATACTGGCACACAGACCCAAGGCATGACGAATCTCACGTTTTTCCAAACCCAAAATACGCGCCGCTGCCAGTGTCGCGCCAAATGCGCCTGCTGTAGCGGTTTGGTGGTATCCAACCTGATAATGCGCACGGCCCAGCCAAACACCTGTCAGGATTGACGCCTCAACGCCTAAGGTGGCCGCATCAATTGCATCAGTCAACGGGACATCCAGCGTCTCGGCCAATGCCATCACCGCAGGCAGCACCGCAACAGACGGATGCCCGATGTGGGCGAAATGCGTATCATCATAATCGAGCGCGTGACTGAGCGTGCCGTTCACCAGCGCTGCCGTTGCGGCTCCCCCTGCATCGCCGCCAAAAATATGCGCGGGGCCTTCTTCGATCATCTGGGCGCGGCGAAACGGCGCAAACTCCGGCTCTTGCGCGCCCGCTATCCCACAAGCCGCCCAATCAAACAAAGACAGACGCATCATAGCAGCGGCCTTTTCCGGCACCTCTGCTTGCGCAAATTTAATGAGCTGTTCAGTAATTCCCATGGCGTCCTCCCCTGACGGACCTAGCCATAGAGCGCTTCTGCCCGCTTCTCAAATGCTTTGACAACGCGCTGCATCGCTTCGTTGAACACCACACCAATGATCTTTTGCAAAATTGCATTCTTAAATTCGAAATCCACAAAAAACTGAACCTCGCAACCGCCGTCAACATCGGCAAATGCCCAATTCGATTTCATGTATTTGAACGGACCATCAAGGTATTCGGTGTCGATCTTCAACGGCGCGGGCCAAAGCACCACGCGAGACGTAAATTTCTCGCGGAACACTTTGAAAGAAATAACCAAATCAGCATCCATGACGCTATGATCTCCCTTGTCGTCCACGCTTTTGATCCGCGCAGCGGCGGTCCATGGCAGGAACTTTGGGTAATTCCCCACA
>ERZ1027208.716-NODE-716-length-11785-cov-24.876982_pt1 | contig 11785 bp, 11 predicted proteins | sample MGYA00520867_ERZ1027208 | MGnify/ENA primary metagenome ERZ1027208 (study PRJEB33311, sample SAMEA4378413) | marine metagenome | biome: Marine biome; feature: Fjord; material: Water | collected 2014-07-20T08:00:00Z/2014-07-... | depth 75 m ...
CTATCATATATGTTGTTAAAATAGAATCGAAATTCTTATTTATGTCAGCCTCAACATATTTGATTCTATTTTGCCCACATTTCAATCTTAATTCTTCAAAATAATTATTTACCAATTTTTGATAATTTTCTTTAACAGAATCAGAATACAAGTTAATAAACTCTCCCGTTTCTAAGTCTACAAATCGTTTTGGCTTATTACTAAATTTAAATTCCTGCTCCTTTTCTTTGTCAAAAACATGAAATAACACAACCTCATGTTTGTTGTGTTTTAAATGCCTTAATGCCTCGAACAATTTAACTTCATCTGTTTTTGTTTGAAACATATCTGTAAAAACAAAAATAAGCGAGCGTCTGTGTATTTTCTCTGCTATTTGATGCAAGTACTTATAGGTTTCCGTTTGCTTGTTTAATGGCTTTGAAATTATAGCTTCATTTAATTGTGACAATAACATTTGGTGATGACGCTCACTTCCTTTTTCTGGCGAATAAAAATCATAGCCATCACTATAAATACTCAAACCAACAGCGTCTCTTTGCTTTTTTAAAATATGCATCAATGCTGCTGATGCTAAAGCTGAAAACGCAATCTTATTTAACCTATCTATTGAAAAATCATCCATTTCTGGATAATGCATAGAACTACTATTATCTAAAATAATATGACAACGCAAATTAGTTTCATCATCATATCGTTTGGTATATAGTTTATCGGTTTTCGCATATAATTTCCAATCTATATGTCGTGTACTTTCACCTTGATTATATATTTTATGTTCGGCAAATTCCGCAGAAAAACCATGAAACGGACTTTTATGCATCCCAGAAATAAAACCTTCGACCACTTGTTTTGCCAAGTGCTCAAGGTTTTTAAATCCGCCAGCTTTATTAAGTTCGTTTTGTAAATCCATCTATTTTAGGATGCCATCAACAATACCATATTCTTTAGACTCATTTGCTCCCATCCAATGGTCTCTATTAAAATCCTTAATTACTTTGTCAAAATCTTGACCACAATTATCTGCTAAAATTTTAGCGCTTAACTCCTTGGTCTTTAAAATTTCTTGAGCTGTTATTTCAATATCACTGGCTTGACCTCTAGCTCCTCCACTTGGTTGGTGAATCATAACTCTTGCGTGAGGTTGGATAAATCGTTTTCCTTTTGTACCTGCAGATAATAAAATAGATCCCATTGATGCTGCTAATCCTGTACAAATAGTAGAAACGTCGCTTTTTAATGACTGAATACAATCATACATAGCAAAACCTGAAGTTACATAACCACCAGGACTATTAATGTATAAGTGAATATCTTTAGCCTCTAAGCTATCTAAATAAAGTAATCTATCAATTACATGCTTTGCCGATTTATCATCTACTTGACCCCATAAAAATACTTTACGTTCGTCTAATAATTTTGAATCTATGGCGTCTTGAACTTTTGCTGTTTTAGTCATTTGTTTTAATTTTTATCTAAAATAAAAAAAGGTTTGCTTTAAGAGCAAACCTTTTTGATAATTGTTTTATTTATATTTTATAAAAGCGCATCAATAGCTTCAGAATAAGCATTTTTAGGTGCTACTCCAACTTGACGGCCTACAACTTCTCCGTTTTGAAACACTAAAACAGTAGGAATGTTACGCACACCATATTTGGCAGCAAATTCTTGATTTGCATCTACATCTACCTTACCAACAATAGCTTTACCTTCATATTCCTTACTAATTTCATCTATAATTGGTCCAACCATTCTACAAGGTCCGCACCAAGCTGCCCAAAAGTCAACAACTACTGGTTTATCGCTTTTTAATACTGTTTCTTCAAATGTTGCATCTGTTATCTCTAATGCCATAATATTATAATTTAATTGTGTTTTACTTCACGTTAATATACAAAACTAGTCAAAAATTCTGCCAAAGCTTACATACTGACAATTTGTTTTGTTTATACTTGTATTGTTTGCTATTATCAGCCTTCCTGAACATATGAAAGAGGTTATAACTCCATACTCTTTAAAATGAGCTGTAAAAAACACCTAATCCTAGTGAATAAATTAAAATTAATTTAAAGGAAAATAATCTAAAAAGCAGACTCAATGTCGATTAGATACTTTTCATAAAAAACAATTGCTAATTCCGCAATTTCAAAAGGATCTTTTGAATTACTCAAAGCAACACCTAAATGACTTATTGGAGGATTATAAGTAACTCCTCTATTTACAAATGAAATAGCTTCAACTTTGGAAGAAGTATACTCGACTTTATAATTTTCACCTCCTCCTATTATCAACTCACAATTTCTGAAAGAAATATTACGCAAAACAACTGATTTACCTAGCTCCTTTGATTTAACCGATGTGCCTCCATAATTTTTTTTAACCAGTTCTTTAACACTATGTTGATCGGAACCTCTTGCTGTTTTGATATATTTAAGCAAAGGGTCTTTTTTCCTTAAGGTATTATATTTTTTTTCTCGCCATGGATTAAACTTATTTTCAAACGAACGACACTCGTCCGTTGATTTATTCCATATTTTTTCAGTATAATTCAAAAAATCAATCCAGTTTTCTTCAAATTCATCAAGAGTTTTTGAATTTTTCATTCTATGAAAATAATTCTTTGCTCTCTCTAAGCTTCTTCTGCTTTTTTTCAATTCCATAGTAATCAATTAAGCTTATAAAAAAACTGTTGCTCATCCAATTCATTCAAAAACTCTTGAGAAACTTTTACTTTTTGTTTTCGGCTAGGCATCTCTAATTTTATTTTGTCTCGATTGTCATATATCACAAAATCAAGCAAATGACTTCCTGGATGCATATTTATTAATTCTTTTAAACTTAGAATTTTTTCAGGCTCCAATTCTTTAATATTTAATTGAATGGAAAGCTTTCTAACATATTTTTCCATCACATCGTGCAACAATTGAAAACTATTAAATTGTAATCGTGGGTCGCTCTTCTTACCGGTATCTCTATTTACCCAACCTTCTCTAACAAAAGTCTTTACGTGTACAAAATTATTTTTCATTAAAAAGTGGCGGTGCTTTAAATATTCTTCACCAAAAATGCGGAACTCAAAAGTATCTGTATAATCTTCAATGGTGAATAATGCCCAACCTTTTCCTTGTTTACTAACGCGATGTTGTACATCTGTCACCACACCTCCAAATGTGATTTCTTTATTTACGTGTGGTGCTAAATCATTAAAATAAGCAATTGTTCCTGTACAGAAGCTTTTCATTTCAGTTTTAAAATCGTCTAACGGATGTCCTGAAATATAAACCCCAACTACTTCTCGCTCTTGAGCCAATTTCTCCATTGTTCCCCAAGTTTCACATGGCGGAACTTGGGGTTCTTCAATTTGAATATCGCTTGCTCCTCCAAACAAACTTACTTGTGCAGAATTTTCATTCTCTTGATGTTTTGCGCCATAGCGAATCGCTTTTTCCAAAAACGTTAAATCGCTACCTTCTTTATGAAAATATTGAGCACGATGTGTTTCTTCAAAACAGTCAAATCCGCCAGCAAGTGCTAAATTTTCGAATGCTTTTTTATTCGCTGCACGCAAGTCTATTCGTTTTGATAAATCAAAAATAGATTTGTATGAACCATCTTCTTTTCTGTTTTCGACTATAGTCATTACTGCCCCATGACCAACACCTTTTATAGCTCCCATTCCAAAACGAACGGCATTATCTTGATTTACTGAGAATTTATAATAGGATTCATTAACATCTGGCCCAAGTACTGGAAGTTTCATACGCTTACATTCTTCCATAAAAAATGTAACTTGCTTGATATCATTCATATTATTTGAAAGCACAGCCGCCATATATTCTGCTGGATAATGCGCTTTTAAATAAGCTGTTTGGTAAGCAATCCAAGCATAACATGTAGAGTGCGATTTGTTAAAGGCATAACTAGCAAAGGCTTCCCAATCTTTCCAAATTTTCTCTAATTTCTTAGCATCGTGCCCTTTTGCACTGGCTTGCTCAATAAACTTGGGTTTCATTTTATCAAGAACCGCAATTTGTTTTTTACCCATTGCCTTACGCAAAACATCGGCTTCACCTTTTGTGAAATCTGCCAACTTTTGTGACAGTAGCATTACTTGCTCTTGATATACTGTAATACCATATGTTTCTTTTAAGTACTCTTCCATAGCTGGTAAATCGTACTCAATATCCTCATCTCCGTGTTTTCTACGAACGAAACTTGGTATGTATTCCATTGGTCCTGGACGATATAAAGCATTCATTGCAATTAAATCGTCAAAAACCGTGGGCTTTAAATCTTTTAAGTGTTTCTGCATTCCTGGTGATTCATACTGGAATACACCAACAGTTTCTCCTCTTTGGAATAATTCATAGGTTTTCTCATCGTCTAAGGGAAAACTATCTGGATCTAATAAAATATCGTGCTTAGCTTTCACGATTTTTACAGTGTCTTTTATTAAAGTCAGCGTTTTTAATCCCAAGAAATCCATTTTTAATAACCCTGCATCTTCAACTACAGAGTTGTCAAATTGAGTGACGTATAAATCGGAATCTTTTGCTGTTGCAACAGGAACGAACTTGGTAATGTCGTCTGGCGTTATAATTACACCGCAGGCATGAATACCAGTGTTTCTAACCGATCCTTCTAAGGTTCTAGCAAGATTTACAGTTTCCGCTTGTAGATCACTCCCTTCAGAAATACTTAATAATTCGTTTACTTTTTCTAAATCTTCAGCTCTAAATTTCTTAGCTAATTCTTTTTCATCTAAACCGAAAATTTTATTCAGTTTAGACATTGTTGGTATTAGCTTGGCTATTCTATCGGCATCAAATAATGGCAAATCCAATACACGAGCTGTATCTCGAATGGAAGATTTTGCAGCCATTGTACCATAAGTAATAATTTGTGCTACTTGATTGCTTCCGTATTTTTGAATTACATAATCCATCACACGGCTTCGACCTTCATCATCAAAATCAATATCAATATCGGGCATACTTACACGATCTGGATTTAAGAAACGCTCAAACAGCAAATTGTACTTTAAAGGATCGATATTGGTAATCCAAAGACAATATGCAACCACTGAACCTGCTGCCGAGCCACGACCTGGACCAACCGAGACATCCATCTTTCTGGCTTCTCTTATAAAATCTTCAACAATTAAAAAGTAACCTGGATATCCTGTTTTTTCAATTACGCTAAGCTCGAAATCCAATCGTTCTGTAACCTCTTGAGACAACTCTTCTCCATAACGTTTTTTTGCTCCTTCGAAGGTTAAATGCTTCAAAAAGGCGTTTTCTCCTCGCTTTCCTTTATCTTCATTATCTTCTTCAAATTTGAATTTTTCAGGAATATCGAATGCTGGCAGTAAAACGTCTCGAGCTAATTGATAGCCTTCAATTTTATCTACAATTTCTTGAATATTACTAATCGACTCAGGAACATCTTTGAAAATGTTCTTCATTTCTTGTGAAGACTTAAAGTAATATTCTTTGTTTGGCATACCGTAGCGATAGCCTCTTCCTCTTCCTATTGGCGTGCCTTGTTTTTCGCCATCTTTTACACATAATAAAATATCATGTGCATTTGCATCTGCTTGCTTTGCGTAATAGGTATTATTAGTTGCTACTAATTTTACATTGTGCTCGTTAGCAAATTTTATTAAAACTGGATTAACTCTATTTTCATCTTCTTGATTATGGCGCATTAATTCAACATATAAATCGTCGCCAAATGCTTCTTTCCACCAAAGCAAAGCTTCTTCTGCTTGATTTTCGCCAATATTTAAAACTTTACTGGGTACTTCACCATATAGATTTCCAGTTAATACAATTAAATCTTCTTTATATTGTTGGATTAGTTTTTTGTCTATTCTTGGCACATAATAAAAACCATCGGTAAAGGCATGAGATGATAATTTTGCGAGGTTATGATAACCGTTTTTATTTTTTGCTAAAAGAACAATTTGATACCCATTATCTTTTCGAGATTTATCTAAATGGTCTTCGCAAACAAAGAACTCACATCCAATAATTGGTTTTATTTCTTTTACAGTAGCTTCTTCTCCTTTTGCTTCTGCCTCTGCTATTTTTGCTTTTGCTGAACTATTATGTCTATTAACAGCATTTACAAAATGGAATGCACCCATCATATTGGCATGATCTGTTAAAGCAACTGCCGGCATATTATGCTCTGCTGCTACCGTAACAATATCCGCAACACTCATTGTAGATTGTAATACAGAAAACTGTGAATGGTTATGCAAATGAACAAACTCAACAGCCTTTAGTTCCTGAACATTTTCTTTAATATCTTCTGCTGAGATAGCATTACTTTTAGCCTTTTGTAACCGTTCAGTTATTTTAGCGCTTTCTCGTTTTAAATTGATGTGTTTTAAACCAATAAGCTGAATGGTCTGCGGATTGGCTTTTGAAAATTTATCAAAATAATCTGGTTGAACGTCTAATTGTTCTTTTGTAAATTCCTGTCTTCTAATAAGCTCAAAAAAGCATCGTGTGGTGGCTTCCACATCTGCAGTAGCATTATGGGCTTCGGCGAATCCTTTATCAAATAAAAATTGATGCAGTTCTGAAAGCGTTGGTAGTTTAAACTTCCCATAACGTCCGCCAGGTATTTTACATAACTCTGCTGTATGCTCTGTACACGTATCTAAAACAGGTAATTCTTGCAATGGGTTTGCTATAGCTTCGCGAACAAACTCCGCACCCATTATATTTAAATCGAATTTTACATTTTGTCCTACAACAAACTTAGTCTTGCTTAATGCTATATTGAATTTCTCTAATACTTCTGCTAAAGGAATCCCTTGTTCTTGTGCCAATTCGGTAGAAATACCGTGAATTTTTTCTGCATCGTAAGGAATATTAAAGCCTTCAGGTTTTACTAAATAATCTTGGCTTTCAATACAGTTCCCCATCTCATCATGTAATTGCCAAGCAATTTGAATACAACGCGGCCAATTATCTGTATCTGTAATTGGAGCGTCCCATCGCTTAGGCAAACCTGTTGTTTCTGTATCGAAAATTAAGTACATAGAATGTGTATTCTGTTAGTTTTTAAATAGTTGAGCAAAACCAAAATGAAGGTATAAAAATACAGAGAATATTCGCTTTTTTATAGTGAAGTTATAAACAGTTGTAAACAAAAAAAGCCAGCTAAATTTAGCTGACTTTTAACCTGTTTCATATCAATAATTACGATACAAGTTCTTCATGTACTTTTTCTGTGTTAATCGCTGCTTGTATTGAGTTACGATGTCTTAAAATAAGCTCATCGATTGTTGGCGGTAAGTTTTTCTCGTTAATCATATTATCATATTCTTTTAAACTTGCCTCTTCACCTCTAATAGCTTCTTCTAATATTGCATCTTCATTGTTTGATGAAAATGTAGATTTTAAAGACATCCAATTTCTATGCATAGTTCCTTTAAAACTACCTGAATCTTCTGGAATTTCTCCATATCTTAATATTTCGGTTCTTAACTCTTTTGCAAAAGCACTTCTTTCTGAGGCTCTTCTTTTAAAGAACATTTTCAGTCTTTCATTTTCAACATTATCTATAGCATTCAAGTATCCCTTTTCAGCATCATAATTTTTAACTAGTAATTCGTTTAATTTTTTAGAAATTTCTTCTGTGTACTTCATAATATCATTGTCATTTTAAATTTCAATAAATTTTTTATAGATGCGTATTGTTTCACATCATCAATAACAATATACATTAGAAGCCTTGTTTTGTCAAGTGATTTAACAGTGTTTGTGATAGATTTAAGAGTGTTTAACACAAAAAAAGCAACCATAAATATGATTGCTTTTTTATAAATATTTTTTATTTGAATTAATTACAAGTACCTAAAGAATCTATTGAGGCCTGAATAAAGCCATCTGTATCTCCACATGCGTCTATCTGATTCATTAAAGCAGTTTTATACGTTCCACAAATCACTGGATAATTAGCATCTGATGGATCCGCAGTTGAATAATCAGTTCCAGCATTGACTACAGCTATTAATGCATCTGGACAAGATAAGTTTGCTCCTGTATTATCTATTTCTATACCTCCAATAGGCACATTATGAAAAAACCCTTCATTAAAATTAACAGTTGATAACCCTGAACTATTATAAGCATTAAAATGAAATGATCCTGAAACAACACCTTTGTCTAAACTAAATTCTTTAATAGTTATGACACCGTCTGCTGGATAAGAAGGTAAATCTGGATTAGTAGGGTTAACCGGAGTGTTATTTGTAGACCATAATACCTCATTAGTATCTAAAACCGTAGCATAAGATGATGTTGTAACCACATCATACATTCCTGATGCAGTAGAATTTGTAACTAAGGTAACTATATCAAAATTATCAGACCCTTTAATTGTTAAGCTTCCTGAATCATCAATTGTAGCACTAAAAGTTACAGCTTCCCATAAGTTACCGTTTTTTTTTGCTTTAAAAGAAGGAGTATTAAACTCTAATTCTTCACCACAACTTAGAAAAGTAAAAACTGTAAGCACTAAGGCAATTATTTTTTTCATAATAATTCTGTTGGTTGATTCAAAAGTTGACTACACGGATTCAAAAATAGAATAAAAAATAATAATCTAATAGAATTACAATAAAAACTTGAAATTTAAATAAATATAGTATCTTTGCCGTCTTATTAATAATAGAGGTCGAGAACCTCACAAATTAATTTTTTATGCCTGTAAAAATTAGATTACAAAGACACGGTAAAAAAGGAAAACCTTATTACTGGATCGTAGCAGCAGATGCAAGATCAAAAAGAGACGGTAAATACTTAGATAAACTAGGTGCTTACAATCCAAACACTAATCCAGCAACAATCGAATTAGATGTTGATGGAGCTGTGAAATGGCTACAGAATGGTGCACAACCAACTGATACAGCCAAAGCAATTTTATCTTACAAAGGAGCTTTACTAAAAAATCACCTTGCTGGTGGTGTTAGAAAAGGTGCTTTAACAGAAGAGCAAGCTGAAGCAAAATTCACTGCTTGGTTAGATGAAAAAGCAGGAAAAGTTGACGCTAAGAAAGGTGGTTTAGCCCAAGCTGAAGCAGATGCTAAAGCAAAAGCTTTAGAAGCTGAAAAAGCAGCTAACGAAGCTAGAATAGCAGCTGCAACTCCTGTTGTTGAAGAAGAAGTTGCTGAAGAAGCACAAGCTTCTAACGAAGAAGAATAGAAAATTATTTTTTTATACTTTTAAACTCCGATACTTTTATCGGAGTTTTTTTATACAAAATAATATGGATAAAAAAGAATGCTTTTTCCTAGGAAAAATTGTAAAAAAATACAGTTTTAAAGGAGAATTACTAGTTAAGCTTGACACAGACCAACCAGAAATTTATGAAAATTTAGATTCTGTTTTTGTTAATTTACGCAATAACCTGATACCTTTTTTTATTGAAAGTTCTCAACTTCACAAATCTGAACTATTAAGAGTCAAATTTGAAGATATTGATACTGAAGCTGATGCAGATGCATTAATTAAAAGTGAGGTATATCTCCCATTAGACTTTTTGCCAAAGTTAGAAGACGATAAGTTTTATTATCACGAAATAATAGGTTTTACAATTAAAGATGTGAATTTCGGAGATGTGGGGATAATAACTGGAGTTAACGACTCAACAGCTCAAGCTCTTTTTGAAATAGATAGAAATGGGATTGAAATACTAATCCCTATGAATGACCATTTTATTAGCAAAGTAGACAAAGCCAATAAAACCATAATTGTTGATACGCCAGAAGGCTTAATCGATTTATACATAGAAGAAGAATAGTGTCTCAAAAGCCTTTTGTTTTTAAAGAATTCGCTGTAAAACAAGATCAATGCGCTATGAAAATAGGTACAGATTCTGTTTTACTGGGCGCTTGGAGCTCAATAGAAAGCAACCCGTTTTCTATTCTAGATATTGGAGCTGGCACAGGAATTCTAGCTTTAATGTTAGCCCAACGCAGTAATGCAGAACTTATTGACGCTTTAGAAATTGATGACAATGCCTATGAACAATGTGTAGATAATTTTGAACAGTCACCTTGGGGTGATCGTTTATTTTGTTATCATGCTTCACTTGAAGAATTTGCAGAAGAAATAGAGGATGAATATGATCTTATCATTTCTAATCCACCCTTTTATTCAGAAGATTACAAAACAGAAAACGACGCTCGGGATGTAGCACGTTTTACAAAAGCCATGCCTTTTGACCATTTAATAGAAAGCGTTTCTAAATTACTTTCTGAAACAGGCATTTTCTCTGTGGTTATTCCGTTTAAAGAAGAGGAAACGTTTATTGCTTTAGCTTTAAATTTTAATCTATTCCCACTAAGAATCTTGCATGTTAAAGGCAATCCTTCTTCCGAAATAAAAAGAAGCCTTATTCAATTTTCTTTCCGCGAAAGCGAAATAACCATTTCAGAATTAATTATTGAAACTTCAAGACACAACTATACAGAAGATTACATAAATCTTACTAAAGATTTTTATTTGAAAATGTAATTTATTATTGGGCAATGAAAACGTTTTCGTTACTTTTGTTTTTCAATTCTAACAAAAGAAAATGAAGCCAGATTTATTTGAAGCTCCAGATTATTACAACTTAGACGAGCTACTTACTGAAGAACACAAACTAGTTCGCGATGCAGCTAGAAGCTGGGTAAAACGTGAAGTTTCGCCTATAATTGAAGATTATGCCCAAAAAGCAGAGTTCCCCACACAAATCATTAACGGTTTGGCCGAAATTGGAGCTTTTGGTCCTTATATTCCAGAACAATACGGTGGCGCAGGATTAGACCAAATTTCTTATGGTTTAATCATGCAAGAAATTGAACGCGGAGATTCCGGTGTTCGCAGTACAGCTTCTGTTCAATCGTCTTTAGTAATGTATCCTATTTGGAAATACGGAAATGAAGAACAACGTAATAAATATTTACCAAAATTAGCCAGTGGAGAATGGATGGGCTGTTTTGGTTTAACTGAACCTGATCACGGATCTAATCCTAGTAATATGGTTACTAATTTTAAAGATATGGGCGACCATTATCTTTTAAACGGTGCCAAAATGTGGATTAGTAATGCACCTTTTGCACAAGTTGCTGTGGTTTGGGCAAAAAATGAAGAAGGTAGAATTCACGGTCTTATTGTAGAACGTGGCATGGAAGGCTTTTCTACTCCTGAAACACATAACAAATGGTCGCTTCGTGCGAGTGCTACTGGCGAACTTATTTTTGATAATGTAAAAGTGCCGAAAGAAAACTTATTACCAAACAAATCTGGTCTTGGGGCGCCACTTGGTTGCTTAGATTCTGCACGTTATGGTATTGCTTGGGGCGCAATTGGTGCCGCAATGGATTGTTATGATACAGCGTTACGCTACAGTAAAGAGCGTATTCAATTTGGAAAACCAATTGGACAGTTTCAACTTCAACAGAAAAAATTAGCAGAAATGATCACAGAAATCACAAAAGCTCAATTATTAGCTTGGAGACTTGGTGTAATGAGAGAAAATGGCACAGCTACATCTGCTCAAATATCTATGGCTAAACGTAATAATGTTGATATGGCAATAAATATAGCACGCGAAGCGAGACAAATGCTTGGTGGTATGGGAATAACTGGTGAATATAGTATTATGCGCCATTCAATGAATTTGGAAAGCGTAATTACTTATGAAGGCACACATGACATTCACTTATTAATTACAGGTTTAGATGTTACAGGTTTAAATGCTTTTAAATAATAAACTTTATAAA
>ERZ1027208.717-NODE-717-length-11780-cov-8.206652_pt1 | contig 11780 bp, 13 predicted proteins | sample MGYA00520867_ERZ1027208 | MGnify/ENA primary metagenome ERZ1027208 (study PRJEB33311, sample SAMEA4378413) | marine metagenome | biome: Marine biome; feature: Fjord; material: Water | collected 2014-07-20T08:00:00Z/2014-07-... | depth 75 m ...
TTCCTAGTTGTCGCTACGTCTTCTCTCGTGCTTTCTGTGTCGTTCGATGTTCTTGTGTCTTTAACTCAACCCGCTCACGTCGGGGTACACCCTTTCCTCTTCGTCGGCAGCGTCAGATGTGGATAAGAGAAAGGACGAAGACAGTGCAACCAACGACCAAGTAATAGAAGCTGCTATAAGGATCGAGCCCGCCAATGCTGCTATAGCCGGACAGCCCATTAAAGCCTCCCGTCAAACCGGACGCGGTGTTGGCGATCTGTTCAGCAATCATGACAAGTGCCAAAGTAATAAGGGAGAAGTACGGCCCGCTTTCGCTACGTCCCTTAAAGATCAACGTGGCCAGTCCAAACGCCAGCAGACCAATTGCCCCCATGACGCCAATAGCCACCCCCAATTGCATAGGCAAGCTGTCAACATTGCGAAGTGTCAGTGCCGTGGCATATGCTGCGACGCCAAAAAACAAAGCCTGCCCTAAAGGCAGAATTCCTGTTTTACCCCAAAGAAACCCTATGCCCTGTGCTGTCATGCCATAGATCAAATAAAGCCCGATCTGGTAGGCTACAAAATCCCCGAATACCTGAGGGATCAATAACAGCGCCGCCAACAGCAGGCTAACGGGAAGAAGAACGAATGCCATCAGGTTTCAGCCACAGGAATAAAATTGAAAGGGTAAGCACCGCGAGATAACCGTATGTCTGGCTGGCAAACGCACCAATAACCGATTGGGTGCCTGCAATGAGGGTCACACCAAGGCCAAGCCCTTCGAGGCTACCCAAACCGCCAACCACAAGCGCAAAGAACGAACGGATCAGGTAATCGATACCCATGACCGGCTCTATCCGTATGGTCGGAGCCAACAGCAAACCAGCCATTCCTGCCGTGCAACATCCAAATACAAAAGCCGCCGCCGACAGCCGTTCAGTATTGATGCCGACAGCTTGGGCCAGTTCGGGATTGCCGACCATCGCCTTGATCTGGGTTGCGACTTTTGATCGGCGGTTCCACCACGCCAATGCGCCAAAACAAACCAAAATCACGAAAACCACAACGATCCGGTAAAGCGGGTACTGAGTTCCGAAGACATCGACTGTCCCTGCAATTGGTACCTTCACTGATTGATAACCGCGACCAAACAGCAATTCGACTACCTCACGAAGGAGAATGGCGATGCCCCAAGTTGCAAGCAAACTGTCAAACATCCGCCCATAGAGATGTTGGATAATAGTTCGCTCTAAAAACAGCGCGACCAGCGCGACCGTTACAAGGCAAACAGGGAGCTGTAACCACATTGGCAGACCAAGGCTGCTGGTGATGACCGGAGCATAGGCCCCAATCATCACAAACTCACCGTGTGCCATGTTCATGATCCGCAGCTTGCCAAAGACGATGGCAAGCCCCAAGGCCACCAGCGCCAACGTGCTGATTTGCCAAATTAGGTTGAGGATAAGAACAGTCATCTGGAGTCGCCGATCAGTTGGAACAGGATTCTGATGAGGCAACGCTGGCAAAGGAGGTGACAACCTCAAATGCGCCACTTGATCCGTCTGCCAGATAGATCGTCTGCGCCATGTGACGACCGGTCAGGGTGTTTTCCCCACGCGGTGTTGTCCATGTTAAACCCTCAGCGGCAGCGTCCATTGCCACAACATCAAGACTGCCAGCCTTTTCCGCTAAAGCATCCAGCAGCATCAGGCCCTCATACGATGACTGCCCCAAGGTATTGAGTGCAGGGGCATCAGCGCCAAATGCCTCAGCATAATCAGTTGCAAATGTTGCAGCCGCTTCGCCCTTTATCGAACTGAAGTAACCAGACGTTGAGAACAGACGTTTCGTGTTATTTGCCCCGATCCCAGCCAATGTGTTTTCTTCAATAAGCGTACCAAGACGGATCGCCTGCGTGTCCATGCCAAAGCCCGAAAAGCTAACGTTAAACCCAACCGATCCACCACCAACGAGGGTAATCAGGACAGCATCTGCGCCACTTGTCTTGATCCGTTGAAGCGAGCTGTCAAACTCAGCAACGGAGAATGGAAGGTATTCTTCACCCACAACCTCGCCACCAGCCTCATCGATGTACCCTTTGGCCAATGCATTTGTATCACGTGGCCAGTTGTAATCATGACCGATCAGATACCATTTAGAGACGTTTTCTACGTCCATGAGATAAGGAATAACCGGGGCAAGCTGTTGGCTTGGTGTCTCTCCCGTCACGTAAAGACCATCAGCGCAGGCACCACCCTCATATACGGGGGTATAGACATAGGGCACTTGGCCATTAAAACGGCCAAGCAGTGCCTCACGAACCGCAGAGTCGTGCATGCCGACAAACGCCTGAACGCCCTCGCCCTTCCACAGACGCAGTGCTGCTTGTGCCGCCTCAGCAGGTGGGACACCAACATCAGCAAAGACCAACTCAATCTGTTCGCCGTTGATGCCCCCATCGGCGTTAATCTTCTGCGCGGCCAACTCTGCGGCGTTACGTGTTGAGGGACCGAAAAGTCCTGCAGGGCCTGAATCAGGCACCAGAACTCCAATTTTGATGTCAGCTTGTGCAGTGCCTGCAACCATCATCGCAACTAATGAAGTGCTCGCCAAAAGGCGCAGTGTCTTGTTAACCATGTTACTTCTCCCTGATTGTTTTCGGCGTCTACTGCGCCATTGCTTTTTCAACGGCCATCGCCAGCGCCAAAAGGCCGCGGTCTTGACCCGGTAATGCGTCAAATTCGATGCCCACTGGCAAACCTGAAGTGATGGGACAAGGCAGCGAAATCCCTGGTGCTCCGATGTTTGAACCCAGATCAGTGTTCCGAATGTAAGTTGGAAAAGTCGGGACTTGGGCCCCGTTCAGCTCAACCGTTTCATCGTGCCCGATTGGGCGCGCGGTTAAGGGTGTTGTCGGAAAGACAATCGCATCCAATCCATGGTCTTCGAAGACCTTGGTATATATTTTGCGCATTGCCGGACGGTGCTCGTTCATGGCCGCGTCATACGCAGCCTTAGGCATCGCATCTGTACCCATTTGGCTAGCAATAGCACCAGCAACATCTGGCGATCCGATGCTTGCAATCAGTTTTTCGAAAGATGTATCGGGCGCATATTCTGCAAGGTAGGCGGGCAGATCGCGCATCACTTCATACAAGACAACTGGAAAGCCAAAGGCATCGTTGTGCCCCCAAATTGGTTCAAAACTCACATCAATCAATTTGGCACCTGCATTACTGAGGACCAAAAGTTGTGCTTCGATCGCTCTTGCTACCGCGAGTTCGAGATCATCAAAGAACCGATCCCCTGGAACACCAAGTGTTACTTGAGACAGGTCAACATTGCGCTCATCTGCAATCTCACTGCTTAGAACATTGTCCATCAATGCAATGTCACGCACGGATCGCGCGATTGTACCAACCGTGTCGCGGGTATGGGAAATCGGCAGAACACCTTCGCTGTCATACCGCCCGGTAGTTGGGCGAAATCCGACGACACCACACAGCGCCGCAGGAATGCGACATGATCCACCCGTGTCTGTGCCCAATCCAATCGGAAATATCCCTGCCGCTACAGCCGCAGCCGTTCCACCAGACGATCCACCTGCGATCATTTCCGGATCAACCGGATTGCGCACTGGTCCGGTCACAGCATTATTCGATGTAATCCCAAACGCCAGTTCGTGCATGGATGTCTTGGCTGCAATGAAACCACCTGCGTCCATGATACGGTTAACAACACCTGCATTCGTCTTTGGCGTATGATCCAGTAGTGATTTTGTCCCACCGGAAGTCGGGTATGTGTTTGTGTTGATGTTGTCTTTTGCCAAGACCGGAAGCCCGGCCAACATCCCATCAGGGGCCCCTTCAAAGGCAGCCTGACTGTGCGACGTCAACGCGGTCTCGGCAAAGCTTTGAAGCGCATTGAGGTGGTTATTCTTTGCCGCCCGTTCGATCACCCCTTCTGCATAATCAGCAGGAGTGACCGCGCCACTTTTGAAAGCTGCAATCGTGGCAATGGCGTCCAGTTTTGATAAATCTTGTGGCACGCAAGCCTCCTTGTTTTGTTACAAGAAGGATAGAAGCAGCGGTGTTCCTTAGGCTATCATCACAAATGATGATTTTTCTCGGCAAGAAATAGCGCCAGTTGTGACCGCCTATTCAGGCCTGTTTTCCGGAATATTGCCGCAATATGCGTGCGCAATGTTGGCTTAGAAAAACCCAGTTTACCGCAAATCTCATCGTCGGTCTGGCCAGTGACAAGCAGATCAGCGACTTCGGCCTCCCGCACGGTCAAGCCGACATCACGTGCAATTTGGGAAAACCGAAGTGAAGGTGCATTGGTGCTGTTGTTGCGCGCACGGATCAGCGCGTTTACCAGACTGGGCCCGATCGCATCCACAATTTGCGCATCTCGTTGCGTGAAATCTTCGCGATTGGCCCCGCGCCAGATGCGCAGATCACCAATGTTATCCCCCCGATCAAATGCAAAATAATTAAGCCCGTAGCACAGCCCGTCTTGTTTCAAGAAATCATTGAAGAATTCGGTCCTTACCAAACGATCGTGGCGCATCACTTCGCTGACTGGCGTCGCCTTACGGCGCTTTTGTAATACGGGAGTGATCGGGTCGTGAAACTGAAAATACCCCTCGTAACTGCGTAGATTATCATCTGACATGTTAAGCTGAACACACGATACGAACTCTTGACTGGCATCATCCCAAACATACGAGGCAAAGTGATCAGCCTTGAGCAGGTCCAATAACTTCTGACCGACACGCTGCCTCACTTCGAAGTGGTCAAACTCACCACTCAGGTCATGCATGATTGAAAAAACCAGCTTTGATTCATCTTCGGTCAAGTTCACAGGTTAAAACCCCAGCCTCTTTTCAAAACACTCACAGGACCACATAAAATTTTCAAGACCCGTCCCAAATCGCCTGATCTCTTTGTAGCTGCGTCGCCCTTGCAGTACTTCTTTAGGAAGATGTTGGCTGAGGGCTTGCAAGCAGCAGAGCACCGAACAAGCACATCATGAACCCCGAAACGCGTTGCATCATTGGCAGTTTGGTCGAAGCATATGCTGAAGCAACCTTGCCAAATGTAGCGTAGACAGAAATGGCAATCGCTTCCATCAACAAGAATGCGCCCCCAAGTATGACATAGCTTTGCCAAAACGCATCAACCGCAACGAACTGAGGAAAGAAGGCCGCAAAAATCAATATCGCTTTGGGATTGCTGATCGCGACCGTGGCCTCTCTCCTGAATGCCCGTCGCACCGTAGAGGGTTCCATACCTAAGCCACTTGTTTCCATGACTTTAGCGCTTCGCCACAGGGAAATACCCAGCCAAATCAAATATGCAGCGCCAATGACTTTCACCACGCTGAACACCAATGCCGACGTGCTGAGAACGACGCCCAAGCCAAGCGCACTGAGCCCGATCATAGGGATAAAAACAATGAGGCGCCCTACAGCTGCTTTTTGGGCGAATCCAACGCCTGACTTAGCGCCGTTGGTCATTGCCAGTAAATTGTTTGGCCCGAATGCCAAATTCAGTGCAAAACAAGCGGGAACGAAAATCACCCAATCAATCATCGAAAAATACTCCATGATACCCACAGCGGGCAATTTAGAATGGCCTCGACGACAGTCGCGCTGATGCAGAGACAATGCAAGAATGACTTTGATCGGTCTCTCATTCAAATCAATAGGCCAAAACACCAGTCAGCACTGAGTGACCCATTTTCACCACACACCGCACGCACATCGCGCAGGTTTCGTGTCCAGCTTGTTAAAACGATAGATAGCGTTCAGAAAGGAAGCACGTCAGTTACGAATAGGATTTATGTGAACTCCGCCCTTAACCTTCTAAGCCATGCACTTGGGCTTGTGACCCACCGACCCTTCAAAACGTTGGCTGTAGTTGCGCCAGCGTTGGTTGTCATGTGCGGGGTTGGCCTGACCACTGCGGCTTTTGCGCCCGAATTGCTCACACTTGATCCAGCTAATCCTGATCTCGAGACGATAAAATCAGCAGAGCTGGCGCTTGTCTTATTGACGACCTTTATCCTTAGCTACGCGCTAATGGCTGTTCTCTGGCATCGCCATACTCTCAAAGAGTCTCACAAGCCGTTACCGATGAGCATCCCTCTGGTGTTTGGCTATTTGTGGCGGGTTTTTGCGCTTGCGCTGATCCAACTCGCTGCGGGGATCGCGCTTGTGATCCCGCTTATAGCATTAGGAAAGACTGATGCCGCTGGCCCTGCCCTAACATCAATGATGCTAACCACGTTCGTCACACAGCTTTTGCTGATGTGGTTGTCTCTACGGTTAAGTCTAATCTTGCCCGCAGCAGCAGTAGGGCGGCCTATCAGCATCTCTCAAAGCTGGACCGCCACCGAGCCGCTATCGCGTTCTTTATGGGGTGTGGCGGCCGCTCTCGCGTTTATCAATACGACCCTAAGCGCGCTCATCATGTCCTTTGGACTAACCCGAGCCAGCCATGCGCTCGCGTTAGAATTGCCCATCTACATCATAGAAGGGCTACTGATCTTTAGCGTGCTCACTACGCTTTATGCTCGGCAAATCCATAACAATGATGTCGGTTGAACCAGAAGGTTACGCCATACCACCTTTGACCAGACCTTCAGCAATGCGCGCATAAGCCTGCGCCATTGGGCCATCACCTGCGGCAATAGGCGTACCACCATCACCAGCAATCCGAGTTTCGAGATCAATAGGTAAAGCCCCTAACAGTGGCACACCCATCTTCTTGGCCTCAGCCGCAACGCCACCTTGTCCAAAGATCTCGTGTTCAGAACCACAATCCGGGCACACAAACATCGACATGTTCTCGATCAAGCCCAAAACAGGTGTCTTGAGCGTGGCAAACATATCCAACGCTTTACGCGCATCAATCAGCGCCACGTCTTGCGGCGTGGATACAACGATTGCGCCTGTCAGCTCGGATTTGGTGCATAATGTCAGCTGCACATCCCCTGTGCCAGGTGGCAAATCGACCAACAGGACATCAAGTTCGCCCCACTCGACCTGTCCCAACATCTGCTGCAACGCCCCCATCAACATCGGGCCACGCCAAACAACGGCCTTGCCCTCTTCCATCATCAATCCGATCGACATCATCGTGACGCCGTGCGCCTGAAGTGGAATGATCGTTTTGCCGTCTGGGCTGGCTGGACGTTTATTCACGCCCATCATGCGCGGCTGGCTGGGACCGTAGATATCCGCATCAAGCAAACCAACCTTGCGGCCCTGCTTTGCCAGCGCCACCGCCAGATTTGAACTTACTGTTGATTTACCCACACCGCCTTTGCCAGAACCAATCGCCAGAATGCGCTTAACGCCGCTCGGCTTGGTTGGTCCCTCTTGGGGCTTGGGGTGGCCGCCAATCTTCAGGCTAGGAGGTGCGGCTGGTTTTGCCGCTGGGCCATGCGCTGTGAGGGCCACAGTTGCCTGCGTCACACCTGGCAATTCAGAGACCACTTTTTCGGCGGCATCTCGCAACGGTCCCAAGGAACGTGCCACATCAGCGTTAGGTGCCTCAATAACAAAACGTACAACGCTTCCTTCTACTGTCAGCGCGCGCATCAGGTCATGGGCAATCATGCTACGCCCATCTGGCAGATTGATCCGCTCAAGGGCTGCGATTACATCAGATTTGGTGACGGACATTGCGATACTCCATTTACTTAATACTGACATCGCAGATTCATCAGAATCCGCAAGAGAAAGCACCAGCACGCACGCATCGCGTTTGTACGTGCGTTTGCTCAAATTTTAAGCAACCGCACGCTTATGCATATTCCGCATAGCAGCATTGCGCTTTTTTGGATTGTGCAGTCGCAGCAATTCAGCATATTAATAAATCATGAAAGCAATCCTCCCGATGGTTTTCTTGAATATCTTAAGGGCCCTCATCCTCCTCCCGAGGGTTTCCTTTTCTTAGGCGGCGATATCTCTCCTCCCTGATATCGTCGCCACTTTTTTACCCCCTCAAAATTAGCCCGAAAACTCGCCCGCGTGATATCGCATTTATTTTACTTTTATGAAACATACGCTTACCTAACGTCCATCATGCAAGGAATGCATAGCCGCATTGCAGCATTGGTCATTGTATCAGCGGCAAACTCGCTTAAATACTCATCACAACAAGACGCATTAAAGTTGAGAAGAGAGTAATATGACATACTTCACAGACACCAACGTAGCCGTATCCGCGCAACCTAGCCGCATCGCAGCATTCTTCGACGCTATCTCCCTGAAGTTGCGTCAACGCAAAGTATACAACCAGACGTTCAATGAGCTGTGCACAATGACATCTCGTGATCTCGCCGATCTCGGTCTTTCTCGCGGTGACTTCCGTCGCATCTCCAAAGAAGCAGCAGAAGCCCTCGTCTAATTATAGAATTCCCCGTTGTCCGGTCCTCCCATTGGGCTGCGGGTGAATATGCAGTGTGGCAGTGTCTCGCCTCCCCGATGACCCCACACTGTAATAGATGCACCTTTCCCTCCTCCCTGTTGGATGGGTGCAGCTCATAGAGCGGCGGACCACACCTCCCTGTGGTCCGCCGTTTTATCTTTTTGGGACAGCTTCAAGTAGATCGCCGGGCTGACATCCAAGTACCTCACATATTTTGGCAAGCGTCTCAAAACGCACCCCTTTAACCTTGCCAGACTTTAACAAGCTCAGGTTCTGTTCGGTGATACCCACAGCCTGCGCCAGATCTTTCCCCTTCATCTTGCGCTGAGCGAGAACAACATCAAGCCGGACTACAATCTTCATTAGATGAATTCCTCGTTTTCGCGCGCGATGTAGATCGCTTCGCGCATGACAAGACCCAGGAAAAGAAAGGCCAACCCGCAAAACGCCATACCGATGTTGCCGCTGTCGTACCAAAAGCGCAAAGGTAATGGGCCGTCGGCATTGTGCCATGATCTGATCATTGGACTTACGGCTCCTGCCAATAGGGATGCTGTGCACGACAGAAAGATCAAAACACCCATCGCCCTTAATCGCCGCGCAACACGTTGATCAAAAACAACACCTCTGCGCACCAAAAATAACGTTGAAAAGCCTACAAAATAGCCAAGTGCGCCAAACACAGTTGGAATCAGCCAAGTGATAAAGAAGACAACCCGCGTAGCAGTGGCGATCTGGGCGTTAGGATCAACCCAACTGTCTCTACGTGTCCATTTACCGGGGTCAAGAAAAGACAATTCCAGATTCCACGATAGTGCCTCAAACGGATAATATATGAGCATCGGCAACATCACGGCCATCGCGACGGTCGACATGATACGTATTTTGTTCATCCCAATCTCCAATTAATTACTGCCTTACGATAATTAATTCTTGCCTTTCAGTCAACAGGTGTTCCTTATGGAAATCACTCAACCTATAAGGGATTACAGTTTGAAAAGTTTTTTACTTGCCACCATCATCGCCATTACCAGTGTCTCCGCCCTGCAGGCCGAAACCCGTCAGTTCGGAAATGCCGTTAGTATGGCAACCGTGCCGGGTATTAAATTGTCCCGCATACAACGAAGCTCGCTCAAACAATACCGAAGCAAAAAATCATACTTCGGCGCGTTTTACGTTGTTCAAGGGACTGACCTTGGCTTTTGGACACGTAACTTCCACGATTTTGACATCGCCAAATCCGCTGCCAAAAAAGGATGTGAGATAGTCTCCAAGGGAGGCAAATGTGAGCTTTACGCGCTCGTTTATCCAAAAGGGCTCGATCCAAATGCGAAAGATGCACGTGGGACAAGTCAAATTGCTGCAAAAACGCTCAATAGACGGTATCCCAAAGAGCAGAAGACCGGCAAATACGGCGCATTTGCACTGAACAAAGCGTTTGGATTTGGATATTCATTCGGCTGGGACACCGAAGCAGAGGCAAAAGCCGCCGCGCTAGAATACTGCAAAGTAGATTCGTCAAAGGCGCTTGCGCCTCTAGGCATCGAAGCGCGCAAATGGGCACGTCAACGCGGACTTGAAAAATGTCAGATCATCGACACTCATACGCCGGAATAGACCAGCACTAGAACGGCACATCATCCGCCGCGGTAAGGAAGCGGGCGACAACCTTTTTGTCTCCCGCTTTTTCGAATGCAACTTCCAGCTTGTCACCATCAATGCCGATGATCGAACCGTATCCGAATTTTTGGTTAAACACCCGTTCTCCCATCGTAAAACTGCTGGTCGCTTTAACATCGATGGTCACATTCTTGGCATTAGTCGCCCCAGCCGTCCCACGGCTACCTGCCCGTTCCTGAAGACGGCGCCACCCTGGCGAATTGTAAACATTCGCCTCAGCGGCAGCCTCATGCAGTGTGCTTTTCGGCATCGCCGCGCCGAATCCGCCACCATAAAGACCGGGAGGTGTAAGCACCTCGACATGTTCTTCGGGGAGTTCGTCAATGAACCGCGATGGCATGGCATTTTGCCATTGGCCAAACACAAACCGCGTTGATGCAAAAGAGATCGTACATATTTCTTCAGCGCGGGTGATCCCCACGTAGGCAAGCCGACGCTCTTCCTCAAGGCCCTTCAGCCCGCTTTCGTCCATGGAACGCTGGGACGGGAATAAACCATCTTCCCAACCAGGCAAAAACACACAGGGAAATTCCAGCCCCTTGGCACCGTGAAGCGTCATGATACTGACCTTCTCGCCCTCATTTTCCTTTTCATTATCCATGATCAGGCTGACGTGTTCTAGAAATCCTTGCAGATTTTCGAATTGATCCAAGGCTTTGACCAATTCTTTGACGTTTTCCAAACGCCCCGGACCTTCGGGTGTTTTGTCGTTCTGCCAGTGGCCCGTATAGCCGCTCTCATCCAGTATCATCTCTGCCAGTTCAACGTGGTTGATCTCGGGTGGACCGTATTCCATGCGAAATGGCGCGCCGTCATCCAACACACTGTCGTCCTGCGCACCGCCACCGTTCACTTCGATCCGCGGGCCGCGCAATTTTGAGGACCAGCGATCAATCCCTTCGATCAGCAGACGCAATTGCGCACCGCCTTTGCCACCAATACCGTTTTGCGCCAATAGGATACGCGCACCTTCCACCAAATTTGTGCTGTGCTCACGCGCTGTGGCTTGGATTTTCTGTTGCGCTACATTCCCAAGGCCGCGCTTGGGTGTATTCACGATGCGTTCAAACGCCAAATCATCGTCAGGTTGCGTCACGACGCGGAAATAGGCCATCGAATCGCGGATTTCCATGCGCTCATAAAATCGTGGGCCGCCGATTACGCGGTACGGCAGACCAATCGTCAAAAAGCGGTCCTCAAATGCGCGCATCTGGTGTGAAGCCCGCACAAGAATCGCCATGTGATCCAATGACATTGAGCGCATACCGCGCGTGCCACCTTGCATGGATTCGATTTCCTCACCGATCCAGCGCGCCTCTTCGTCAGCGCCCATATGGCCGATCAGGCGTAGCTTTTCGCCCTCAACCGCTTCGGTCCATAATGTCTTGCCCAGACGCCCCAGATTGCCGGCGATCACGCCAGATGCAGCCCCAAGGATATGCGGCGTCGAGCGGTAGTTTTGCTCAAGCTTCACCACATGCGCGCCGGGGAAATCCGTTTCAAACCGCAGGATGTTGCCCACTTCGGCCCCACGCCAACCATAGATCGACTGATCATCATCCCCAACACAGCAGATGTTTTTATGACCTGCCGCAAGCAGACGCAGCCAAAGGTATTGGGCGACGTTGGTATCCTGATATTCGTCCACTAGGATGTATTTGAACCAGCGCTGATACT
>ERZ1027208.719-NODE-719-length-11725-cov-34.930163_pt1 | contig 11725 bp, 11 predicted proteins | sample MGYA00520867_ERZ1027208 | MGnify/ENA primary metagenome ERZ1027208 (study PRJEB33311, sample SAMEA4378413) | marine metagenome | biome: Marine biome; feature: Fjord; material: Water | collected 2014-07-20T08:00:00Z/2014-07-... | depth 75 m ...
ACAGTGTCTTGCGAACTTTGAGCGCCCACTTGACGAACATTTTGATACAACAAGTCTTCAAAAATCGCACGTGTTTTCTTAAACCCCGTGGTATTGACGTTAGCTAGATTATTAGAAATAACAGCCATTCTTGTTTGCTGTGCCTCTAAACCCGTTTTACTGATCCACATTGCTTGTGTTGACATTATATTCTCCTATCCCATGCGCAACAATTGCGCGCTTGTTGCTTCGTTTTCACTGACTGTTTTCATCATTTTGACTTGCATTTCAAAATTTCGAGCCAGTTCAATCATGTTTACCATCGAGTCAACCACACTCACGTTGCTGCCCTCGATTGCGCCACTAAATAGCGATACTTCAGCGCTTTCATCTGCTTCCAAGCCACTTTTCATTCTAAATAAGCCGTCGTTACCTTTCGTTAACTCGGCCAGTTCGGGCTTAACCAGTCGAATACGATCAATGACCGATAAGGTGGCTGTATTAGACCCTGCCGGTAGAACACTGATGGTGCCATCACTACCGATTTCTATTTTGCTTGTTTCTGGAACACTGATGAGGCCGCCATTGCCCAACACTGCTAAACCCGTTGCCGTGGTTAACAATCCATCGGGGGTCACATGTAAATCACCGGCTCGCGTATACGCTTCGCTGCCATCATTTGATTGCACAGCAATGAAGCCTTCGCCGTTAATGGAGACATCAAGCTCGCGCCCTGTTTGTTGCATACTGCCGGCTTTAAAATCAATGCCGGGGCGTTCTGCCATCGCATACACATGTGACGGGTGACCTGGCCCATACACGGGCATACTTCTAAATTGTGATAGGTCAGCTTTAAATCCCGTGGTACTCACGTTGGCTAGATTATGTGCATTGGCTGCCTGTGCAAGTAACACTTGCTTGGCTCCACTCATTGCAACGTATAGGCTGGTATCCATAATTATGTCTCCGTTAACGAATCATCAACTAAATATTCAGTATCGCTTGCTGAACGGTATCTTCGGTTGAAATCGCTTTTGCATTGGCTTGGAAGTTTCGCTGCGAGGTAATTAAGTTAACCAGTTGCGAGGCAATATCAACATTGGATGCCTCAAGTGCACCTGACTGCAAAGCACCGAAGCCTGAACTACCTGGCGAACCGATAATACGATCACCTGAGCTGAAGGTTTCTCCCCAAGAGGTTGAACCGAGTTGGTTTAAGCCGCCCGAATTTGGAAATGATGCTAACGCCACCTGTCCTAACAAATCAGATTGCCCATTGGTAAACCGGGCAAACACAGCTCCGTTCTGATCAATATCAATACCACTTAATCGGCCCGATGAAAAACCATTTTGATTTAATGAGTAAATTGAGAAATCGCCGCCGTATTGGGTGATATCTGAATAGTCAAATGTCAATCCAAGTGCATCAGTCCCATTACCTAAATCTAAACCTTCAAATGCAACTTGGCGTGTCGTATCGACCGTCGTATCGACCGTCGTACTAGCTAAGCTACCATCTCCATTAAACGTTAACGTAAAGAAGTCGACTGTCCCCGTTCCAGCCGTATCTGTCATTGTTAGCGTATTACCATCAACAATGGTATACGCTTGCCATTCATTAGCCACTGGATTACTTGCCACATAATACATTGTGGCTGGAAAACCATTACCCTGCGAATCATAAACCGTTGTTGAGGTTGAATGATTATATGTATCGGCATCAACCGGATCAAACGCATTAAGCGGTGCTTCCTCATTAGCATTTAAATTAATAACAGGGGTGACACTTGTGGTGGCGAGTGGTGGCGAGTCGGTGGTGCTCAGTTGCAGTGACTGCAACGTACCGGTATTAAACGTACCATTATTATTGGCCGGAAATACTTGTAGGTTACGACCAGAACTATCAATAACAAACCCTTCTCGATCCGTTTTAAAAGCACCGGCTCGTGTATAGGTATCGGTTCCATCATCACTGACAATGAAAAACCCTTCGCCGTTGATGGCCATGTCTAAGTTACTGGACGTGAACTCGACATTGCCTTGACCAAACTGCTGAGAAACAGATGATACACGAACACCACTGCCTGGCGTATTACCCGACACCCCAGAAAAGGTGGTGGCGAAAACATCAACAAACTCAGCGCGCGAACCCTTAAAACCAGTGGTTGATGCGTTAGCAATATTGTTACCTACAACCGATAAATCCGTTGCCGCTGCGTCTAACCCACTTAATGATGTACGAAATGACATAATATTCTCCTAAATTGATTATTGGATGCGAGACACATCGCTAAAACTAACACTGCCTAAACCACTTAAATTCAACTGCAAGCCATTTCCAGCACCTGCTAAGGTCACGCTATCGACTTCTGCCAAGAGGTTCGTATCCAGTTCGAAATTTTGCCCATCAATCCTTGCCTGTGCATCCACGACATAACCACCAGCTGGTGCTCGCTGACCATTTTCCATCTTACCGTCCCAATTAAAAAGAACAGGGCCCGCCGCTTGCGTCCCCAATGAAATAGTCCTAATTAACTGGCCAGAGGCATCGCTAATTTTCACCGAGACGTCACCGGAGCTGACCGGTAAGGTTAGTTCTCCCTCAATTGTCCCCGCTTCGCTTAACAGCCCTTCATTTAGCGGTGCATAAACGCTACGGCCAATAAGACTTGATGCTTGCAAGGCCTGATCACTGGAAAGCGATGAGGCAAAGTCAGAAAACGATGTTTGCAAGTCTTCAAGGCCTGTGACGGCACTAAATTGTGCTATTTGGCCAAGGAAGGCACCATTATCCATGGGCTCCATTGGGTCCTGATTATTCAGCTGGCTGACCATTAGTTTCAAGAAATCCCCTTGACCTAGATCGCCCTCCTTCGTCGTCTCTTTAATTTGTTCTTGTTGCCCTAACCCTAAATTCTGTAGCGCATTGAAATCGACATTTGCCATGAGTTACTCCCTATTGACCGATTTTTAAAGTTTGTTGTAAAAGTTGCTTTGCGGTATTTAGCATTTCAACGTTATTTTTATAGCTTTGGCTCGCCGACATCATATTGGCCATTTCTTCCACCATATTGACATTGGGCTTGAAGATAAAGCCCTCCTTATTTGCCATAGGGTGTTGCGGTGCATACTCTTGGCGTAATGGCGCTTGGCTTTCGACCACTCCTTTCACATGAACGCCCTTGGCAGCTGACTGGCTTGAACTCATTTGATCTTGCAGGACAGCTGCAAAAACGGGTTGGCGAGCACGATACGTTTCGTTACTGCTACTGCTGACGGTATCTGCATTGGCCATATTACTGGCCACAAGGTTTAGCCGAGTTGTTTGCGCGCTCATGCCACTGCCTGAAATATCAAAAATATTATATAAAGACATATTTATTCTCCTCTAAGCGCCGATAAGTAAGACGAGATTTTGCCATTAACAAAACGTAAAGACGTTTGGTAGTCCATAGCGTTTTCTGCGTAACTGGCCTGTTCAACTTGAGCGTCGACGGTATTACCATCGAGTGAAGCACTGGTTGGGATACGGTAGGCTAAAGACACTGCAGCCGGTGTTTTATCGAACCCTATATGACGACTATGAGTTGTTTCAACATGAGAAGCGGACGTGTTTAAACCGCTTAATACAGATTTAAAGTCAAAATCCCTGGCTTTATACCCTGGGGTATCTGCGTTGGCCATATTTGACGCCAAGACTTCCGCACGCTTGGATCTATAGATAAGTGCTTGTTCGTGTACGCCAAATAATGAATTAATAGTCGTTGCCATGTGTTGCTCCTATTTCGTTATAAATAACAAAGCAGAAACCATGCCATATTTTTATATCTTTATTTTCAATAACTTAAGATAAAAAGCATTTCACAAGCAATCATTAACAACGGCAAAAGGGCGGCAAAGCGGCAAATCAAACGGTTATGTAATTTTATTCGAGCAAGCTTTTTACACTCTATAAAGTAGAAGTGTTTATTTTGGGAATATAACCTGCAGATAAGAAAAAGCCTCTTAAAGAAGAGGCTTTTTATCAAAGACTAAATGATGAACAAGCTTATGAGCTCTTCTTCATTTTAGCATTAGTATTTAACAGGTAAGCCTTGAATTACGCGCATTCTAGCTTGAATAGCTTTAGCCAATTCATTCGGTTTATATTTAGCCATAAAAATATCCGCCCCGACTTTTTCAACCATGCTTTCATTAAATCCACCGCTTAAAGATGAATGCAACATGACGTATAAGCCATCTAACTCGGGGATTTTGCGTAACTCAGTTACCAAGGTATACCCATCCATTCTAGGCATTTCAATATCGGAGATCACCATGGTTAAAAATGACGGAACATCTACACCTTCAGCAACCCATTTTCTTAAGGTTTCCAGTGCCTCTCGCCCATCATTAACAATCGTGGATTCCAGCCCCAAGTCATCGAGCACTTGTTTAACTTGACTTTGGGCAACATGTGAGTCATCAGCAACTAGCACATGTCCTTTCTTTTCAAGTCTCTCGTCAACCTGACCTTTAGTCACGCCTTCTGGTGTTCCATTTACTTCACTTAGGATTTTTTCAACATCGATGATTAGCACATATTCATCTTCTACTTCTGTTATAGCCGTAACATAACCAGCCGCTTCCGTCCCTTCTGGTGGTGGGTTGATATCTTTCCAAAACATATTAACAATGCGATCGACCCCGCCAACAATAAACCCCTGTACGGAGCGATTGAACTCCGTAATGATGACGAAAGAGTTCTCATCATCTACTAACGGGGCCTCACCGATTGCCATGGATAGGTCCATGACCGGAATATCTTTGCCGCGTAACTGCGCAACACCTCGTACAACAGGATTGCCACCAGGAATTTTAGTTAATTGTGGCCGTTGGATAACCTCTTGGATCTTGAATACATTGATACCAAATTTCTGATTGCCATTAAGTGTAAAGATAAGTAGTTCTAACCTATTAGTACCCGCTAGCTGAGTACGCTTATCTATATCTGTTAGTATTCCTGCCATGTGTACAACCTCAATAAAGTTACTTGTTTATTTCATAAAGAAACGACTGCGGCATGATTTATGCTTGCATTTAAGACGTGTTCTTTATAATTATGCTAAAGCATAGACTATATACTATGAAACTGTTTCTAATAGGCATATTTTTTTTAATTTTTCCTCTCCAGGCTGTCCTCGCAAGCGAAAGTCTTTACCAGGAACATCAAGGCATAAAGAAACAGGCACACGACTTTGTCATGTCTAATTTAGATCAAACAGCCAAGCAATATAGCGTACGCGTCAATGATGTTGATTACCGTTTAAAGCTCAGGTGGTGTAAAGCTCCCTTATCTATCACAGCAACAAGAACACCTTTAACGCCTGGTAAGAACACCTTAAATATCCGTTGCCCTACAATAGCGACACCTTGGAAAATATTTACAACTGTCAATATACGGTTATTTGATCGGGCCCTTGTTGCAAAAAAGCCTCTCAAAAGAGGTCAATTAGTTAAAATTGAGGATGTAGATGTTCAACAAATAGAAGTAAAAAACAGCCACTTTTCATATTTATTAGAAAGTGAAAAAAGGCTGGTTATTAATCACATTTTGAAACGCAACCTTAACCGAGGTGACCTTTTTAAGCGGCTGTACCTAAAAAAGCAAACCCTTATTAGCAAAGGTGATAGAGTAACTATTGTTGTTAAACAACCTGGGTTCCAAATTAGCATGGAAGGCATTGCCTTGAATGAGGGTGGCGTAGGTGAAAAAATTAAACTTAAGAACATTAAAACTAAAAAAATTATTCAAGGTGTTATCGTAAATAAGCAACTCGTACAGGTTCAACTATAAGCCCTTAAAACACATTAAGAAAAACCTGTAATGGCCGATACATTGCAACACCTCTGCTAGGAAACACTATGTCAATAAATATCAAACGCAGCTCAAGCAAACCCAGTGCTAACAGCACAGGTAAGTCCACCGCTGGCAAAAAACCATCAAAAGCAAACGCCTCCAGTTCAAACAGTGGTTCATCAAAAACAACTTCATCTGACAATTTAGAGCTAACTGGCGAAGGGACACAGCTCCAGCAAATTGAACAGTCACTCAGTGATATACCTGTTGTAGACTCAAAGCGCGTCGAATCAGTTAGCCAATCTATAGAAAGTGGGCAATACACCATTGATAATGAAAAGATAGCTGATCGAATTATTAAAAATGAACGCGACCTTAAAGGGTCATAATTCCGGTGCCGACTATGAATGACTTAAATCACTTAACTCAACTGTTAGAAACCATTGAAAACACCTCTACATTACTTAATGAGGCACTTAAACAAGAAACGAGCATCTTAAACTCCAGCAATAGCGACGCATTGATGACTGTGTCCAGTCAAAAGAAAAGTTTGGTTTCTCAACTTGAGAAACATACGAAAATACTTCATGTATTTCTTGTTAAAAAAGGCGTAAAAGAGGGGTTATACGGCCTAGAGGACCTACTAACTAATATTAAGACAAAAGAACCTGAGCTAGTCGTCCATCAGCTTTGGGGCAGTATTCAAACACTCATTAACGATAATAAAGAACTGAACTATAGCAATGGCTCCATCATTGAATTAAACAAACGCTACACGCAACGAGCTATCGATGTGCTTCATGGAAAGTCTGAACTTAGCCACCAAACTTATGGAGCAAATGGACTATCAACAACCTCCCCTCTTTCTAGGAATATTAATACTGCCTAATCAATGAGCATTCTAACCCAGATAAAAAAAGCACTTTCCAGTGACGATGTTAAACCGGCCGTTGATTCAGACAACCCTAACTTTATAACCCAGGCTAGCCAGGTTAAACGCATGCTTAACTTAATGGTAGAATCTCGGGTTCAGGTATCAGTTATATTTGACGATAAGTCTGAATACACCAGTCGCATACTATCTGTTACAAACAGCGACATTATCCTCGATCAATTTAATACACGAGAAGCACATAACAAGGTTTTACCTAGTATGGCATTACAAGTACATGCAAAATACAAGGCCGTCCCTTTTAATTTTACCGTTACAACAAAAACAGCTCAGGCTAACGGTTATTGCTGCTCCTTTCCAGATAAGATTTATCATCCACAAAAAAGGTCGTTTTTCCGTATTTCACTAGACAATTTTGAAAAATATAAATTCACTGGGGCCGTCCAGTATTCCGAGAACACACTCACTGGTTTTATTCTTGATATAAGTTACGGCGGCCTTTCTCTAGCTATTCACTCTAGTATTTACATTAAAAAAGGCGATTTATTATCCCCTTGCCGGTTAGAGTTAAAAAACGGGCATTTGATCCAGTTAGACCTAATTGCATGTTCTGTAAAGAGTATTCCGCAAAATGGGTATACAAGAGTAGGCTGTGAGTTTCTTAACTTATCCCCTAAAGAGAACAAAAATATTCGCACGTTTATTACTGAATACCAACGACAAAATGCAAAGAAATAATCTGGCACATTCACACACTAACCACTATTACTGATTAATGTATTTTATTGTTTCAAACTGTTCCGACAACGCCTCATTGGTGCTATCATTCTCCCGTAAGAAACGGTGTCTAAGAAACAGTGTAATTATTCTTTAATAGGTTAGCGCCTCGGTAGCTCAGCTGGATAGAGCGCACCCCTCCTAAGGGTGAAGTCGCAGGTTCGAATCCCGCTCGGGGCACCAACTTTAATATTGAGTAATATGGCGTATAATCAAGTGTGCTTTCAAAACTTAACTACACTAAGGCACTAACGGCAATATCATTTCAAATTTGATGGAAAATATTTGATGAACAACTTACTACAGTTATTTAAAAGCACCTCAGCTTTAAATGGAGCTAATGCAAACTTTGTTGAAGACATGTACGAACAGTATCTCAACGACCCTGAGTCTGTTAATGAGCAATGGCAACAACAATTTGCATCTATCCGTGCTGGCGCCGAAACAATAGATATTGCACATTCTTCCATAAGAAAACACTTTGCCGATTTAGCTAAATCGCCGACAGGCATGCGTGTCATGCAAGGTGGAAACTCTTCTGAACAATTGGCTAAACAAGCCGCTGTTCTTAGGTTAGTAAACGCCTACCGCGTCAACGGTCATAAACAAGCTCGAGTTAACCCTTTAGACGGTGCTAATCAGGAACTGACCGCTGAACTAGACATTGCCTACCATGGTCTAAGTGAGCTTGATTTAAACACCCAGTTTGACACGGGAACATTACATAACACACCAGAGCAACTAGCTCTAAAAGACATACTCCCTATTCTAAGAGAGACCTACTGCAGCAGCATCGGTATCGAGTACATGCACATTAGTGATAATGACATGCGCTCTTGGGTACGTCGCCGTATGGAAGGTCCACGAGGCCACTTAAACTTAGAGCCAAGCCAAAAAAAATGGTTACTTAAACTATTAACCGCTGCAGAAGGCATAGAAAACTATTTACATAGAACCTATGTTGGACAAAAACGCTTTTCTTTAGAAGGAGGTGAAAGCCTTATTCCTATGTTGGATGAGATGCTGCAGCGCTTTGGAGAACATGGTGTTAAAGAAACTGTTATCGGTATGGCACACCGTGGAAGGTTAAATGTATTAGTTAATATTTTTGGCAAAAACCCTGCTATTTTATTTGAGGAGTTTGAAGGAAAACGGTCTGCCTCCCCTGCCACCAATGGCTCTGGTGACGTTAAGTATCACATGGGATTCTCATCTGATATCGCCACTCCAGATGGCGAAATGCACCTTGCTTTAGGCTTTAACCCTTCGCATTTAGAAATCATTAACCCTGTTATTGAAGGATCTGTGCGTGCGCGACAAGATAGACGCGGTGAAACGGGTTCTGATGAAGTGGTTGCTATACAGATTCATGGCGACTCTGCCTTTTCTGGGCAAGGCGTGGTTATGGAAACGTTGCAGATGTCACAAACCCGTGCTTATGGCACTGGTGGAACCATCCATATTGTTATTAATAATCAAGTTGGCTTTACAACTAGCAACCCTGCCGATACACGTTCTACCTTATATTGTACCGATATTGCAAAAATGCTAGAAACACCTATTTTGCATGTTAATGGTGATGACCCTGAGGCTGTCCTTTTTGCATCTCAATTGGTGGTTGATTTTCGCAAAGAGTTTAAACAAGATATCGTGTTAGACATGGTTTGTTACCGACGCCGTGGCCATAATGAAGCTGATGAGCCTGCCGTCACGCAGCCTATCATGTATCAAACTATTCGAGCATTACCAACAACCCGAAAGCTTTATGCCGAACAGCTCATTCAAGAGAATGTTCTTGCGAGCAATGAGCCTAGTGACATGGAAGCTGAATACCGTTCATCCCTTGAAAAAGGAGAGATTGTTTCTCGCCCTATTCTAGAACATAAAACCAACCCATTTGTTGCTAAATGGGACAGTTATTTAGGTTCCGAGTGGGATGACCCTTGTGACACAGCCGTTAGCACTAAACAGTTCCATAAAGTATCTGAGCTTATGCTCACACTGCCACCGGAATTTTCTGTTCAAGCACGTGTAGAAAAAGTTCTAGAAAGTAGAAAGAAAATGTCTGTAGGTGCTCAACCCATCGATTGGGGCTATGCTGAAAACATGGCTTATGGCACGTTGCTGGTTGAGGGAAGGGATATAAGAATGACTGGGCAAGATGTTGGCCGAGGCACCTTTTTTCATCGCCATGCTGTTCTTCATAATACCCAAAATGGTGAAACCTATACGCCCCTTAAGAACCTGTTACTTGAGCAAGGTTCCTTCTCTATCTATGATTCGTTCTTATCAGAAGAGGCTGTTTTAGGCTTTGAATATGGTTATTCAACCACCGAGCCAGATGATTTAGTTATTTGGGAAGCCCAATTTGGTGACTTCGCCAATGGCGCTCAAGTGGTTATGGATCAATTTATCAGTTCTGGTGAAACAAAATGGGGCCGTTTATGTGGTTTAGTCATGCTGTTACCGCATGGTTATGAAGGCCAAGGCCCTGAACATTCATCAGCCCGACTGGAACGCTACCTACAATTGTGCGCTGAGCATAATATGCAGGTCTGTGTTCCATCAACTCCAGCGCAAATATTCCATTTATTGAGACGTCAAGCGGTCAGTAAGTTCCACAAGCCTCTTGTCATTATGAGCCCTAAAAGCTTATTACGGCATAAAATGGCTATCTCCACACTCGAGGAGTTAACAGAAGGGGCTTTCCAACCGCTTATCCAAGAAGTTGATGATATTGATCCTAAAAAGGTGACCCGTGTTGTTGTCTGCTCAGGAAAAATATATTACGACTTACTTGAACAACGCCGTGCAAATAAACTTGATCACGTGGCTATTCTACGGGCAGAACAGTTATACCCCTTCCCTATAGATCAGTTACACGCCTCTTTTGATAACTACCCTCAATTGAAGCAGTTTGTTTGGTGTCAAGAAGAACCAAAGAACCAAGGCGCTTGGTATCAAATTAGACATCGCTTTTTTGATTTATTAAGCAAAAACTTAGAGCTTAAATATGCAGGTCGCCCCATGTCAGCATCTCCGGCTGTTGGCCAATTTAGCCTGCACGTAGAACAACAACAAAAGCTTATTCACGAAGCACTTTACTAAAATAGACTTTACAAAGGACTAAACCATGAGCATTGAAGTCGTAGTACCCACTCTCCCAGAATCTGTTGCAGATGCAACCTTAGTAACATGGCATAAACAAGCCGGTGATACCATTTTAAAAGATGATAACCTTGTTGATTTAGAAACAGACAAGGTCGTTTTAGAAGTACCCGCTTTAGAAAATGGTGTTCTTGCCGAAATCATTCAGCCTGAAGGTTCTATTGTACTAAGCGGCCAAGTAATTGGACGAATTGAATCTGGCACAGGCGCTAGCGCAAACATCACCGCCACGGCTGTTACAGATACTAGCCCAAGCACAGCACCCGCGGATCAATCGGTTGCCTCTTCTGAAGCTTTAAGCCCCGCCGTTAGAAAACTGGTATCAGAGCATGGTCTAGACACCAATTTAATAACCGCTACTGGTAAAGGTGGCAGAATTACCAAAACAGATGTACTGACCTTCATTAAGAATCAGTCCTCAACGCCTGTTAGTACAAATAACGCCGCACCCGTTCCTGCACCTGCAATGGCTGCCAAGGCTGAACAAATGCCTACGTTACCCGCTAGTGATAGAGCAGAACAACGTGTACCCATGACTCGGTTACGGGCCAAAGTTGCGGAACGCTTACTACAAGCGCAACAAAACACAGCCATGCTAACAACCTTTAACGAGGTTAATATGCAGCCTATCATGGATATTCGTAGCAAATACAAAGACACATTTATAAAAGTTCATGATAGTAAGTTAGGCTTTATGTCCTTTTTTGTAAAAGCAGCCGTAGAAGCGTTAAAACTTTACCCAGCCGTCAACGCCTCTGTTGATGAGCAAGATATTATCTATCACGGCTACTACGATATTGGCATCGCTGTCTCATCACCTCGCGGCTTGGTTGTCCCAGTACTAAGAGATGCCGACCTTAAAAACTTTGCAGACATTGAAAAAGGTATTACTGAATTTGGCAGTAAAGCGAAAGATGGAAAGCTTAGCTATGAAGACCTCTCTGGTGGCACGTTCACCATTACCAATGGTGGTATTTTTGGTTCAATGTTATCAACACCTATCCTAAATCCTCCTCAGAGTGCTATTTTGGGTATGCACGCTATCAATCAAAGAGTAATGGTAGAAAATG
>ERZ1027208.720-NODE-720-length-11691-cov-7.494500_pt1 | contig 11691 bp, 9 predicted proteins | sample MGYA00520867_ERZ1027208 | MGnify/ENA primary metagenome ERZ1027208 (study PRJEB33311, sample SAMEA4378413) | marine metagenome | biome: Marine biome; feature: Fjord; material: Water | collected 2014-07-20T08:00:00Z/2014-07-... | depth 75 m ...
CCTTGTCGGCAAGCGTTTCAATAATACTGGGAACATCCAATACCATATCGACTAGGCGATATAGCTGCCCCGAAAATTGATCGTTTTGAAAGACGCTGGGTCGCTGCTTGGCTTTGACTCTTTCGACGCGACCACGAGAGGCTTTACTGGCAAAGAAGGTGGTCAACTTTGACGCGACGCTGGCCGTCGACCACATATAAAAGTGATCACTTAAGACATTGGCGCCGCGCAAATCCACATCGCCACAACCGGCCAGACAGTCCTGCCAGTGAGCCGGCATATCGGCAATGGCTTCTGAGGCGCCGGTCAGCGCGCCACTTAGGGTGTATTTTATTCCGCCGTGAATCATGCCCTGTGAGGCGACAGATTGATCACTGCCGAGCGCCTTACTTTCAAATAGGGCGCAATCATAACCGCTCGACTGCAGTCGGTTGAGTAGCCAGAGACCGGCGATGCCGCCGCCGATAACAGCGATATCGAGATTAATCGTGGGGGTAGAAGATTCTGGCAAGGGAGATTCCATAGCGGCCGACAAAGGGAATTTGGTTGATTATACGGGTTTTACCGGTAAAAAACTTTGCTTGTCGCGATCGGCTGGGTATGCTGCCGCCATAGCTTATTGAAGTCATAAGAGAGTGTTAATGCGCACATTTTATACCCTTGTTTTCTATCTGTGCTTGCCTCTGGTGATTGCGCGATTATTGTGGCGTGCACGCTCGGCGCCAGCTTACGCTAAACGTTGGTCCGAGCGTTTTGGCTTTTTCCCGGCTTGCACAGATACTCGAGAGGCGATATGGGTTCATGCGGTGTCTGTCGGAGAATCTCTGGCGGCGCTGCCGATGATTCGAGAGCTTCAGCGGCGTTATCCAAATTATCAGCTGGTGGTGACCACCACCACGCCGACCGGTTCTGAGCGTATTCAGGCGGCGCTGGGTGACTCGGTGTTTCATGTTTACGCGCCTTATGATCTGCCCGATTGCCTCGGGCGTTTTATTCGCAAGGTGCGCCCTGCGATTGCCATTATTATGGAGACCGAGCTGTGGCCCAATACTATTGCCGCCTGTGCTCGCTATCAGGTACCGGTGGTAGTGGCCAACGCACGGTTATCGGCGAAATCGGCAAAGGGTTATCAGCGACTGTCTTCTATTGCCGCGCCTATGTTGTCTCGTATTACTAAGGTTGCCGCGCAAAATAAAGACGATGGCGAAAGGTTCTTGGCGCTGGGCCTGGCGCGCAGTTGCCTTGAAGTCACCGGCAATATTAAGTTCGATCTTCATTTACCGAATGAGACCATTGCTCAGGCGCAACAGTTTCGCCAGCGCTGGCAAAATGGCAGCGACCGGCCGGTGCTTCTGGCAGCCAGTACTCATGCCGGTGAGGATGAGCGTCTATTAACGGCGTTGGCTCAGATATTAACGCGGAGGTCAGATCTGTTACTGGTATTGGTACCCCGCCATCCAGAGCGCTTTGAGTTGGTCTATCAAATGGCCAGTGCTGACTACAACACCAAGAAACACAGCGATGGCGAGGCTTTGACCGGCGAAACACAAGTGCTCATCGGCGATACCATGGGCGAGATGATGGCCTTACTCGGAGCCAGTGATTTTGTCTTTATGGGCGGTACTTGGGTCAGCAATGGTGGTCACAACTTTATTGAGCCGGCGGCTTGGTCAAAGCCGATCTTGAGCGGTCCCTCACTGTTTAACTTTGCAGAAGTTTCTCGATTGTTGATTGAGGCGCAAGGCCTGCAGGTGGTGAACTCACCTGAGCAGCTCAGTTCAGAGATTCTGCAGTTGCTTGAGTCTCCTGCGAAGGCCAAAGAAATGGGCAGCGCGGCTAAGGCGGTGGCAGAGGACAATCGAGGCGCGCTTGAGCGATTATTGCGGATCATCGACAAAGCGCTGCAAGGCCGAAGCCAATAAGGTTGGCGGATTGGCGGTCGTACATCGATGTCTGTGTCAGACATAAAAAAAGGGCCAGCCTCAAAATGAGGTTTGGCCCTTTTTTACGACTTACGGAAAATAGATTCAGCTATTTCTCGTAAGTGCTGCGGTTGACCTGCTTTTCAGCATCGAGCCACTGAGTCAGCTTCAATACATCTTCTGGTGTCAGATTACCTGCCACTTCTTTCAGTCGCAGCATGTTGACGATATAGCCGTAACGAGTATCGTCATAGTTGCGTTGAGCTTGATAGACGTTGCGCTGAGCAACCAGGACGTCGACCAAGTTGCGAGTACCCACTTCATAACCGGCTTGAGTCGCTTCTAATGCACTGGTACTAGACGTAATGGCCTGCTTACGAGCCCTTACCTGTGCAACATCGATGACAACGGATAAGTGCAGTGAGCGAGCGCCTTGAATGATGTCTCGCTGAGTTTTGTTGTACAGCTCTTGAGCTTGCATGTGCTGTTGGTAAGCTTGGCGGCGCTCACCGGAAACACGCATGCCGCTAAAAATAGGCACATCGAGCTGGATTGCTACCGTTGATTGATCGTTAACTCGGCTGTCGTTATCGATAGAGGGTGAACCGCTAAAGAACACATCCGTGTTGGTATCACTGCGGTCTTCATAGGAATAACTACCTGTCACCGTAGGTAAATGGCCAGAAGCTTTCGAACGCGCATTTTGCTGGGCCGCATCTGAATTGAGTTGGGCAACCTTGAGTGAATAGTTGTTTTGCAGGGCAAAGTCGACCCACTCGTGACGGGCCATGGGCTCGGGTTTGATGACTGGGAAAGTTTCGACTAAAGGGGCGACCTGATCATGGCTGCGCCCGGTTAAGACTTCGAGTTCTTCGAAGGCAATGCCGAGATTGCCTTGCGCCCCTAGTGTTGTTGCGGTGGCATTGTCATAGGCCGCTTGGGCTTCATGCACATCGGTGATCGCGGTCAAGCCTACTTCGAAACGCTGTTTGGTTTGTTCCAGCTGATGGCCGAGCGCTTTCTCTTCGGCCTGCGCGGTTTCCATATTATCGATGGAGCGCAACACATTGAAGTAAGCCTCTGAGACACGAATAATCAGAGATTGTTGATCGGCGCTGTACTGGGCTTTGGCTTGATTGCTGAGAGCCTTACCCTGCTGGTAACCAAACCATGCGGCCATATTGAACAGCGGCTGGGTCAAGGTCACAGAGTAAGCTTCGTTTTCAGACTCAACGTCATAGGTGGAGTTTGGTTGTCCGAACTGAATTTTCCCGACTGAGGTTTGATCGGTATCTGAGTAACTCGCCTTGGCATTAACCTGTGGCAAAAGGCCCGATCGCCCAATCGTTAAGGCTTCCTTATTGGCGTGGTATGCTGCTGTATCGGCCTTCAACTGATGATCGTTATCCAGCGCTAGGGCGTAGATGTCCTGAAGAGTGTCAGCCTGTAGTTGGACTGCGCTTAGGCACAAGGCGCAAGCCAATCCCAGAGTTAAGCGTCGCTTAAACATAGATATTCCTGTATCTGATAACGAGGGCTAGGGTTGGCCCATTTCAATTTGACTGGGCGAGTTTAGCGGTTTGCCCCTAGTGCGTCGAGAAAGCGAATTAATCGAGTCGTTAATAAATGTTAAAAAGACCGATTAAAGGCTTAAGTGGTGGGCTTGCAGGGCTTTGTCAGGTGTGAAAGCGTGGTAAAGTTTGCGCGCTTGTCAGAGGTATTCGAGATGAACTTTGCTAAGCTCAGCAAGACTAACTGATTTACCCGATCGATTACGGAGCTCTATCTATGAGAATTATGGCAACAGTATTGGTGTGCCTATCTTTGGCGGCCTGTGTTTCTTCGCCCACCCAGCGCGACCCGCTGAAGCAAAAAGTTTCAGTGAGTGTCTCTGGCCCCAATATGCCAGTGACGCGTAATACTCCCCTAAGCTGGTATTCAGATGTCATTTCAATCAACGATACCGGTAATAACCAGACTTCAGATAAGGCAATGCCAAGTTGGGCGAAAGGCGAGATTCAGCAGCAGATGGAAGCCCGAGGCTTTCTCTTTACGGATGACGCGACTCGCTATCAGGTGGTCAGCGTATTGTTACTGGGTGAAGGGGAGGTCAGCCAATCGACCCAAGCCATGTTTCGACTCTTTCCTTCGCTTCAAGGCACATCGAAAGATTACCCCAAAGGCACTTTACTGTTAGGTATTCTCGATTCGAATACCAGTAAAGGGGTATGGCGCAGCGCGCTTCAGACGTTTGCTACCCCAGAGGCTAGCGAGCAAGAAAGGCGTGAGCGTTTAACGGCGGCGATAGCGGATACGTTAAAAGATCTACAGCCAGGGCGCTAAAAGGCGCTTTGGCATCTATGTCGAGGTTATCGCTAGCTCTTTGCGCCACTTTTGTGGGCTCAGACCAAACCAGCGTTTAAAGCTTCGCGTGAAGGCACTGAGCTCCGAGTATCCCAATAATGCCGCGACGTCTGTGAGCCGGTAGTTATCAAATGAGAGATAGATTTGAGCTTGTTGATGACGCACCGAATCGACCAATGCCTGAAACGTTGCCCCTTCAAGCTTTAAATGACGCTGCAGTGTTCGAGAACTGTAACCCATAGCCGGTGCGACTTCGTTGATCGTGCAGTTGCCGGTGACGAGAAGACTGGTGATTACTTCTTTGACCTGATTAACCAGCTGATCATCATGTTTTTGCTCTAAGTGCCGCCTCAACATTAGCGGCAGCTGTTGGGCTGCGTCGCAAATGGGTGCTTGCAAGACCGAGGGCTCGACGACCAGTTCACAGCAGTGGTGGTTGAATGCCACTGGGCACTTAAAGTAGCGGCTGTAGGCCGAGGCATTTTCTGGCGGTGAGTGCTTGAAATACACCGCTCGAAGGCTGCAAGGACTGCCGTGCAATAGTTGAATGATTTGCCAGGCTAGGCCCAGCGCATGATCTTCAAAGGTATGGCTATTATTGATAACACTGATATCTGAAAACGGCGTCACCGTCGCTTTATCCTCACTCCCCTCTATGGCCAAGCGAATATTCTGCGCGCGAATCTGTATGTGTTTGGAAAATAATTCAAGGCTGGCCTGCACGCTCGATTGACCCGCAATCATAGGCCAAAGTGGACCAAATACCGTGACGGTTTGGCGGCGCGCAATCTCTAACCCCAGCTCAGGGAAATTCAAATGTTGAGCCGCTAGTTCAAGTAGCTGGTTGTGTTTCTCGTAAGGTATTAAGCGCTCTGTACTGTCAAAAATGGAACCCGGTAGCCCAGCCTGCTCAATTAGCGCGGCCGCATCGCCGCCTTTCTCGGCAATAATATCACTTAGACCGATAAGAAAATGACTGTGGATAAGAGGTTGTACCACGGGTACTCCTGCGCTGCTGTTTTCTTGTCTAAGGTGTGGGATCTAAGCGAATTCGTCAATAGCGCAATGGCGCCAAAGGTTAAGTCGGTGGCGCTTAGTGGTAAATGTAGGGTCAGTCTCTTGGGTAGACTGATCGTTCACTTTCCTCAAAGGAAGGTGCAAACGAGGCCTTAATAATAATCAAAGCTTCCTATAAGAATAAACCGAGAGACATACCATGAGCTTATCCAATCGATTGGCTCCGTTGGCGCTGGCTATTGCCGCCGCTGCCGGATCCGTGCAGTCTGAATCCCTAGCCCTTGAAGAAATCGTAGTAACCGCGCAAAAGCGCGCTGAAAGTCTTCAAGATGTACCTATTTCTGTTTCAGCCATGAGTGGCGAGAAACTGGCAGAAGCCGGCATCCCAAGTATGGGTGACTTCTCAGCTTACGTTCCAAACTTTAACGTTACTTCAAATGCTATCGGCGACGTTATCTCTATTCGCGGTATCCAGTCAGGTATTTTGGCGAGTATTGAGCAATCGGTGGGTACCTTTGTCGACGGCGTATATCGCGGTCGTGGTACTCAGTCACGTTTTAGTTTCCTAGATGTGGGCACTGTCGAAGTGCTGCGCGGTCCTCAGTCAACATTGTTTGGCAAAAACACCATTGGTGGTGCATTGAATATCACTTCCGCCAAACCAACTGAAGATTTCGAAGCTCAAATTTCAGCAATGTATGAAGTTGAACATGAAGAAACTGAGCTAAAAGGCTACGTCTCCGGCGCGCTGAGCGATACCGTTCGAGGTCGTTTTGCCTTCCAAACTCGTAATATGGATGACGGCTGGGTGGAGAACACCTATTACGATAAATCAGAGCCGCAAACGGATGAATACGCAGGGCGTGTTTCTTTGGAGTGGGATGCAGCGATGATCTCTTGATCAGCTTCAAATACGAAGCCGGAGATTGGGACAACAAAGGTACTCCATACGATCAGCAGATTCTCACTGCCGGATCGCAAGCCTTGTTTGGCAGCTTGGGCGCAGATATTGCCCCGGGCAATGGAAAGACCACCATAGGTAACAATACTCCCGGAATTGATTACGGCGCGTCGCAAACCTTTGAGGGTGACTCAGAGGAAATGTCCTTGCGTGCAGATTACGATCTGAGCAGCGGTACCTTAACCGGTATCTTTGGCTATTCAGCCTACGAATTTAATCGCGATCTCGATGCAGACTTCAACCCGTTGGACGGCGTAGGTTTTGAAGAGTACGAAGACTACGAGCAGAAGAGCTTCGAAGTGCGTTTCGTCTCTGAGCTGGGCAACGGTTTTGAGTTCATTACTGGTTTTTATTATCAGGACAGCGATCTGGTTGCCAACGCTAAGAGCAACTTTAACGTTGACGCCACTGATGCAGATTCCTTTGCGGGGCCAGCTGGCTTTGCTGCCTTGGCGGATCACAACACCGTTGTCGGCTTAGGTGGGCCGGGGTTAGGTATTCCAGGCTATGCCAATACTGTTTTAGACCCTACCAACCCAACTGATGTAAGCGCGGCTGTGAATTTTGTTGGATCTATCGGTCAGTTCACCCGAGCGGCACAACTGAGTCAGAATACTGAAAGCTGGGCAGCCTTTGCTCAAGGCACTTGGGAGCTGTCTGACACTGTGCGTGCTACTGTTGGTGTTCGCTACGGTGAAGAAGAGAAAGAGGCGGATCAAAGTGTCAACTGTGCTCAATGGGATACCTTCGATCTGATTGATGACGCAGTCTGTACCGCTACTAATCCACTGGGTTTGGTGCTGGGTGAATTTACTCCGCATTCGTTTGAGAAGCTTCAGCGTGATGAGGAAGATTGGACTTACACCATGAACGTCCAGTGGGATATCACCAGTGATATTATGGCTTACGCTACCGTTTCTACCGGTACCAAGTCCGGTGGTTTCAACAACTTTGCTCTGACCAGCAGCGCTGATGAAGCAGAGTTTGAGCAAGAAAAAGTGAAGTCGATGGAAATCGGCGCGAAGATGTCTCTGTTGGACGGCGCTGCTGAAGTGAACTTCGCCGTATTTGATATGGATTACGACGATCTTCAAGCCTCCATCTTTACCGGTGCTACTGGCTTTAAAGTAGAAAACGCAGCGACTGCAACCGTGCGCGGTTTTGAAGCTGATGGTCGTTGGCAGGTGGCTGAAAGTTTGATGTTGCGCGGCTCTTTGGGCTATGTCGACTTCGAATTTGATGAATACCCGAATGCTGGTTGTACCAACGCGCAGAAGCAAGCACTGAACTTCACTACCTTCCTGAAACCGCCTGTAGGCAGCAGTGTTGGCAATGCGACAGCGGTTGACTTGGATGGTGACGGCAACACTGATACTTGTGAGCAAAACCTGAAAGGTGGCACCAACGCCTTTACGCCTGAGTTGACTGCCAGCGTGTCGCTGGAGCACGAAATGGATATCGGCAGCACCTTGTACTTACGTACCGTGCTGGACGCTAACTATCTCGACGACCATCACACGGCTCAGGATAATGATACTCTGGTTTATCAGGATTCTTACGTATTGACCAATTTGACCGTGACCTTGGGCTCGCAGGATGAGCGTTGGGATGTGTCATTTGTCGGTCGTAACATTACCGATGAGCAGTACATCTCTTACTCAAACGACATGCCTCTATTTGCCGGTAATCAGCAAGTTGCTTGGGGGCGTGAAGCCAGCTACGCAATCCGCGGCCGTTTGAACTTCTAAGTTCGTCTCTCTTATCTCTACTGCAGTATCTTTAGGGCCTTCTTTGAAGGCCCTTTTTTTATTCGCGGGAATAATATTTAAAGCAGAAACCTCACCGATTGATTCGAACGCCACCTTGGGTTATTTGTCTCTTCGGCATTAGGCAATATTCATTTTCCGCCACGCTTGTGGTGACATACCATGCCAACGCTTAAAGCTGCGACTAAAAGCCGATAGCTGTGAATAGCCTAACATCACCCCGATTTCGGCGAGTGAAAAGTGAGTGCTATGCAATAGCTCTATCGCCTGCTCGCTGCGAACGCAGCTCACTAAGTCTTTAAAATTTGTCTCGTCCTCTTGCAGGCGCCGCTGTACGGTTCGCTTACTCATCGAAAGGTGTCCCGCTACCTTCTCGATACAGCAATCATCGTTATCGATAAGCAGCGCAATAACGCTTTTGATTTGCTGGGTCAGGTCTAGTTCGACTCGATCAACTGGGTTTAGAGTCAGCGTATTGAACGGCTCAGGGCTTGTCTGCGCAATAGTTAATTGTTTTAGGCAAGCCGGCGCGAATGCGATACCGGTAAAATGATTGTCGAACGCGATTGGCGCACCAAAGTAGCGGTGAAAGCTACTTAAGTTACTGAGTTCTGGGTGTTCAAAGTAGACCGCTCGAGGCTTCCAGTTATCCCCACACAGAGCTTTCATAATGATACACATCAAGGCCAGCGCGTGATCTTGAGCGAAAGGGCTGGCCCCCAGTGAGGATTCGGCCCACTTGATAGCCCATACGGCGACGCTATCTGACGTCTTGAGCTCAAGCAGTACACCTTCAACACTGAGGTGAAGGTTCTCCTGAATACTGTGTATGGCGTCAAGCACGCTGATGTTACTGCGCAAATGGCTGACTGCTGGGCCTAGCGCTGAAAGCGACTGGCGCTCGGCAAGTTTTAGGCAGATATCGGGTTCCGAAAAATATTTGGCCGCCATCTCAAATAGCCGCAGTTCGTTGTAAAAGGGTATAGGGCTATCGTCTTGATTGAAGTGAGAGGGCGAAATTTTTGCCTGTTGATAAAAAACTGCAGGTTGAACGCCTTTTTCGAGAAGTAATTGATCGAAGCCTCGGATGAATGATCGACTGATTTGTGGCTGCATTGTTCTTTCCTATCATCTCGCTTAGCAGGACTCATCACAGAGCGCCATTTTGTCGCTATTTGCACAGTTTCTAGTTTCTGTGTCTGTTTTTTATTCGATATGACTAGAAGTGGCGTGCTTTGTCAAAGGAGTGGCGCCAAATGTCCAACTTAAGCTGAGAGTATTGGTTAGCTAATCTGAGCTTGTGACAGTAAGATCTCGCGCAACCAAAGATGCGGCTGGCTGTTCTGAGTGCGGGTATGTTGCAGCAATACGAACTCTAATGCTGGGAAAGGTAGTTCATCCGGAAACGCTAGGGCCTGCACTTGATCACGGTAGGGGCCTGAGAGGGCGATACTGTTGGGGCCCACCATCAAGCAATCGGTAGTGAGTAAGCTCTCGAGAGCTGCCGTTAAGTGAGTGGTCGAAAAAAGTATGTGGCGACTGAGCTGTTTGTCACGAAGAATCTGATCAATGATACCGGTGTCGTCATCCGTCATGCCAGGGAAGTAAACTTGTATATGTGGGAAGCTGAGGTAGTCCTCAACGCTGAACTGTTGCTGTTTGGCGAGAGGGTGGCCTCTGCGCATTAGACATCTGGCGTTACCATGGCCCAAAGGAAAACTGAGTAAATCTTCCCTGCGCTGGGCCGAGCGGTGAATGACAAAATCCAATTTTCCAGTAGCCAATTGCTCCAAATAGTCGACTGGAATATCCGAAGCGATCAGTCGAGCATCGGGCGCTTTGTGCGTTAACTGCTTCACCACTGCCGGTAATGAGTGCTCTGAAATTACCTGCGGTGAGGCGAGACGAAAAGGTTTTGTATAGGTGCTTGGCTCAAATCGATCACCTTCGATCAATTGCTGAAACTGTTCCAGCAATTTAGGCAGTTTTATGGCCAGCTCTTCAGCTTTGGGGGTGGGGATCAAACCGTAGGCGGTACGTTCAAACAATGGATCATCGAAAATACTCTTAAGCTTTTGCAGTGATTTACTCATTGCCGGTTGCGATACGTGCAATCGTTCGGCGGCGCGAGTGACATTGCACTCCTCCAGTAAGACTTGCAGGGTGCCCAGTAGTTTTAGATCAACACGGGCCAGATTGACGCGACTCATTTGGGTCTCACATTTATTGGCGGAGTAGAGCGATGCTCTCGATGGCTCATTATAGGCCCTCTAGAGCGCAAACGGTAAAGCCACGTAAAGAGCGATAAAGTCGTGTAATTACTTGCTCTTAACTGGAACTATGACGCCGGACTGCGTCTAATGCTACGGTTGAACCAAAAGTCGGTATTGATGATGATGGCAAAGCGCGGCGCTATTTCGCGTTTGGGTTTTGATTAGAGGGCAGTCGGTATACTATTCGAGCTTTCCAGCGTATTCGCTCAGTTAAAGGGGACTATTTATGAAATATTTACCATCCACTCAGATTTTTATCGCTGCGAGCTTGACGGTATTGCTTGCGGCTTGTGCCAATGACCCTACTGTGGACACTCGTGAGCAAGCGCGAACGGATGCCGGGCTTTACCCTGTTGAAGGTACATCCATGGATCAGGTCTTTGTCGATATCGAAGCAGATTTTAAAGATTATCAACAGCTCTATGTCGTCGGTCTTGATACCTCTGTGGTTGAAGTCGATTACGATGCTGATGTGCGTGAATGGCGCAGTCGCGATTGGCAGCTGACGGACAAAGATAAACAAGGTCTAAAAACCATGTTTGAAAAGGCCGTCAATTCTGAGTTTGAGGTGTCAGGTGTAACGCTTACCGATCAACCTGCTGCCGGTGTGTTGGTTGTCGAGCCCACACTGAAAAAGCTCGAGCCTGTCGCACCCAAAGATAACTTCTCTGATCGTAATCCGAGCAACCGTTACTACTCAGAAGGGGCCGGTAAAGTCACTCTGGAATTTGTCTTTAAAGATGGCGCCAGTGGTAAAGTGATTGCTACCGCAATCGATCGACGCGATGCCGGTACCGAGTGGCGTGAAAATAGCGCGATCCACAATCGCTGGGAAATCCAACGCTTATTCAATCGCTGGGTCTCTATGATGGATCGAAGCTTGGAACGTGTTCAAAAGCTCTAACCTTTAAGTGCTAGAGCTTAATAAGATCATAGGTCTCGGCGGCTCAGAGTCTAGGTATTGCGTCGAACAAAGGTAAGATAAAAAAACCACGCTCAAAAGGCGTGGTTTTTTATGTGGAAGACGTTGTTGTAAGGCTTAAAAGGAAGGTCTTTTTTTGATCAACTCACCTGGAATCCTATTTATTTAAAAGGTTATTCCTGTTTGGTTATGTCGGTCATTCATAAAATATCATTTGAGCTATATCTTGACCCGTATTATTGTGATCCACTGAATAATCAGCGCCTGTCCTAGCGATAGCCGTCTATGATTGATGGGCTAACAATAACGTCGAGACTCTTCATGGATAAATCACCTCTTCACGCTCGCCTTAATCGTGTTTGCAAAACACTGGCGGCGGCATCGGTAACACTAATGACCTCACTGGGTGTCGCAGCAGCAAGCGACAAACCTAATATTTTGGTGATTTTTGGCGATGACATTGGGC
>ERZ1027208.721-NODE-721-length-11681-cov-10.320145_pt1 | contig 11681 bp, 15 predicted proteins | sample MGYA00520867_ERZ1027208 | MGnify/ENA primary metagenome ERZ1027208 (study PRJEB33311, sample SAMEA4378413) | marine metagenome | biome: Marine biome; feature: Fjord; material: Water | collected 2014-07-20T08:00:00Z/2014-07-... | depth 75 m ...
TGCCTGGGGTGGTATTTTGAACTTGCAGAGTGTGGCGTTAGCCACGGCTACGGCAAGAGTTTCAAACTCGGTGAATATCCCGATGCCACCTTTTGCACTATGTGTGAAATGCTTAACCGGCCCGTCGACATGATCGTCACCCATTCCTTCTCGCCAATCAATTCCAACCTCATGGCCGGACGTATCAAGCGCCAGAAACGACAGATGCAGGCGTCACAGGATGCTGCCCTGTCACTGATGGAAGCGCTCGACATCGCCGCCGATGATCTTGAAGCCAAGCGCCAAAGTTTTGGCGAGCACCACATGGTCGTAACCATCTTCTGCGACACGCTGGATGAGCTGCAGACGTTGAGCGCCGAAATCGTCAATGCTGCCGCTGCTGAAGGCGTGAAGATGATCGGCGAGCGGATTGCAGCAAAAGCGCATTATCTCAGCCAGCACCCCGGCAATCAGCCCAAGCGCGTGCGCGCCAGTGCCATCACCAATCGCAACTTTGCGGATTTCGCCGCGTTTCACCGAACCCAACTCGGCAAAGAAGCAGGCGACGTGCCTTGGGGCCAAGTCATCACTATGCTGCCCACGCCAGAGCAAAGTGCCTATCGGTTTTCCTATCACGAGCAAGGCAGCCCAGACAAAGAACCCACCGGCGGGCACACGCTGATCTTGGGACGCCCCGGATCGGGCAAATCTGTTCTTTCGGCCTTTCTCATGACCCAAGCCCGTCGAGCAGGCGCGCGGATCTTCGTCTTTGATTACCGTTTGGGTATGGAGATGGCGGTCCGCGCCAACGGGGGAAGCTATGCGGCATTAAAGGCTGGACAAGCCACCGGCCTCAACCCGCTTTGGACCGAAGTGGACGATCGCGGCACGGCTTGGCTCTCGGACTGGTTGGCCACCCTCCTCTACCGATCCGACAAGCCTCTGACGCCCAACCAGGCCAATCGCATTCAGGAAGTCGTTCGCCAAAACGCCAAGGCAGCTAATCCCGCCCTTCGCAACTGGAAAGACTTCGCCTCACTTTTTGTGTCCACCGATGATGGCGGCGATTTGCACCAACGCCTGCTCGAATGGACAGAAGACGGACGCTATGGGTGGATATTCGGGCAGACGCTGGAAGACACGTTTTCACTGCAAGGCGACGTTGTCGGCTTTGATCTCACCGGTATTCTCGACTCCGAGTCCGAGAAAGAACGGATGGCCGTACTGAGCTACCTGTTCCGACGCGTCGAACGTGAAATCGAGGATCGCCGTCCCACGATCATCATCATCGATGAGGCCTGGAAAGCGCTCGACAACGCCTATTTCGCGGAACGCCTGTCAAACTGGCTGGTGACCGCGCGAAAACAGAACACCGTTGCGGTGATGATGACGCAATACGCGAGCCAGTTGGAGCGCACCCGCACCGGCAAGACTATCGTCGAAGCGGTCCCGACACAAATCCTGCTGCCCAACATCCGCGCCCACGCGTCTGACTACGCGATGCTGAACCTCTTCGAGAAAGAACTCGACGTGTTGCTGAACACAGGCAGCAACTCGCGATTGGCACTCATCCGAGATGATCGCGGTTCGGTGGTTGTCGATGCCGATCTCAGCGCCTTGGGTCCAAACCTCACCATCCTTGGTGGCATGGAAAAGGGCGAAGCGCTTGTTGGCGCTGACTACCGCGAACGTCCTGATTTCTGGAGACTCACATGACACGCACTTTGATCCTTTTCACCGCACTCGGCATGCTCGCCTCCTGCGCACAGTATCAAGAACCTCAAGCCAACTGCTTCACATTCCGCGCTGCCGTCGCTCCGGTCGCGCCGGATTGCGTCTTCACACCAATAAACGGGCCGGAGGGTGACATTGCCGTCTAAGTTCGCCCTCATTCTGATTGCTCAAATGATTGCTGGCAGTGCGACCGCTCAAGGCGTGCCGACGGTCGATCACGGTCTGACCGCACGCGACATCGTGGAAACCGGTGATCGTGAAGTCGATCTTGCGACCCAAGCCGAAAAGCTTTCTGTGCACGAACTGATCGCAGAGATTGAGCGTGAGCAATTAGAAACGCTTGCGCGTATTCTCGACGCCCAATCGAGCTTTCGAGGCCAAGGCCTGCCCGCGATGGTCTCCGGTTTGGAAGCTGGCAGTGGTGATCCTGCGCGCTCGGTGGAGGCAGTCTATGGCTCAAGCGAGATTGATCCCAATCCCGGCGGCACGCAGATGTTTGGCGATGCGGCCCAGAATATTGAACAGCTCATTATCCGCGTCGCTCAAGAGACAAGCGGCTTTGCGGGCGTCGGGCGCGCCGGACTCTCTCCCGTCCAATGGCGCGCCCTGCTTCAAGCCCTGATTTGGCAAGAAAGTCGATTTACCATCGGCGCACGCTCTCCTGTCGGTGCCTTTGGCCTGACCCAAATCATGCCGGGCACCGCCAGCGATCTCGGCATCAATCCAGAATACTATGACAGCCCTTATTTGCAGGTACATGGCGGCGCGCGGTACTTGGCCACGCAGCTCAACACCTTTGACGGCAACATCATCAACGCGCTTGCCGCCTACAATGCAGGGCCGGGCCGCGTGTTTGAGTACAGCGGGGTGCCACCGTTCCGCGAAACCCAGCATTACGTCACTGTCATCCCCGAACGCTACAATCTCTATCTCAGCCGGATCGGCGGTATAGAAGCCTTGGGAACAATCGATCCATCTCTTCTGGCCAATGCTAACCTCTCAATCACAGGGCATGGCGCTGCTTTCTACGGAAACAATTCTCCTACTGCCATTAGGCAAGCCGCCCTACGCATCCGTGACATCGTCGAGCGGATTTCCGAGACGGAGGATGTGCAGGAAAGCATGGCACTTAATACCTACGCCCGCGCAGAACTCGTGCGCCTCGTCGCCGCCCGCACCCGGCTTCAGGCGGCGCGAACCCGAGTTTTGTCTGCTGAAGAACTGGCTCATGCTTCCGCCCGCATGGCTGAGGGCAACTTTATGAATTTCACAATCGAGGAGTTGGAATGATGCTGAAGAAGCAACGGCTTTTGAATACCGCATTGGCTGGCACTTTTGCTTTAGCCGTGCAGCTAGCGCCTTTGACCCCGGCTCTCGCCCAAGGCGTGCCGGTCGTCGACACCCAGAATATCGCCCAAAATATCCAGCAGCTACGACAGATGATCGAAGACGAGATATTGCAGAACGAGCAGCTAGTGCAACTCCGCGAACAACTTGCCACACTCACGGATCAACTCGCTGAATTGCAACGGACCTATGAAGCGCTCACCCGTCTCGCGGAATTGCCCGAGATTATCCGCACGCAGATGGAGGATGAGCTGAACGGCCTTTTGGACCAAGAGTTTGGCGATATCATCGCCACCATCGAGGCCATCAAGAATGGGGACTTCTCTGGTCTGTCCGGGTCAGGCGCGGGCGAGATCGAAACCCAGATGGACCGCGTGCTGGCTGACCTCGGCTTTGATGATGACACACTTTTGGAAATGGCCAGCAGCGGGAACGCAAGTGCCAACCGGATTGCGACCCAAGCCACAACTGGTGCGCTGGTTTCGGCTGCAGCTCAAAACAGCTACGGCGACGCAGGCCAGTCACTTGAGCGCGTTGATCGGCTTGTCGGTCTTATTGACGACATGGATGAGTTGAAGGAAAGCGTCGATCTCAACACGCGTGTGACGGCAGAACTTGCGATTGCGCTTGTTGCTATGTGGCAGCTTGAAGCCATTCAAACCGTCGGTGACGGCACCGGTGGTGTGATCGATGCCGCAACCATCGCTGAAGAGCAGCGGTTCATGGATTTCACCTTGCCTGACCTCAGTGCAGATTAAGGGGTGATACTTGGCGAGTGAACAAGAAATCATTGAAGAAGAACTCGTCTACGGTGCCCTTCGTCGTGAGCGGACGTGGCAACGGCTCGGCCTTATGGGCCTGATCTTTGGTATCTTGGGCTGCCTAAGTGCAGCGGCTGTTGCCCTGCTCGACGTCGATCCACCACCCGTCGTCGTGCCCTATGATCCTGCGACCGGCTTTGCACTTCCTGAAGCCTCGGTTGGAGCCACCACAGTTACGGAAAACCAAGCCATTATCGAAGCGGAAGTGTTTCGCTACATCAGTGATCGCGAGGTTTACAACCAACTCGACAATGATGTGCGTGTGCGCAGCGTTTTGCGGCGATCCGACGGTGCCGCCGAAGCGTCATTGCGCCAGATCTGGAACAGCGCCAATGCGGACTACCCGCCCACGCTTTACGGTACGAGTGGTCGCTTAGACGTCGAAGTCTTAAGTATTAACCGGATCGGCATCAACCGCGCCACCGTGCGTCTGCGTAAACGCCTCAATTCGATCAATGGTGTTCAGACCGGTCTCTTCACCGCCACGCTTTTGTTTGAGTTCCGCCCTGAGGCCAGCCGTTCTATCGATCAGGTTTGGTCCAACCCCTTTGGCTTCACCGTGTTGGAATATTCCATCCGCTCCGACAGATTGGAGAACTAACTTGTATCGAGTATTTCAAATTGCACTCCTCGTAGCTCTGCTGCCCTCTTTCGTTCTTGCGGAGGCTATTCCAAGGCGCGGACCCAATGATAGCCGTGTGCGCGTCGCGACCTATCAAGAGGCTCAAGTCTATCGTCTGAGCGTATCCCTCACACATGTCACGACCATCGAATTTGGCGAGGGGGAAATCATCCGTTCGATCATCGCCGGCGACACGGAAGGCTTTGAGATTGATGGTGTTCCTGGGGGACAGGCCTTCGCGATCAAACCCGTCGCGCGCGGCGTCCATACAAATGTAACGGTCTACACAAACCGCCGCAGTTACTACTTCAACGTCCAAGAGGTCCAAAGCCTCACCTTCTATGTGGTTCAGTTTCGCTATCCCGATGACGACGCGAGGCCAACCCGCGCAATTGCTAGCCAAGCCCCCAACTATAACTACGGGGCCAACACGCAATCTGAGTTCACCCCAACGCGCGTGTGGGATGACGGGACGTTTACGTATTTCCAATTCCCGAGAAACGCACCGGTGCCAGCCATCTTCCGATACTCCAGTGGCCGCGAGAGAACTGTAAATACACAAGCTCAGGACAGTGGTGTTATCCGAGTCTCTGGCGTCAATGATCAATGGGTCCTGCGCATCGGCGAAGAGGTTGTCTGTATCGAGGCGACTCCGCCTGCGGGAGCGTCGTCATGAGCGATACAGACAATTCCGAGCTGGCAAAGCGTCTCGCAGCCCTTGAACAAAGCGGCACACGTCGGCCCCTTGCTGCTAAACGACGATCGCCGCTCTTGGCATTGTTGGTGGTGCTACTGATCGGTGCGGGCGGCACGGTGCTATACCTGCTCTCTCAATCGAGCGACGAGGAGACCTTGCCCACAGCAACGCCTGACGTGTTTCAGAACGAAGGGGATGGGTTTGGGGCAATCGAAGCGCTTCCGCCGCCCCCAGCCCCAGAAACCGAGATTGTCGTTGTCCCAGCTGAACCGTCCGAGCCAAACGCGGAGCTGCTTGCGCAACTGGCCGCCCTTCAAGCGCAGATTGAAGAATTGCGCAACGCGCCAGAACCAGTAGTCGAAGAAGATACCGCCGCTGCCGCTGCGATCGACGGCCTAACCGAACAGATCGCCGCCCTGCAAGCTGCGTCAGAAGCAGCGCAAAAACAGTTTCAGGATGAACTCGCTGCGCGGGACCGGGAACTGCAGCAAATCCGGACGGATTTGGAACTGGCCAGGCTGGAAGCCAACCGACCGGCACCCGCACCGCTTGGCCCGACTGATGACGAGCTACGGGCTCGAGAGGAAGAACGGCGGCGGCGTGAAGAAGAGGCTCGGCGTCTGGCAGACCTTGAACGGCGTGCCGCCGAGGAGCGCGCATTTCAGGGCCGCCGCGTCACGTCACCGACCATCGCCTTTGGCGGCAGTAGTGGAGCGAGTGAAACCCCACTTGCCGAGCGCACGTTTGGCGACGTGACCGATTTTGTCTTGAACGGCGCGTTGCCAACCTCTGTCACCCAAGCACAGGTGATCGCCAATCCTTCCAACACCATCATTCAAGGCACAATGATCCAGGCCGTCATGGAAACCGCCCTCGACAGCTCCCTGCCCGGTCAAACCCGCGCCGTCGTCTCAGAGGATGTCTTCAGCTTCGATGGATCCCGCCTTCTTATCCCACGCGGATCGCGCCTGATCGGGCGCTATCGCTCCGGCATCGATATCGCACAGCGTCGCGTCACCATCGCGTGGGACCGGATCATCCTACCGGACAATCAAGCCATTCAGATCAGTTCTTTTGGCGGCGATGAATTGGGTCGCTCTGGTGTTACGGGCTTTGTGGACACCCGCTTTGACGAACGCTTTGGGTCCGCCGCTTTGATCTCGCTGATCTCGGCGGCCCCGAGTGCGGCAGCGGCTTCAGTCGATGATGATGCAACAGCAGATATTCTGGAAGACGTAGGCGATGATCTTGCCGATGCCACCGACAGCGTCATCAGCGATTACCTTTCAATCGGTCCCGTCATCTACGTGGATCAAGGTGCACGTGTCACCGTTATGGTCGACCGCGATCTGGAGATCTTCTGAGCCATGTCGCTGAGTTATCTCCAGACCTCGCTTGATAAGCTCAAAGCCGCCGCGCGCGATGACGTGATCGAGATTTGTATCAATCCCGACGGGACCTGCTGGGGTGAGTTCCAAGGCGATCATTTTATGAGGGCGCTGGATCAGCGGTTGTCAGCAACCGAAGTCAAAGACCTCGGCAACCAGATTGCCTCCAGTGCCAACACGACCATGAGCAAGGACAGGCCCATTGTCTCTGTCTCGATCAATTACAAAGATCGCCCAATCCGCGCACAAGTCATCACACCACCTGCCGTCATGTCTACGATGTCGATCAGTCTGCGGTTTTTCTCCAGCCTGCCGCTCAGCGGGATCGAGTTGTCCTTTCTTTATGGCGAAGAGCGTAAGCTCGAGGAATTACGCCTTGAGAAGACCAAACAACTGCGCAAGGTCGTGGCATCAGGTGTCATTGATGATGCCCTCGCTTTTTGCGTTGAGAACAAGCTGAACATGATCGTGTCGGGTGGCACGTCAACTGGTAAGACAGTCGCAGCGCGCAAGATCCTCTCTCACGTACCGCATGACGAGCGGATCGTGACCATTGAAGAGGCGGCTGAACTGCTGCCAGACCAGCCAAATTCGGTCACGCTTATCGCCAATCGCGATGCGGAGTTCCAAACAGCCGATGTGCTTCTCACCGCGACGCTGCGCATGCGGCCAGATCGGATCATTTTAGGCGAAGTACGCGGCAAAGAGGCCATGACGTTTCTGGAAGCAATCAACACCGGCCATGGCGGATCAATGACCACGTTGCACGCAGAGACACCGCAACTGGCCGTTCAGCGTTTGGCCATCGCAGCCCTGAAAACCGAGATCCCGATGACCTATGCGGACATGGTTCGCTACATCGAAAATTCCATCGACGTGATCATCCAAGCCGGTCGTCACGATGGCAAACGCGGCATCACCGAGTTCTACCTCCCCGGCATGGAACAGATTGGAGCACCCGCATGAAAGCCTATGAATACGAGATTCTGTCGTTCCCGATGGATCGCAAGAACAGTCTGATTGAAATGCAGGCCGCGTTGAATGCGAAGGGCCAGATCGGTTGGGAGGTGGTCTCATTCAGTTCTTCCGAATTTGCCAATATTGGGCACACGGCCTTCCTGAAACGTGAAACTTCTGAGGCCGCAGATGTTGGAGGCACGCGATGACGTATCGGATTGTTTGCCTCACTTGGCTTACCGTTGCTTTGGGTTTGATTGCACCGCCCTTGGCGGCGGAGCGCAATTTAATCCCCAGCCTTGAGAGCATTCCGGATGTTTGCTCTGAGCGCCCAAACGAACCCGATTGGATGCAAAACATCGCGCTGCGCAACGCCTACCAGCGTGTCTTGGTCCAAGACATTTATCGGGCACAGAGCATAGAGCGGATCGTTGCGACAAATTCCTGCGACTGCGCCACGCGCTTTCCGACGTGGGAGTCAGCCGAAAGCACCTTTCGAGAGAACCACGCCGATGCGGACCGTTCAGAAATGCTGCAAGCCTCGGACACCTACAACCGCCGTGCAAATGATCTTCGACCTCAAGCCCAAACGATCTGCGAAGCCGCAGGCAATTGGTAGGGAAATCCTGAAATGAGCGTCGTTACCTACTTCGTTGAAACGTCCCAAGTCTATCTCGATACGGCCGCCGAGACACAGTTCGGGTCTGTTGCCGCGACAGTTGGAACGCTTCTCGTTCTTGGAACAACGGTTGTCGTGATCTTCGTTTTTCTGAACGTGATCTACCAGTACAAAGCGATGGACGGACGAACGGCGTTTTGGCTTGCGGTCAAGATCGGACTCATCGGGATATTTGCGACCAACTGGGTGCAATTCAATGCACTATCATCCGCGATCCTCGCAGGCATCGATAGTATTGCAGGCGCGCTTGTCGCTTCCGTGGGCGGCGGCGTGCCCGGCCCTTCAGGAACATTCGCAGAAGAATTTGACAGGCTGATTGCCGAGCTAGGCGAATATCTCAATGCGGCAGGATCGGAACTCAATTGGATGGCGGGCGCAATGCTCGACATCGTTGGCGTGCTGATGCTGTCAATTCTCGGTGGGTTGGCGGCATTCATACTGGTCGCGTCGCGTCTGATGATCGCCCTTCTGATCGGGATTGCACCGATCATGATTTTTCTAACGCTGTTTGACGTCACCAAAGACTACTTTACGCGTTGGCTCTCCGCACTGATCTCCTTTGCCATTTATCCCATTGTCGTGGCGGGTGTATTTGCAACCATCACAGGAGTTGCCTCAGCGCTGATCGGAGAGCTTGGCGATCCTGAAGGAGCGACGAACATCGGTGCGCTTATCCCGTTTTTTATGATGGTTCTCATGGCCAAAGGATTTATCGTCGCAACACCATTCATAGTACGGGCGATATCAGGAAATATCATGATGCCTGCCTTATCTGGCGGCCTGGGAGGAAGCTACGGATTCATGCGGGCGGCCATGGGCAATCAACAGGCTTACAATCGTTATCTGGTCGGTGGTGCCAGCGGGGCAGAATACGCCGCACTCAGAGCGCGTCAGATGTTTGGAGTCCAACAAATGCCACAACGGTCGGGGATGGCCAATGTGACACCCACAGGGGGCAATCCATCGACGGGGACTGGATCGCAAATGCTGGCTCAGTTGGCGAGGCTTGGCAGGTTGGGGAGAAGGTGAGCATGTCTGACCCAGACTCGGAACTTCTTCTCAAAGAGCAGGCTGATCTTTGGGCCATATCGTATGGATTTATCGATGCAGACGAAATGAAGCATTGGGGCGAGCAAATGGAACGTGAGCGCCTTGCAAAATTTGACTTAAAAGAGGTAACCGAGAATGAACAATAGTAGAGCAGCAGATCGCCTTGGTGGCTTTATCATCGGGCTTCCAACAGTGGCATTGCCCATATGGATTGCGGGTTGGTCGCAGTGGCTGGGCGTAATTACGACGACCCTGTTTTTGGTTATAGCCGTGTCTTACGTTTGCGGCGTTACGCCTAAATGGTTTCAATATTGCGCTGCGAAGTAAGCGCAGCTTAGACAACACCTTCCGATAGCGCCTCTACCTCGATGCGTTACTTATATGGTGTTTTTTAACATGTTGACCGTCTCATGTCATATGAACAGGTTATCGTTGCTGATTGGCAAGCAGCTGCGGCACCTTACAAAAATCGCGCAATAGTGGTCTGCTCCGGTAAGGGGCAGGTTCCTACGTTGGTGAAACCAGCCATTCGCGCATGTCGCAGCGAAGGCACCGAAAGAGCCCAGAATTACCAATGCTGCATGTTGCTCTAATGCCCGCTTCGCAGACTCTGTGCGACTAGGTTCAATCCTTATTTTTCGCTTTATCCGCTGTCTCGAAGTGGGACATTTGGTCATCATAAGCTTTTTTGAACGCGGGACGCTCCGTGATCCGTCTAACGTAGGCTTCCGATGCAGGGCGTTTGCCAAATTCGCGAATTTTCTTCACGCGCAGCACGTCCGCCATAAGCAGATCAGCGACCGTGAACCGATCAGCGGCCAACCATTCCCGATCTTTCAGAACAGCTTCCAAACCGTCCAGACGGCTTTCCAAGAAATCAGTCAAGCCGTTCTCCTCTGCGCCGGTCACTTCCAAGTACCACCAAGGCACTGATGCGGTTTCGATCGAATTCAGTGCTGCAACCGTCCATTGCAGCGTTTCGGCTGCCCCGGCAGGATCGCGCGGCATCAGCTTTTCGTTTTTGCCCGCCAGATGCAGCAGGCACGCGCCGCTTTCGAATAGTTTAAGTTCACCGTCATCGAGAAACGGCACTTGACCAAATGGCTGACGGGCCAGATGGTCTGGACCTTTGTCGTTGAGGGGGACAGTCTGCACAGAATAATCCAACCCCGCTTCCTCGCAGGCCCATCTTAATCGCAAGTCCCGGACAAATCCTGCGGGTCCATCGGGCATAGGAACCCAATCCAAAGTCCAAATCACCAAGTCACTCATTTTGTATCCCATATGTAGGTTTGCAATTCGTCAGCCCAACCTGTCCAACCGGCGTCATGGCTTTCGATCTGGTCGGTCGGAAGGTTTTCGTGCATCAAGGTCAGCTCGGTTCCAATGTCGATGGGGCGCAGTAGAATAGTGACCTGCGAAACCCAATCGGGCGCTTCCCACGTGAAGACGAGCTTTTCGTTTGGCACGACGTCCAGATAAACCCCGCGCGGGTTGTGTTCAGAACCGTCCAGTAAGCGAAAGACGATGCTGTATTTCCCGCCCGGGCGAAGGTCTACTTCGGCGCTGACGGTTGTTCCCGCGTCAGGCCCCCACCATTGTAAAATCTGGTCAGGCTTAGTCACCGCCCCGTAAACCTTTTCTGGGGGTGCCTTCAGGTTCCTGACGATGGTTATGTCTGGTTGTCGCGTGCTCATGTTTCGCCATCCACTTCAACAAAAGCCGCCAGACGGTCAAGGTTGCTGTTCCAAAATGCTTCATAATCCAGAAGCCAACCCACGGCTTCTTTCAACGGCGTCGCGGCAAGGCTAACTGTCACCACGCGGCCAGATTTTGTGCGCGAAATCAGTCCTGCGTCCGAAAGAACCGCGAGATGCTTCATCAGCCCCGGCATCTTGATCGGCAGCGGCTGCGCTAGTTCGCTAATCGAGAGTTTTGGTTCTGCCTTCAGTCGTTCAAGGACCCGCCGTCGCGTGGGATCAGCCAGGGCGAAGAATGTACGATCAATCGGGGTTTCGTGATACTTTGCCATATAGCAAAGTTTCCAGATCGTCGTTGGTATGTCAATAGGTGGTAGGTCTGGCTAGCTTCAACGTCGCACCCAAAATGATCGTTGCTTGAACGGTTACCCAAAGCCGACACTGGTGCGAGCGCAGCGAAATAGCGCTTCGTCCCGCGTTGTGTGAGTTCAACGGCAGCGCGGCGAACGACTGGTTTAGTAAATTACGCGCGGTCAATGGTCGCGTTACACCTTACCCATCTCAGCTAGAAATCCCTTGCCTCAACTGGTCTTCCAACCCTCCCAGATCATCCACCGCCAGATCGAGACGATCTCGGTCGCCACCGTCGCGTTCCTCAAGTTGCATTTCACTTTGATCCGCAAAGTTCATTTCTTGCTGTCGTTGCC
>ERZ1027208.722-NODE-722-length-11678-cov-47.121225_pt1 | contig 11678 bp, 9 predicted proteins | sample MGYA00520867_ERZ1027208 | MGnify/ENA primary metagenome ERZ1027208 (study PRJEB33311, sample SAMEA4378413) | marine metagenome | biome: Marine biome; feature: Fjord; material: Water | collected 2014-07-20T08:00:00Z/2014-07-... | depth 75 m ...
ATATTAAAGCTAACCAGTTGGTGACGTTAGGTAAAAATGAGTTTTATTGGTCTGATTTAATAGGCCTAAATGTCATATCAGTTGCAGGTGAAGGCTTTGGTGTTATAGAGTCTATGCTTGAGACGGGCGCTAATGATGTTATGGTGGTGAAAGGGGAGCGTGAACGACTTATTCCTTTTTCTTTGGATCAAGTGATCAAATCCATTGATATAGAAAATGGACAGATGATTGTTGATTGGGATTCAGATTTTTAACAGATGCAGTTTGATGTTATTAGCCTTTTTCCTGATGAGTTCAATCAGGCCGCATCGATAGGTGTTGTTGGTCGAGCTATTCGTGAAGGGCAGGTGCAATTAAGGTTGTGGAACCCTAGATCGTTTACCGAAGATAAACATCGAACAGTGGATGATAGACCTTTTGGGGGTGGCCCCGGAATGGTAATGAAGTATGAGCCACTTAAAAAAGCACTAGAGGCTGCTGTTAACGCAACTGAAGCAGCAGTAAAGGTAATATACCTGAGCCCTCAAGGGAGGCGACTGGACCAAGAGGGTGTTAAATACCTAGCAAGCTTCCCTAGGCTAGTATTATTAGCGGGGCGTTACGAAGGTATTGATGAACGATTATTGACCGCTTGCATTGATGAGGAATGGTCGATAGGTGATTTTGTTTTAAGTGGTGGTGAGCTACCGGCATTGGTCATGATAGATGCTGTTTCTCGAACGTTGCCGGGTGTTCTGGGGCATGAGTTGTCTGCAGCGGAAGACTCGTTTGCAGAGGGGTTGCTAGACCACCCACATTACACTCGACCAGAAACTGTTGATGCTAAAACAGTTCCTAACGTTCTTTTGAGTGGTGATCATGCGAAAATAGCTCGCTGGCGTGAACAGCAAGCATTAGGTAAAACATGGCAAAAAAGGCCTGACTTACTTGAGAAAATAGAATTGAATACGCATCAGCGTTTACTGCTTGATGAGTATATGATGGATGAATTAAATAACCAAACAGTTGAAGCTGAGGAATAGAAGATGAGTAATATAATTGCACAATTAGAAGCAGAACAAATGACCAATAAATTACCAGATTTTAGTGCTGGTGATACTGTTATTGTTAAAGTTAAAGTTAAAGAAGGTAAAACAGAGCGTTTACAATCATTTGAAGGCGTTGTTATTGCAAAGCGTAATCGTGGTTTAAACTCTGCGTTTACGGTTCGTAAAATTTCGCACGGTGAAGGTGTTGAGCGTGTTTTTCAAACATACAGTAAGCTAATTGATGGCGTTGAAGTTAAGCGTCGTGGTTCAGTTAGGCGTGCTAAATTGTACTACTTGCGTGAACTACGTGGTAAAGCTGCACGTATTAAAGAAAAGCTGTAAGACTTAGTTCGATCATGGATATTAAGAGGGCCGGTTTTACCGGCCTTTTTTATGTGATATACCGAAGGGTTTATTAGCTAAATAGTCTCGAATAATGACTGAAAATATGAATACTAAGGCAGTTCAAGCAACAGAGGCCTTTCTTGAGGCATTGTGGCTTGAAGATGGCTTAAGTGATAATACTATTGGTGCATACAGAACGGACTTATTATTGTTTAGCCGCTGGTTAACCAGCAATAAAAAAAACATGCTCAACGTAACAACAGATGATATATCTATGTATTTATCTGTACGCTTATCAAAGGGGATATCGGCTAGGTCGATATCCCGTTTTTTATCCAGCTTAAAGCGTTTTTATACCTACGCAGTGCGTGAAGGGAGCGTAGTTAGCAACCCAGCAGCGATTATTGACGTGCCACGCCTTGGACGGTACTTACCTATAACACTATCTGAGCAAGATGTAGAGTCTCTACTGTTGGCACCGGATACAACAACTCCAATGGGGCATAGAGATAGGGCTATGTTGGAACTTCTTTATGCAACTGGCTTACGTGTTAGTGAGTTAGTCGGATTAAGTTTGCTAAATGTTAATGTTAGGCAGGGCCTTGTTCGAATTACAGGGAAGGGTAATAAAGATAGGTTGGTTCCGGTTGGGGAAGAGGCGCTTCAATGGATGCAGGATTTTATTAATCAAAGCCGTTTGGAATTACTTGGAAAGAAAGAAACTGATGTCGTGTTTCCAAGTAATAGGGGAGGAGCGATGACGAGACAGGCTTTTTGGTACTTAATAAAGCGCTATGCTACTAAAGCCGCTATACATAAAACTATTTCTCCACATACTTTACGGCATGCATTTGCAACACACTTATTAAACCATGGGGCTGACTTAAGAGTGGTTCAGCTATTGTTGGGTCATAGCGACTTATCCACGACACAAATTTATACGCACATAGCACAAGAGCGCTTGAATCACCTTCATGCAAAACACCACCCACGTGCTTAATTCACCTGAGTAGTATGTTTTTCTGTCTTTAGCGTGTCTAATGTACCCCATTCAATAAAAAGGTTTAAAAATGAAAAAATATTCACTGTTATTACTTTGTCTAAGCCTATTTGCACAGGTAGCTTTTGCTAATAAGGCACTGATTGTTGAGGAGCTCACCCCGCTTATCGGTGCAATAAGTGTAGAAAATGTTAAGGAAACAGAGGTTAAAGGTGTTTACCAGGTCCTCGTTAATACCCAAGTTATTTATGTGTCTGCAGATGGTCGTTATATATTTCAAGGGCATTTATTGGACACAAAAACACGGAAGGATCTAACAGAATTAACGTTAAATCAGGTAAGAAAGCAGCAGTTAAGTAGCATTAGCGAGAAAGAGATGATTATCTTTCCTGCCAAAGATGCCAAGCACACCCTAACTATTTTCTCAGATATTGACTGCGGTTACTGCAGGAAGCTTCATGCAGGCATCAGCGATTATACGGATCTAGGTATTACTGTTAGGTATCTGTTTTATCCCCGCTCGGGCCCTAATACAGAGTCTTATTACAAGGCGGTATCAGTTTGGTGTGCAGAGGATAGAAACCAGGCGTTGACAGATGCAAAAATCAACAACAAAGTGATCAGTAAATCATGTGATAACCCGATCGACAAACACATGAAATTGGCTCAAATTTTTAGCGTAAGAGGAACCCCTGCAATGTTGACTGAGGATGGTGTTATGTTGCCTGGCTATATTCCAGCAAAAGAGTTAGTGGCAAGGCTGAATTGGTAACAATTAATCGGCTAATTTTTTTAGTTGATAAAGAGCATCTAGGGCCTCTTTTGGGCTCAATTCATCAGGTAGAAGCTGCTCCAAGTAGCTCATTGCGGCTTGATTACTGCTGTTATTAAATAAGTCAAATTGATCTTCCTTGTTGAGGCTGGGTGGCAATTGACGATGCTCTAGTTGTTTGAGCTTTTTACGAGCACTTTGAATAACTGTGGCGGGCACACCCGCAAGGGCAGCAACTTGCAAGCCATAGCTTTGATTGGCGGGTCCGCTTTTAACAGCATGTAAAAAAACAATATTATCACCGTGCTCAATAGCATCTAAATGAATATTAGAAGCGGTCGACGATTGCTCTGGGAGAGCTGTCATTTCAAAATAATGGGTAGCAAACAAGGTGAATGGCTGGGTTTCGTTAGCAAGGTAGTCCGCCGTTGACCAAGCGAGCGATAAACCATCGAAAGTGCTGGTTCCACGCCCAATCTCATCCATAAGGACTAGGCTTTTATCGGTGGCATTGTGCAAAATGTTGGCGGTTTCAGACATTTCAACCATAAATGTTGAGCGCCCACTGCTTAAATCATCTGATGCGCCAATGCGAGTGAATATCTGGTCAATAGGGCCAAACTTTGCTTCATTTGCAGGTACGCAGCAACCAATATGGGCCATTAGTGTGATAAGGGCAATTTGACGCATATAAGTGGATTTACCACCCATGTTTGGCCCAGTAATGACAAGTAAGCGACGTTTAGTATCTAACTCAACATCATTTGCAACAAAGGGTGTATCTATAATACTTTCAATAATAGGATGGCGCCCTTGCTTAATCCAAATGCCTGGCAGGTGGGTGAATTGAGGTTGTTTGAAATTTAAATAAGCAGACCTTTCCGCAAAGTTGGCCAATAGGTCGATCTGAGCCAGTGCTTCAGCACAGGCTTGAAGCGCGTTTAACTGTGGCGATAGGCTGTTTAATAAGTCGTGATAAAGTTTTTTTTCATGGCTTAAGGCATCATCTTTTGCGCGTAAAACCTGATCCTCAAATGCTTTAAGCTCTGGTGTGATGTAGCGTTCTACATTTTTTAAGGTTTGCTTTCTGATAAAGTGAGCTGGCACTTTATCAGCTTGCAAGCGAGGGACTTCAATGTAGTAGCCATGAACACGGTTGTAACTCAGCTTTAAGGTGCTTATTTTACTGTCGTCACGTTCTTTTTTCTCCATATCCAGTAAAAACTGTTCGGCATTGGCGCTAATGCTTTTAAGGTCATCAAGTTGCTTGTCGTAGCCTGTAGCAATAACACCTCCGTCACGAATAAGAACGGGTGGGTTTTCGACAATGGCTTTGGCTAATACGTTATAGGTCGACTGGTGATTGCCAGATTGAGTAAAAAGCTCTTTTAGCAACGGAGCATCTAACTGCTCTAGGGCCTCCTGAATATCGGGTAGGTTTTTAAGGGTTTGGCGCAAGGTAACAAGGTCGCGGGGCCGGGCTGTTAAAAGCGCGATGCGGCTGGTGATGCGTTCAATATCGCCGGTTAGTCTAAGGGATGCTTGTAGACGATCCAGTATGTTTGGCTGTTTGAGCTGCTCAAGGGCTAAATAACGGTGTTCAATAGTGTTTTGGTTACGAAGAGGAAGATGTATCCAGCGTCGTAACAGGCGTGCACCCATGCTTGTTTTACAGTGATTAAGTAGGCCAAACAGGGTTAATTTAATGTTCCCAGATGGGTGAGTATCAAGCTCAAGGTGCTGCCGAGTTGCAGCGTCTAATGTGATAAAGTCACTTTGTCTAATAACCTTAATCTCTTTAAGGTGAGGAATAGCGGATTGGTGAGTGTCTTTGAGATATTGCAGTAATGCACCTGCTGCGTTAATGGCCAGGGGTAGCGACTCGCAGCCAAAGCCTTTCAAATCTTGTGTGCCAAACTGTTTGGTTAAGAGACGGGTTGCTGTTTGAAGGTCAAAGTGCCAGTCAGCTAATTGGCAAACACTTTTTTGGCTACTTAATAGTGTGGGTAAATTACTCTTTTCACTGATGAGGGTTTCAGCTGGGTTTATTCTAGCCAGTTCTGAGATAAGAAATGATTCGCTAGTTAGCTCTTGTAAAAGGAATTGTCCACTGGACAGGTCTATAGTCGCCAAGCCAAAGCTATTTTTAAGGTTAAAAATAGCGCACAATAAACTATCTTTTTGTGCATCTAGTAATGCATCCTCGGTCAGTGTGCCGGGGGTAATAACACGTACCACTTGTCGCTTTACGATGCCTTTGGATAAAGCGGGGTTACCGATTTGCTCACAAATGGCAACGGACTCTCCTGCTTTAATCAATCGAGCTAAATAACCGTCAGCTGAATGGTGAGGAATGCCAGCCATGGGAATAGGTGTGCCATTTATAGAGCCGCGACTAGTAAGGGTTATCCCGAGCAGCTCCGATGCTTTAACAGCATCGTTAAGGAATAACTCATAAAAATCCCCCATGCGGTAAAATAACAGGGTGTTAGGGTGATCCTTTTTAATGTGCAGAAACTGCTGCATCATTGGAGTGTGGGTAGGTTTTGGTGTTATTTTTTTTGGCATTCAAGTATTTTAACAACCTTGTAAACCCGCGGTTAGTTAAATTAACTTTTTAAGGTGATAAAGCATGAGTGGTGATGTAAGCAGTGAGATAAGAACGTTAAGTGTAAAGCTAGCCAAAACGTTGGTGGGAAAAAATAAAACATTGGCAGTTGCTGAATCGTGTACTGGCGGATGGCTGTCAAAGGTCTTAACAGACTTACCGGGTAGCAGTGAATGGTTTTTGGGTGGAGTGGTTAGTTACAGTAATGCAGCAAAATGCAAGTTATTACATGTTGATAAGGATAGCTTGGATAAGTTTGGTGCGGTTAGTAGCGAAGTTGCACAACAAATGGCTACAGGTGCCCAACGTATTTTTTCTGCATCAATAGCACTTTCTACTACTGGCATAGCGGGGCCTTCGGGAGCAACCGCTGAAAAACCCGTAGGGCTTGTACACTTTGCTACCACAACATCAACAAACCTTGTGAGGACGGAGGCGAAAGTATTGACAGGTGACCGTACGCAAATAAGGCAGGAAGCTGTTTTGGTGGCCTTACAGATTATATTAAGAGAGCTGGCGGTATCAACACGATAAAACTCGAAATTCATTATGCGCTAAAGTGAGTTTATGTGATAATTAATGATTAATGACGATAATTTGCTCTTGCACAACGTGAGGGTTTTAATGAGGAATACTAATGGACGACAATAAGAAGAAAGCACTTAGTGCAGCACTGTTACAAATTGATAAGCAGTTTGGGAAAGGTTCAGTTATGCGCATGGGTGATGGGTCGGCATTGCCTGATATTGAAACCTATTCAACGGGCTCGATTGCACTAGACGTTGCTTTAGGCGTGGGTGGTCTTCCACGTGGGCGAATTGTTGAGATTTATGGGCCGGAGTCCTCTGGCAAAACAACCTTAACGTTAGAGACGATAGCGCAGTGTCAAAAAGCAGGTGGAACGGCAGCATTTGTTGATGCCGAACATGCGCTAGATCCTATTTATGCCGACAAAATTGGCGTGAACATGGATGAGTTATTAGTCTCGCAGCCAGATACTGGTGAGCAGGCACTCGAAATTGTCGACATGCTCGTTCGTTCTGGTGCTGTCGATATGGTCGTGGTTGACTCGGTTGCTGCGTTAACACCTAAAGCCGAAATTGAAGGCGATATGGGTGATCATCACGTGGGCTTACAAGCGCGCTTGATGTCGCAAGCACTACGAAAGTTAACCGGTAACATTAAGCGTTCCAACACCTTAGTGGTGTTTATTAACCAAATTAGAATGAAAATTGGGGTGATGTTTGGTAACCCAGAAACAACCACCGGTGGTAACGCCTTAAAATTCTACTCATCTGTTCGTTTAGATATTCGCCGTATTGGGGCGATTAAAAAAGGCGATGAAATTCTAGGGAATGAAACACGGGTTAAAGTGGTTAAAAATAAGGTCGCTCCTCCCTTTAAGCAGGGCCTTTTTGAGATTTTGTACGGGGAAGGTATTTCACGTGAAGGGGAACTGGTTGACTTAGGTGTTAGTTTAGATTTGGTTGAAAAAGCTGGTTCTTGGTACAGTTATGGCGGCGCTAAAATTGGCCAAGGTAAAGATAATGCCAAGACATTTTTTAAAGACAATAAAGATAAGGCCATAGAGTTAGAAGCCAATATTAGAGCCGCTTTATTGCCCAGTAAAGAGTCTAAGGAACCTTCTGATGAGAAAAGTGCATCAGCCTGATTGAGGAGCAGCGTAAGCAAGCATCTGGGTTAAGAGATGCGTGCTTGGCGATGCTTGCGAGACGTGAGCACAGTTTACGCGAGCTGACCCAGAAATTAACGTTAAAAGGTTTTGAACGCAGTGATGTAGAAGAACTGTTAACTGAATTTGTTGAGTTGGGCTGGCAAAGTGACCAACGGTTTGCCGAAAGCTATAGCCGTTCACGATTAAACAAAGGGTTTGGCCCAGTTCGAATACAATATGAGCTTAAAGAGCGCGGCATAGGTTTTAGTATTGAGAGTGCTTTTGAACAGCAGCCAGATTGGCAAACACTATTAAGTGAGTTACACAGTAAAAAATATGGTGCACAAGCACCAGCGGATATGAAAGAACGCGCTAAGCGAACCCGCTTTTTTCAACATAAGGGATTTACACACGACATGATTAAGCAGTTGTTTAATCAAATGTCTTAAGACAGGTTTTAATGAGATGAAAAATTTAACAAGTGCTGACATTCGCTCAGCCTTTTTGACGTATTTTGAAAAACAGGGGCATCAAATTGTTCCCTCCAGCTCATTAGTGCCTGGTAATGACCCGACGTTATTATTTACCAATGCGGGAATGGTGCCATTTAAGGACCTATTCTTGGGGCAAGAAAAACGTGCTTATAACAAAGCAACCTCTTCACAGCGCTGTGTACGCGCTGGCGGCAAACATAATGATTTGGAAAATGTGGGGTATACCGCACGTCACCATACATTCTTTGAAATGCTGGGTAATTTTAGCTTTGGCGATTATTTCAAACGTGAAGCAATTCAATACGCATGGGAGTTTCTGGTTGAAGAATTAGGTATTCCAGCAGAAAAGCTTTGGGTGACCGTGTTTGATGAAGACCCAGAAGCGGCTGATATTTGGTTGAATGAAATGGGCGTTAGTCCTGATCGATTGTCTCGTATTGGCGCAAAAGACAATTTTTGGTCAATGGGTGATACGGGTCCATGTGGTCCATGTTCTGAAATATTTTATGATCATGGTGAAGATGTGGCCGGTGGGCCTCCTGGAACACCGGAGGAAGATGGTGATCGCTATGTGGAAATATGGAACCTTGTTTTTATGCAATATGACCGCAATGCATCCGGTGAGTTAACACCTTTACCAAAGCCATCGGTAGATACCGGCATGGGCTTAGAGCGTGTTGCGGCGGTTTTGCAAGGTGTACACAATAATTACGACATCGATTTATTTCAAGGCATCATTAAATTTGCAGCGACACTCACCGATACGGCTGATCACTCGCATACATCTTTACGTGTTTTAGTGGATCATATTCGTTCATGTGCCTTCTTAATTATTGATGGCGTGCTGCCGTCAAATGAAGGGCGCGGCTATGTGCTTAGGCGCATTATTCGCCGTGCGATACGGCATGGTTATAAGCTTGAAATAAAACAGGCTTTCTTTCATAAATTAGTTCAGCCCTTGGCGCAGCAAATGGGTGAGGCATACCCCGAGTTGCTTGAAAAAGCTGAGATGGTTAGTAACGTCTTGTTACGTGAAGAGCAGCGTTTTGCTGAAACCTTAGAGCAGGGCATGAAATTATTGCAAGAGGCCACTAGCGATCTTGACGATAAAATTATTAGCGGTGAAACAGCCTTTAAACTCTACGATACCTTTGGTTTCCCGGTAGATTTAACCGCCGACTACGCACGCGAGCATGATTTGAGTGTGGACATGGACGGCTTTGAGCAAGCCATGCAAGCGCAGCGCGAGCGTGCACGATCAGCCAGTTCGTTTGCGGTAGGCCAATCTGGTTTACCTAGCTTAGCGTTTAAAACACAGTTTACAGGTTATGACGGGCTGGTTTCTCAGGCGAGTTTACAAGCCCTTATTAAAAATGGTGAGCCGTGTGATAGCCTCGCCGAAGGCGATGAAGGCTTGTTGGTTTTAGATCAAACACCTTTTTATGCCGAATCAGGCGGGCAAGCAGGGGATCATGGTGTTATCTCATCAGCAGGTGCCAGCTTTGAGGTGTGCGATGTGCAAAAGCAAGGTGATTGCTATTTTCATATTGGCCGTGTATCGAAAGGAACATTTAGCATTCAGCAAGGGGTTAGCGCACAAGTTGACGCCAGCAAACGTTTGGCGATAGCGGCTAACCATTCAGCGACACACTTATTGCACTCGGCTTTACGTGAGGTTTTGGGTGATCATGTGGCGCAGAAAGGTTCATTGGTTGAAGCGAATCGTTTACGTTTTGACTTTAGCCATTTTGAGCCGCTATCAAGCGATCAACTATTACAGATTGAACGTTTGGTTAATCAGCAAGTGCGCTTGAATAATGAGGTTGAAACAAACATTACCGATCAAGAAACCGCTGTCGCGAATGGTGCAATGGCATTGTTTGGTGAAAAATATGGCGATAAAGTTCGAGTGTTAAAAATGGGTGAGTTCTCCACCGAGCTTTGCGGGGGCACGCACGTCAATCGAGTAGGTGATATCGGCTTAATAAAAATACTGGCTGAAAGTGGTATTGCATCGGGTGTTCGTCGTATTGAGGCGATTGCCGGAGAAGGCGCGATGACATGGGTTGAGCAAGGTGATGCCTTATTGAATCATATTAGTAAGGTGGTTAAGGGAAGCCGTGAAAATGCACTTGAAAAAGTAAACCAGCTTCAAGATAAAAACAAATCACTTGAAAAAGAACTCGATGTTTTGAAATCTCAATTAGCAAAATCAGCCAGTGGCGATCTACTTGGCCAAGCGGTAGCAGTTGATGGCTTAAATGTGTTGGCGGCCAATATTGAGGGCAGCGATGCGAAAACATTACGAGAACTACTCGATCAATTGAAAAATAAATTAGGCAATGCTGCGATTGTGTTATCCACAGTCGATGGCGATAAAATTACCCTTATTGCTGGGGTTTCTAAAGACCAAACTAAGCGAATTAAAGCCGGAGATTTAGTTAATTCAGTTGCTCAGCAGGTGGGCGGTAAAGGCGGTGGCCGCCCTGATATGGCGCAAGCCGGTGGGAATAACCCCGCTGCATTAGACGCTGCACTGCAAGCGGTTCCGCAGTGGGTTAAGCAGCAATTAATAAAATAACGACGACAATATCATGACTTTACACGTACACAAATACGGTGGCACATCGGTAGGCACGGCTGAAAAAATTCAGAACGTAGCAAAGAAACTCGTTAAAGAGAAAAAAACAAGTGGTAACGATTTAGTCGTGGTGGTGTCAGCGATGAGCGGGGAAACCAACCGCATGACCGAACTGGCTAAAACCATGCAGACATCGCCATCTGCAAAGCAAATGGATGTGCTGTTATCGACTGGTGAACAGGTCACTATTGCCTTACTGTGTATGGCCCTTGAAGAGCTAGGGCAAGCGGCTGTTTCGTATACCGGTGCTCAGGTTAAAATTATCACCGATGATGCGCATAGCAAGGCGCGCATTGAAGATATACACACTAATAATATTCAGGCCGATTTAGCGAAAGGCCGTATTGTTGTAGTCGCTGGTTTTCAAGGTGTTACCGCTTCAGGGGCAATTACTACATTGGGTCGTGGTGGCTCTGATACCACTGCTGTTGCATTGGCTGCGGCACTTAAGGCAGATGAATGCAGAATTTATACCGACGTAGATGGGGTTTACACAACAGACCCCAGAGTTGAGCCTAAAGCAAGACGGTTAGATAAAATAACCTTTGAAGAAATGCTAGAAATGGCCAGTTTAGGTTCAAAAATTTTACAAATTCGCTCTGTTGAATTTGCAGGTAAATATAATGTTCCGTTGCGTGTGCTATCAACTTTTATAGATGGTGAAGGCACGTTAATTACTTATGAGGATGAGGGTATGGAAAAGGCGTTGATATCAGGTATTGCATTTAACCGTGATGAAGCAAAAGTAACGTTAGGGGGTGTGCCTGATATGCCGGGTGTTGCATCAGCTATTTTAAAGCCAATTTCAGCAGCTAATATTGAAATAGATATGATCGTACAAAATATTGCCGAAGATAAAACGACTGATTTTACCTTCACGGTACATAGAAATGATTACGATAAAACCATGCAAATTCTGCAGGAAATTTGTGAACAGTTGGATGCAGATAGGGTAACTGGTGATGATAAAATCGTTAAAGTATCAATAGTTGGTGTTGGTATGCGTTCACATGCAGGAATCGCCAGTCAAATGTTTAGTGCACTGGCCGATGAAGGAATCAATATCCGTATGATTTCAACCTCTGAAATTAAAATTTCAGTGGTTGTCGATGAAA
>ERZ1027208.723-NODE-723-length-11670-cov-9.140250_pt1 | contig 11670 bp, 11 predicted proteins | sample MGYA00520867_ERZ1027208 | MGnify/ENA primary metagenome ERZ1027208 (study PRJEB33311, sample SAMEA4378413) | marine metagenome | biome: Marine biome; feature: Fjord; material: Water | collected 2014-07-20T08:00:00Z/2014-07-... | depth 75 m ...
TCTCGTGGGTTCGGAGATGTGTCTAAGAGCCAGAGTCACGCCAAACGCTCCGCTTGACGGTCCACACCTCGGATTTGTGCACGGTCCCGAAGACCTCGCGCTGAAAGAAGATGGCAGCCCCGCCCGCATCGACAAAGCATTCACATGGGAAAATCCCATGTCTGCGCACGGCCTGATGCACATGGTGATCTCAAACGCTTATGCGGGTGATCCCTACAAGATCGACACGCTATTCATGTACATGGCGAACATGTCTTGGAACTCATCCATGAACACGACGGGCGTCACGCAGATGCTAACCGACAAAGATGAAAACGGCGAATACGTGATCCCACGCATCATCTATTCGGATGCTTATAGCTCGGAAATGGTCGCCTATTCTGATCTAATCTTACCTGACACCACATACCTTGAACGCCACGATTGTATCTCTTTGCTAGATCGTCCAATCTGCGAAGCGGACGCTGTGGCAGATGCCATCCGCTGGCCCGTGGTGGAGCCCGATCGCAACGTCAAAGGCTTTCAATCCGCCCTTTGTGATCTGGGTGCAAAATTAGGCTTGCCCGCATTTGTGAATGAAGATGGCAGTCAGAAATACGCTGATTATGCCGACTATATCGTCAACCACGAACGCCGCCCCGGTGTTGGCCCCCTCGCAGGCTGGCGCAAGGGCGAAGACGGCCCCCAAGGCGGGCGCGGTGGCGTCAACGAAAACCAGCTCGACAACTACATCGAAAACGGTGGCTTCTTTGTCGAACACATTCCCGACGGCGCAAACTACTACAAACCTTGGAATGCTGACTATCAAGACTGGGCTGTAAAGATGGGGCTGTTTGACACGCCACAACCCTACCTATTCACGCTCTATTCAGAACCTATGCGCAAATTCCAGCTTGCCGCCGAAGGCCACGGTGATCGTCAACCGCCAGACCATCTGCGCGAACAGGTAAAAGAAAAGATGTCACCGCTGCCCTATTGGTACGAAACTGATCAGGTTGGGAACGAAGGTTACACCGTCACGGCCCTGACCCAACGTCCGATGGCGATGTACCACTCATGGGGCAGTCAGAACGCGTGGCTGCGCCAACTCCATGGCCGCAATCCGATGTACATGCCGCCAAAGCTGATGCGCGCGAATGACCTGGTAGATGGTGACTGGGCTGAGATCACATCCCCGCACGGCACTATCACCGTCCCCGTGATGGAAATGGCTGCGCTCAACGACAATACGATCTGGACATGGAACGCCATTGGCAAGCGCAAGGGCACTTGGGGCTTGGACGAAGACGCGCCTGAAGCCACCAAAGGTTTCCTGCTCAACCATCTCATCCACGAGCTTATGCCGCCTAAGGGCGATGGTCTGCGGTGGGCCAATTCTGATCCGATCACTGGACAGGCCGCATGGTTTGACCTGAAGGTAGCAATCAAAAAGGTTGCCGCACCAACAGACGCAGCATCACAGCCCTCGATGCCGGCGATCAAATCACCCGTTGGCAAAGGCGCCGCGGAACTTAAATGGAAGGTAGGCCAATGACCCAGTTGCCCACCCACACCGACAAACAGCTCGGGCTTGTAATTGATCTGGATACTTGTGTTGGCTGCCATGCCTGCGTGATTTCCTGCAAAGGTTGGAACACTGAAAACTACGGCGCGCCCCTTAGCGATCAAGATCCATACGGTGCGGATCCATCAGGTACATTCCTTAATCGTGTGCACAGCTATGAGGTCCAACCAGAAGAAGGTGATGCCCAGCTCATTCACTTCCCTAAATCCTGTCTGCACTGCGAAGATGCGCCTTGCGTCACTGTGTGCCCAACCGGTGCCAGCTACAAACGGGTCGAAGACGGCATCGTGTTGGTTAATGAATCCGACTGTATAGGATGTGGCCTTTGCGCTTGGGCCTGCCCATACGGCGCACGTGAACTCGATCAAGCTGAAGGCGTGATGAAGAAATGCACTCTGTGCGTTGACCGCATCTATAACGAAAACCTGCCAGAAATAGACCGCACGCCGTCTTGCGTGCGTACATGTCCTGCTGGTGCCCGTCACTTTGGCGATTTAGGGGATCCCGATTCAGACGTGAGCATACTGGTAGCAGAACGCGGCGGCATGGACCTGATGCCAGAACTGGGCACAAAACCCGTCAACAAATACCTACCACCTCGCCCCAAGGACCAACTGGCCCAGCAAGAAGAGCAGATCGACATTCTTGCCCCCTTCCTTGAACCTGTAGCGACCGAAACAAAGGGCTTCCTAAGCTGGCTCGATAAAACACTGGAGAAACTCTGATGCATCCGGCACCTTCCGTCATCGTCTTCTCCACCTTTTCAGGTCTTGGTTTTGGCCTGTTGATTTTCCTTGGCCTCGGCATGCCGGGTGTCACAGGGTGGAGCGCATTTGCCTTCTTTGCCATCGCCTACCTACTGGCAGTCGGCGGGTTGATTTCATCAACCTTCCACCTTGGCCACCCCGAACGAGCATTAAAGGCATTCAGCCAATGGCGGACCAGCTGGTTGTCACGTGAAGCATGGTGCGCTGTCGTAGCCCTAACGCTTATGGCGCTCTATGGTGCGGGCCTGGTGTTTTTCGGCCAACGTTGGATTTTATTGGGCCTGCTTGGCGCAATCGCATCGCTAGGAACCGTCTACACAACCTCGATGATCTATGGACAACTCAAAACTGTTCCACGCTGGAAAAGTCCTCTAACGCCTGCAAACTTCCTGTCGATCTGTATCGCTGGCGGTGCCCTTTTATCTGGTGAAGTCAATTTGGCCGTTCTGTTGCTGTTGGTCGCAGGTGGCGTCCAGATAGCAGCATGGATACGCGGTGACACCGCATTAGCCCAAAGCGGAACAAACATGGAAACGGCCACTGGCCTTGGCAACATTGGAAGCGTGCGCGCGTTTGAACCACCCCACACTGGAACCAACTATTTGTTGCGTGAATTTGTACATGTTATCGGACGTAAACACGCCCAAAAATTGCGGATCATCACGATCATCTTGATGGTTGTTTTACCAATCATCCTAATGTTGGTCCCTTTCAATCACTTCTTGGCGCTGTTCGCCGTTTTGGCACATATTGCAGGTGTCCTGACCGCACGCTGGTTGTTTTTTGCCGAGGCCGAGCACGTTGTCGGCCTGTACTACGGAAAACGATGATACCCCCAGAGGTACATATTCGCGCCGCAGTGTCAGAGGACGCTGCGGCGCTTACCTCGCTCATTTACCGATCAAAACAGTCCAACGGATATGATGATGTGTTCATGGCGCTTTGCGTTGATGTGCTGCGCATAACACCGGAAATTTTAACACGCCGACACACCTTTTTGGCCGAGACCAACAACCAAATACTTGGCTGTGTGATGTTAGATCCAAAAGATACCAACACCGCAGAAATCTGCGCATTCTTCGTCGACCCAGAGCATAAGCGCCGCGGCATAGGGCAGCTTTTGTGGAAAGAAGTCCTAAACCATGCACGGGATTTAGGGTTTACACAACTTGTCCTAGACGCTGATCCAGAAGCAGTGCCGTTTTATTATAGGTTGGGCTTTGAGACCCTCCACGACACGCCCTCCGAAGCTATCCCCAACCGTGTGATCCCTCACATGGCGCGCAGTATCTAAAGCGGCAAACGCTTTTCAACAACCCGCGCCATGACCGAAGCACCGATGGGCAGGATGTCCGGATCAAGGATGAAGGACGGATTGTGCAGCGGCACCGTGCCCGCATGCCCAACAACACAATATGCCCCTGGTACAACCTTGAGCATATCAGCGAAATCTTCGGAGCCCGTAGCAGGCTCAGCCTTGCTGAAGATGTTATCAGCACCAACGATATCAGCGGCAGCGTCCATATACGCGTCGGACAACGCTTCATCATTGATCAACACGTCAAACACATTACGCAAATCCAACGTTATCTGAACATCATGCGCCAAGGCAAACCCGTCGCAAATTGCCTGCATACGATCCGCAGCCAAGGTGTAGACCTCATCTTTGAAATAACGAATTGTTCCAGCCAATGTCGCCACCTCAGGAATCACATTATAGGCAGCACCGGCATGAAGCTGCGTCACCGACAACACGCACGCATCTAAGGCTGGCACATTGCGGCTCAGGATTGTTTGCAATTCAGTGGTGAGGCTGGCCGCTATGATCAACGCATCTTTGCTGTCCGACGGTCGCGCCGCATGACTTCCCTTACCCGTTACTTTGATGTCAAAGAACGCCGCACCCGCCATCGCGACACCTTTACAGATACCCACCTTTCCCGGTTGCCCATTGGGCAAATTGTGCATTCCATAAATTTCGTCACAGGGGAATTGTTCAAAAAGGCCATCGGCGATCATCTGGCGCGCACCACCTAGGCCTTCTTCTGCGGGCTGAAACACCACTACGGCGGTGCCGTCAAAATCGCGGGTTGCTGCCAGATGTTTGACAGCGCCCAACAGCATCGTAGTGTGTCCGTCATGGCCGCAGGCGTGCATCACACCATCATTGACTGAAGAGTACTCAAGGCCCGATATCTCATGAATCGGTAAAGCATCCATATCAGCCCGCAAACCGACGCGGCGGCTGCCCTTTTGTTTACCATAGATCAGACCAACAACGCCTGTTTTGCCTAGACCGGTATGCACCTCGTCCACACCGTATTCGCGCAGCTTTTCCGCAACGATAGCGCTGGTCCGCTCTTCGGTAAAACCAATTTCGGGATGAGTGTGCAGATCGCGAAAGATCACAGTCAGCTCTTTGGTACTATCGGCAATAACGGGAAGGATGTTCATCAAGCAATCTCCGGACATAGGTGGTTTCACCCGATCCTACGTCCGAAAATTCGCGATGTGTATAGGGCATTTAGGCTGCCCAGATATTAAACCAGTTCGGCGTGCTTCAGGCCTGCTTCAACCAATGCGCGTGTTTCATCGCTCAGGCCTGTTAATGGCAGGCGAACTTCTTCGGAACACAGATCAAGGCGATACATTGCATACTTCACCCCAACCAAGCCAGGCTCGGTAAAGATCGCTTGGTGCAGCGGCATCAGTTTGTCTTGAATTTGAAGTGCAGTGGCGTAGTCACCAGCAGTACATGCCGCTTGCAGCTGCGATGCCAGCTTAGGCGCTACGTTTGCCGTAACCGAGATACAGCCAACGCCCCCTTGGGCATTGAAACCATGTGCTGTCGCGTCTTCGCCAGACAACTGGATAAAATCAGGTCCACAAGTAATCCGCTGTTCGCATACTCGCGCCAGATCACCTGTTGCGTCTTTAACACCAACAATTCGCTCTAGCTTAGCCAATTCACCCATTGTTTCTGGTGTCATGTCCACAACCGAACGGCCCGGAATGTTGTAAATAATGATCGGCAGTTTGCAGCAATCATGCACTGCTGTGAAATGCGCGATCAACCCACGCTGGGTAGGCTTATTGTAATAAGGTGTGACCAGCAAAATGCCATCCGCGCCCACTTTTTCCGCATGCTGTGCAAGGCGGATGGATTCCAACGTATTGTTGCTACCAGCGCCTGCAATAACCGGAATCCGGCCAGCAGCAGCTTTTACAACTTCTTCGACAACGGCTTCATGTTCAGCATGGGTCAAAGTCGGCGATTCGCCTGTAGTCCCAACAGGAACAAGCCCATTAGACCCTTCGCCCACATGCCATTCCACAAGTTTCTTAAGTGTTTCAATATCCAGCTCGCCGTTGCGAAACGGCGTGACGAGGGCAGGCATAGAACCTGAAAACATGTGCACGCTCCTTATGTGCTGGAGACCGAAAGGCCATCCGGGGTGAATGCGTCTCGATGATCGAGACCACAAGAGAAAGACCGCCTGCTTGCGGACACGTGATTTGTACCCACGCGCAGAAAGACTATGTTAAAAGGCTGTACTGTGAGCAAGATAGGAAATGCAAGCCATGACACGTTATCTGACGGCCCTGTTGCTGCTGTGTGCCATGGCATTGCCCGCCAGCGCTGAACGCCCACGACCCTTAGGATGGGCTCTAGATGCGATGCGAAGTGGTGATTTTGCCGCTGCTGAAAAGATCGCGATACGGGATGGTCCTGTCGCACAGGACGTTATTGTTTGGCACAGGCTGCGCGCAGCCCAAGGCACTTACAGTCAACTCATCGACTTTATCCAACGGCGGCCTGACTGGCCGGGAATGGAGTATTTACTGCGCCGTTCAGAACCCGAAGTCATCAAACAAGACGACGAAAAGATCATTGCCTTCTTTGAACAGTTCCCAGCACAAACGCCGCGTGGCGTATTGGCCCATGCAAATGCCCTCACCGCCAAGGGACTAACAGGACCTGCGCAAGTTAATTTGGTGCTCGCGTGGCGAACCATGCCGATGAACGCTAATTCCCAAGCCGCCTTCCTGATAAATCACGCTGAACTCCTAAAGCCACATCACGATGCGCGGTTGGATGCGATGGTGTGGCAACGCGAATATGACGAGGCGCGCCAAATGTACGGCATCGCCAGCAATACAGCTGAACAAGCAGCCGAATCTCGCATTGCATTCTACCGCCGCTCTGACAGCGCTGCGAACATCTATGAAAAACTGCCCGCCAATCTAAAATCCACAGGCGGCGTAAACCATGCACGGTTTGAGTGGCGCATCCGCAAGGGCCGTGTCGGTGATGCAAAAGACCTGCTGCTGGAAGCATCCAAAAGTATCGAAGCTTTGGGTGATCCCGCCGCTTGGGGCAATCGCCGGCGTGCATTGGCCCGTGGCGAGATGCGTTCTGGTGACCGCAAGCGGGCCTATGCCATGGCCTCCCAACATTTCCTGACGGAAGGTTCAGACTACGCCGATCTGGAATGGTTGTCCGGTTATATAGCGCTGCGTTTTCTAAAGGAGCCGATGAAGGCGCATCAGCACTTCCTAAACCATGACACCGCAGTTGAATCGCCTATCAGCCAAGGTCGCGCTGGGTATTGGCAAGGACGAGCACTAGAGGCTGCTGGCGACAATGAAGGCGCCACAACAGCCTATCAAAGAGGGGCCAATTTCCAGACGTCTTTTTACGGGCTACTTGCAGCGGAACGTGCGCGTATTCCTTTCCCAGAAAAGTTAAAAGGTGCTGCCCCTCAGATCGATTGGAAAACCAGCCCACTGGCAACGGCACCGTTGTTTGAAGCCGGCTTGTTACTACAAGCGTCAGGCGAGTTGAATTTGGCTGAGCGGTTTTGGACCCATCTGGCAGAGCAACTACTAGAACCTGATTTAGAGCTTTTGGGCCAAGCCGCCATTGACGTGGAACAACCCCATATCGCGGTGATGATCGGCAAGCGCGCTGCACGCCGCGGCTTAGAGATTGCCGCGCCCTACTACGCACTACATCCTGCAGGCAAGGCCGACCTACCAATGGCCCCCGAGATGACCCTAGCCATCGCGCGACGCGAAAGTGAATTTGATCCTGTCGTTCAATCCAGCGTTGGCGCGCGTGGCCTGATGCAATTGATGCCAGCCACTGCCCGTGAGGTTGCCCAAGGCCTTGGTATTTTACCCCAGCACACCACTGATCGCCTGACGGCTGATCCTGTCTACAATGCGCGTTTGGGGTCACAGTACCTGTCCGAACTTGCAGGACGTTTTGATGGAAATGTCGTGATGATGTCAGCGGGATACAATGCAGGCCCAAGCCGTCCAATCCGTTGGATGAACGACTACGGCGATCCGCGTGAAGGCGATATCTATATTGCGGATTGGGTTGAAATGGTCCCGTTCCGTGAAACGCAAAACTACATCATGCGGGTTACAGAAAGCCTGCCCATCTACCGTGCACGCCTCGGCCGTGATCCGCTGCCGATTCCCTTCTATGAAGAACTAACAGGCTCAACCTTGAAGGCGTTCGCGCCAAAAAGTGAATAGCCCTGCCGCTACAATGATTGCACAACCAATCGCAACGTTTGTACTGACAGTTTCGCCAAAGATCGCGATGCCAATCGTTGCTGCGAATACCAGTTGTAGGTAGGCAAACGGCTGGACTGCACTGGCCTCTGCTACTTCATAACAGCGAATAAGCAGCCAATGTCCGGTCACACCCGTGATGGAAAGGCACCCCATCCAAAACCAATCTTGACCTGTCATCGGCTCCCAAAACCAGACACCCAGTGACGTCATGGCAACAGCCCCAACAACACCAGTCCAGAAAAAGCTGGTCCCAGATGTATCGCGACGAGAGGCATAACGGGTCAGCAAACCATAGACCGCGAACATTGTAGCTGCCAACAACGGTATCAGCGCGCGGATATCAAAAACGTCACCGCTCGGCTGCAGAATGATGATCACCCCAATAAACCCGACCCCAATAGCGGCCCAGCGCCTCCAACCCACATGTTCACCCAGCACTGGACCAGACAACGCAGCAACCAACAGCGGATAGCAAGTAAACACCGCATGGCTTTCTACCAATCCAAGAATGGTAAAGGCGGCAACCATGACGCAAATCTCAAGCGACAACAGCAGTCCACGGGTGATCTGGATCACTGGCTGCTCGGTACGCGCAACGGCACGGATGCCCCCCGCATGACGTTTAGCAATTGCGATGACAAACGCAGCAAAAAACCAATAGCGGATCATAACGATCATCAGCACGTTGTATTCACTTGCCAGATGTCGTGACAGCCCATCCTGAATTGCGAAAACTAGCGTTGTCGCAATCATCAACACAATGCCAAGCGGGATGTTGTTGCTTTGCGTCACACCATTACCGCGCGTGTCATGTGCCGTTTGCGGCCATACCCTTGTACGCGACTCACTGAGAAACCCGCATCCGCCAAACCGCGCCGTACAAATCCAGCTGCCGTATATGTCGCAGCGCTGCCACCGTCGGCAGTATGCGAACCAACTTCGGCCATCAACTCTGGTGACCACAATTCAGGGTTTTTAGCTGGGGAAAACCCGTCCAAAAACCACGCATCAGCTTTGCCCTTCCAAAGGGGCAAGGTTTCACGTGCGTCTCCAAGAATGACACGCAGTTCAAAATCAGGGCCATCTAAATGCGCTGGAAAAACAGTCGCGTTGGCAAGATCGTCGGGTAACCTGTCAAAAGCGCGCAATGCTGTGTGAAGATCTGTCATCGCCATCGGGAAGGCCTCAAAGCTGGTAAATCGCAATGTCCCACTACAACCGCTTTCGCGAAACGCCTGCAATGCTACCAAGAAATTCAACCCAGTACCAAAGCCCAATTCGGCGATGTGAAACTGATCTTCAAACCGAGCAGTAAGGTCATTTCCGTCCAAGAAAACATGACGTGTTTCGTCCATGCCGTTTTCTAGGCTAAAATATGGATCATCGAATTCGGTCGAAACAGGCACCCGCCCGTCGCGCCATTCGATCTGTGCTGTCTGGTCCTGCACGGTATAGCCCTGTATCTGTTTTTCATGCGCAATCTGCGCGCAATCAAAGGCAGGGGCAATGACCGATATTACCATTCGCGGCGCAGGCATTTTTGGACTGTCTATTGCATGGGCATGCGTCCAGCGCGGCGCTACCGTTCAGATCATTGATCCTAACGGAGCAGGTGCTGGCAGCAGTGGCGGCCTTGTCGGGGCATTAGCCCCCCATGTGCCTGAAAACTGGAACGCAAAGAAGGCATTCCAACTGGAAAGCCTACTGCTGGCAGAACAGTTTTGGAAAGAAATTTCTACTGTTGGCGGTAAAGATGCAGGCTATGCACGGACGGGTCGTTTGCAATCTATTGCAGATGATTCCGCCCGCGCGTTGGCCCAACGGCGTATCGAAACCGCCCGCCAACTTTGGCAAGACAACGCAGTCTGGGAGATTATCCCGACACTTAACACCGACTGGCAACCGATCAGCCCCGATGGCCACCTGATCCACGACACGCTGAGTGGGCACATGCATCCGCGTCGTGCATGTGATGCTCTGGTCGCGGCACTTGAGGCAATAGGCATCAGCATTCAATCCCAGGGGTCTAACAGAGGTGTCGTTTTATGGGCAACAGGGGCCGCAGGTCTGGAAGAGTTAAGCGCGGGGCACACCCGTAGCATGGGGAACGGTGTAAAGGGGCAGGCAGCCCTGCTAAAGTATGATGCAAGCGGCTTGCCTCAGCTGTTTTCAAATGGTGTGCATGTCGTCCCACATTTGGATGGCACCGTCGCCATCGGCTCAACCACCGAACGAGAATACGAAAACGCGACCAGTACAGATGCGCAGCTAGACGATGTGATTGCCGTCGCCCGCAAAGCAATTCCAATCTTGCAGGATGCACCCGTCATCGAACGTTGGGCCGGCGTGCGCCCGCGCTCGCGGACCCGTGCACCGATGCTGGGGGCATGGCCTGATCGTTCTGGTCACTTTATCGCAAATGGTGGATTTAAGATCGGGTTTGGAATGGCACCAAAGATAGCCCAAGTGATGGCTGATCTTATTCTTGATGGCGCGGATACCATTCCAGACGGCTTTCGCGTGGAGGACAACCTATGATACCGCAGCTTTCAACACTTGATCATCTTGTCCTGACCGTCGCGGACATTCCGAGCACCCTCACATTTTATGCAGATGTTTTGAGCATGGTGCCAACACCGTTCATCGTTGCTGATGGCAGTACGCGCCACGCGCTATGCTTTGGCAACATGAAGATCAACCTGCACCAAGCCGGTGCAGAGTTTGAACCCAAGGCGCAAAACGTAAAAGCAGGTTCCGCAGACCTCTGTTTCCTGTCACAAACGCCCCTAAGCGAATGGCAGGCCCATTTGACTGAACGAGGTGTGGAAATCGAAATTGGCCCGGTGCACCGTACTGGCGCGACCGGACCGATCGTATCGGTCTATATTCGTGACCCCGATGGCAACCTCATCGAAATCAGCAATCCTGACTAAGTTGCGATTTCGGCGCGCAGGCTTTCCATCAGTTCTGTTAGGTCTCTGATGTACCGCTCGTCCGTCAACTGACCGTTTTCATTAAATGCGGCGTAACTTGCGGCAATCTGAATTTCCGGCCCTTGCAAGATGCGCGTCCGAAACGGCACCATAAACCCACGCAACACCGATTGCGCCCGTGCACCACCTGTTCTGCCTGCAGCCGCGGACATGACGGCCAGTGGTTTGCCGCCCCATGGCTTTATCGATGAGCGACTGACCCAATCCAAAGCGTTCTTTAAAACACCTGACGGGCCGGAATTATATTCCGGTGTTGAAATGATCACAGCATCCGCATCCATGATTTGCTGAGCCAACGCATCAACTGACGCGGGCACGCCGCCTGCATCTTCGTCATCACCACTATACAGCGGCAGATTAATGTCCGCTTGCACGTAGTCAACAGGTCCGAACAGCCGTGCGGCCTCTGATAGCAAAAGGGAATTGTGGCTGTCCCTACGCAGAGAGCCTGAAATACCGATAAGTTTCGGGAGAGCCATAAATCTAATCCTTAATCAATAATGCGTTTGCCCACCCAAGATGAGGATTTTGCGTATTGCCACAAGAGGCATCCGCAAACAGTCATTGTGCATCTATGCATGCAACGAAAAAGGCTCCGCCGCATTTCTGCACCGGAGCCATTCATTAATTTTTAGCTCAATCAGGCTGCGTTTGGCAGAATGATGATTTCCACGCGGCGGTTTTGCGCTTTGCCTTGTGGATTGAGGTTGCTGGACACTGGCTGGCTTTCGCCACGGCCATTCGCAATGATGCGTGA
>ERZ1027208.724-NODE-724-length-11659-cov-27.344105_pt1 | contig 11659 bp, 10 predicted proteins | sample MGYA00520867_ERZ1027208 | MGnify/ENA primary metagenome ERZ1027208 (study PRJEB33311, sample SAMEA4378413) | marine metagenome | biome: Marine biome; feature: Fjord; material: Water | collected 2014-07-20T08:00:00Z/2014-07-... | depth 75 m ...
CGTAAAAGACGTGGCAAATAAACCGCCGATGTGGGTGTTGCGAGAGGTTAATTAGTACATGCTTTAGCCGGTTAACGCCGCGCTAATCTTTTTAGCTAGCTGGGTAATGGTTACTTGCAACATTTTCACGGAGTGAGGGTAGCCGTCTTCACTAAGTTTTTCGGTGATACGGAATGATTGGTTAACCAATAGTGTTTTATCGCCTTTATAAACCCAATACCGCCCACTAAAGATGGCTTGTGATTGGTCGGTAGAATTAAACTGCTCTACCTCTATAAACAATTGGGTGTTTTTACCTTTCACCGATAATGGTTTTTCCTTATTGAAGGAATAGCCGACAGGCGATGTATTGTTTAATTCTTGAACCAATATGTTGAGTAAAGTCTCTCTAAGAGGCTGTGCCCAGCGGTGATAGGTTGATGTGTACACTTGGTTTTTACCCAGCTGAATGACTAACCCGGGTTGATCTAGAAACGTGGCCAGTTGAAGTTGGTTTACGGTGACTTGTTTAGTTTGTTCGTTGCTATTTTTTTGTGCTGATGAAGAAACGTTGAAGTTATAGTGTTTAGTGCGTTGAGGGCTGCTTGCACAACTGATTAACGCAAACATCATAAGTGCTAAGGAAAACAGTTTAACGAGCCTCATTACTTCGCTCCTTTAGGTTCTAGTTCTTCACGTTGCTGCGTGCCAAACAGCAAGCTATTAGGTTTTTGGTTAAGTTGAATGATGAGCGGGTCTAATTCGTTGAGCGTTCTCTTCATTTTTTTGAGCAGTTCTTGTAGCTCTGAATGTGTCTGCGACCCTTCTGAAAAACTATTGGTTAATTTTTTAAAGTCTTCAAGAGATGCATTAACGTTGCCTAAGGTTTTATCGGCGCCCACCAACACGTTTTCTACTGGAAGTTTATTTACCTTATCTAACACATCGGTTATTTGCTGCAGTATTTGGTCCACTTGGCTTTCGGTAGTAGGTATGACGATTTGTCCATTAATGTTTGGTTGAATGGTTCGAGGTTTGTCGCCAAATTTAAGTTCTACAAATTTACTACCGGTTAACAAGTTTCCAGTAACAAGGCTTGCTTGAAGCCCGTTTTTTATGGACTTACTAATATCTTCATGTAATTGCTGAATAGCTTCTTTATTGTCCTTAAAGCCTAATCTTGCGGGCTCAATTTTAATGGTTATTGGAATGAGGGCAGAAGGGTCGAGGATGTTTTTAATATCAGTATGGTTAATGTCTGTTTGAAAAACTGAGCCAATTTTAATGCCTCTATATTCAACAGGCGCGTTTGGTTTTAAGCCTCGAATAGAGTCTTTAAACAGCAATGTGAAAGTGGTTGCATGTTTGTAGCGACTGTCGTAAATAGCATTCATATTGGGGTAAATAGTAAAAAACCCTCGTTCGGTAATTGTTTCACCGGGTGTTGTATCGCGTGGTACATCAAAGGCGACACCACCGGTAATTAAACTTTCTAGTGTGCCGGTTTGAATTTGTACGCCTTCGGCGGATAGGTCAATTTCAAAGCCATTTAATGCCCAAAACTTTGTGTTTGCTGTGATGAGTTTATCGAAGGGGGTTTCAATGAAAGCATCGTAATAAACGCGTCGTTCTTGGGCATTAAAATGGACGTGTTCTATGCGGCCTACATCAAGCCCGCGGTACATAATTGGGTCGCCTGTTTGCAACGCTTGGTTACCACTGCTGTCGAGGGTGACATGAATACCATTGGTACCGGCTTGAGTGATGGGTTCGTTTTCTAAGCCTTTAAATTCATATTGGATTGTTTCAGCAAAGCCTGGAGCAAGTTCTATGTAGGCACCAGAGAGGAGCGTGCCAATGCCTGAGATGCCTGTTTTGCCTACCCGAGGCCTAACAACCCAAAATTGTGTATCTTCCATGAGCAGGTGTTCGTATTTATTTGAAATACGAACGGTAACTAATACATTATTGTCTTTGTTATTCAGCTCAAGTTTTTCGACTAGGCCGATATCGACGCTTTTAGTGCGTATTTTTGTTTTTTTGGCTTCAATGCCTTCACCAGTTTCAAATGCAATAACAACCAATGGGCCACGGCTGGTGATGTTGTTGTAGACCATCCAAATGCCAATAAATACGGCAAGTAATGGAATTAGCCAAATGATGGAGATGGACTTCAACGGGGTGACATCTGCGGGTAATGGTTGCTGTTCGTTCATTCAAACTGTCCTTGTGGTACGTGTTTCCAAATTAATTTCGGGTTAAAACTCATGGCGGCTAACATGGTTAATATGACGGTGCCTGTGAAAGCGATAGCTCCAAACCCAGGGTGTATGGCGGTGATGTTACCTAATTGTATTAATGCCACCAAAATCGCAACAACAAAAACGTCAACCATTGACCAACGCCCAGCCAATTCTGTTGCGCGATATAAGAAAGTTTTCGACAGTGGTGAAAGTTGGCTCTTGTAATGGACGTTATAACATAGCCAAAGTAAGGCGATGATTTTCCCAATAGGCACAACGACACTGGCGATGAAGATAATGATGGCAATAGGGTAAGAGCCGTGACTCCAAAGCAAAATAATACCGCCGACTATGGTGCTAGCAGTATCATCACCTAAAACGTAGGTGTGCATAATGGGTAGAAGGTTGGCAGGAATATATAAAATAATGGAGGTTAATAACAAGGCCATTGTTTTTTGAATGCTGTTGGTAAAGTGCCCATGAAGTTGTGTGCCGCAAAATGTACAGTGGGTATCGTTAGCTTTTGATAAGTGTGAGCATTGATGGCAAGTGTGCTGTTGGTGATGTTCGCTTAATTGTTGATCAATCGCACCTTTTTTTTCTTTCAGCCATTGCCAGGTTTGGTGTTTGTCGAAGTTTACGAGGCTCATTGTCATGCTTAAAATAAAAAGGACATAGGTTAAAAACGATAAGCCGAGTTCAATGTCTGCGATTGTGATGATTTTAATGAAGCTGACTAGAATGCTGATTAGGTATATTTCGGCCATATTCCAGTGTCGAATATGATCCATAATAATTAATAATTGCTGCGACCCTGTCCAAGGGCTTGAACGGCCAAGAGATATGTATACGTATAAGGTGATCAATAAAAAGAGCCCTGGCAAGGCGATGGTGAATATAAAAATCAATACAGCCAGAATGGTGAAGTCGCCTTGCATCATGACCGAAACACTTTGAAACAGCGTTACTATTCTGTCGTTACCGTGCGCGCTAAATGTTAAAAATGGGAATGATAAGGATAGAAATAAAAATATTAAAGCGGTCAGTGAGAAAGCTATAACGCGGCTTCGTGCATTTCGGTGATTCGCCGTTAGCGTGAGTTTGCATCGAGGGCAACTCGCTTTATTGCCTTCTGGTGGGGTGATGAGGGTGACCGGAAAGTCGCACTCTACACAAATGATATGTTTGCCGATACTCATACGTTACGAAAACAATCTATTCTTGCTGCTGGTTTATTGCGTGTGCTGTTGCTCAATAATTGATTATTCATTAAACACATAATAGGCTATCGATCGGTAGAGTTAAAGCGAGTTATTTGGCGTTCAACGAACGATAATACGTGTGGATTGTTACTGTAATTGAAACGCGTTATGAAGGGTTTGAATCTTTATACCCAAAGGGCATAAGTCTCATTGTGGTGAGCGATAAGGCATGCTCACTCCAATTTGTCTTTATAGTTTCTACGCATCCAGTCTTTACCGATGGCTGAAAAAGGGAGGTTTAGTTCTAGTTCAGGTACTTCTAGCCCTACCCAAGCGGTAAATGAATTGCTGTTGGGGCCGGGCCACATGGTGTATTCATTTGGGTAAGGGTAGCTATTAACTGCTTGCTCGACTTTTGGAATAAGTTGTTGTGCTGTTTCACCGCGGTAATCAGCCAAAAGTTTAGGCATGGAGCCAAACCAGAAACGATCAGGTATGTCTTCTCTTGCGACTAAAACGGGTCGACCACTGCGTTGGTTCCAACCAAATACTTGATACGTCGTATACGTTTCAGCGTTAAACGGTTTAATGGCAATCCAAGTGTGAACGGCAAAAATACCTCGCCAGCCGTATGTGTCTGCAGCGTACACTTGAAGAACAGCTTCAGCCGTTTCACTGGGAATGGGGGCGATATTTGCTGATTCGCGTTTATTAAAGTCTGATTTTGTAAATGAAATACCCATGCTAATGATGGGTAATATCAGCATAAGCGCTAAAACTGAAGTGATGATCCAGATGCGACGTATGAGCCATTTGTTTTTATTTGTTTGTTGAGGCATGTATTAAATTAAGAACATTGATGGCTACAAAAGTTCCACATATTAAGTAAGGATCTTGAATTCTAGATGCTTGGATTCTAGTATGATGTTTAGTAATTAAATTTATACATACTTTACCTATTTGACATGAAAAAATCATCTTTACAAGATCAACTTTTAAACGCTGGTTTAACGAGTAAGACAAAGGCCAGTAAAGTTCAGTCTCAAAAACATAAACAACTAAAGAAACAGCGAAAAAATAAGGTTGAAGTAGTTGATGAGGTGGCGATATTGGCAAAAAAAACTGCTGATTCACGCCGTGAAAAAGATAAACAGCTTAATGAACAACGAAACTTAGAAGCAGAAAAAAATCAAATCGCGGGTCAAATAAAACAACTTATTACATTGAATAAGTTAGATAAAAGCGATGATGGCGATGCGTATCGGTTTACCCACCAAGGAAAAGTGAAATCTATTTATGTGGCGGATGAATTACGTGACAGAATTGTATTGGGTAGAGCCGTGATTGTTCAATTGGGTCAAGCGTACGAAATTGTGCCAAAGCCGGTGGCAGATAAGATCGCGCAACGTGATAAACAACGGGTTATCTATATTGAGAATACGCCAACATCGCCAATTGGTGATGATTATGCTGCGTTCGAAATACCTGATGATTTAATGTGGTGATGTCATCAGAACGGGCAGTTATTGAAAGCTGTAAGCAATGGGTGACGGATGTTATTATTGGGTTGAATTTTTGCCCTTTTGCTAAACCAGTTATAGAGTCGGGCGTTGTTAATTTTTCGGTCATCAATGTGCAAAGGCTGGAACTGTGCTTGCAGGCTGTTTGTGATGAGCTAAGCCGGTTAGCGGTCGACAATAATATTGAAACGAGTTTGCTTATTTACCCTGTCGGTTTTGAATCGTTCGATGATTATTTAGAGCTAGCAGGCATAGCAGAAAATTTGTTGATAGATGAAGGGTATGAGGGTGTTTTTCAGTTAGCTACATTTCACCCAGATTATTGTTTTGAAGGGCAAGTGTACGACGACGCGGCAAATTATACTAACCGTTCACCTTATCCTATGTTGCATATATTACGTGAAGCCAGTGTGGAGAAGGTGTTAGAAAATATTGCAGACCCCGAGAAAATTCCAAATAGAAATATTGCGTTTGCTAGAGAGAAAGGGATGGGCGCGTTATCTGTAATGCTGGATAACTGTATAACTAAAGATTAATGCACTAAAGCAACCCCGCCAGATCTGACGGGGCGCATAGAAAAAGTAGTGTTAATTCGCTGCTATTTTTAGATTTGAAACGTCTTGGCTTTTTAGGTACTCATCATAGGTGCCATGAAAGTCAATAATGCCATTAGGGGTTATTTCCACAATACGGGTAGCGAGTGAAGAAACGAACTCACGGTCATGACTAACGAACACTAATGTACCGTCGTAGTTTTCTAAGGCTAAGTTAAGTGACTCGATAGATTCCATATCTAAGTGATTGGTCGGCTCATCCATTAGCATAACGTTGGTTTCGCCAAGCGTTAATTTACCAAACAATAAGCGGTTTTTCTCACCACCAGAACAGACAGCGACTTTCTTTTCAAAATCATCGGTTGAAAATAATAAACGTCCGAGTGTCATGCGCACAACTTGATCATCGTGCTTGGGTTTGCGCCATTGGCTCATCCAGTCGAACAAGGTCATGTCTACCTTAAAATCGTCGGTGGCATCCTGTGGACAATAGCCTAATGTGGCGTTTTCAGCCCATTTTATGGTGCCGGAATTTGGTGTTAAATCATTCATTAAACAACGCAAGAAGGTGGTTTTTCCCGCGCCATTTTCACCAATAACAGCAAGCTTTGTACCGGCTTCTATAATCATGGATGAATTTTCGAATAACGGCCCTTCGTCGAAACCATGCCCTAGTCCTTCGAGAGTAACGGCTTCTCTGTGCAGTTTTTTGAACTGCTTAAAAATGATGTATGGGTTAACGCGTGAAGATGGTTTGATATCCGTGAGTTCGATTTTTTCTAAGCGTTTAGCACGAGACGTTGCTTGTTTAGCTTTAGATGCGTTCGCAGAGAAACGGCTCACAAATTGTTGCAGCTCGGCAATTTGTGTCTTCTTCTTGGCGTTTTCTGACTGCATGAGTTCACGCGCTTGTGTTGATGCCATCATGAAATCATCGTAATTACCGGGGTAAAGGCGTAATTCGCCGTAATCAATGTCAGCCATGTGTGTACAAACAGCGTTTAAGAAATGACGGTCATGCGAGATGATAATCATGGTGCTTTTTGATTGATTGATAATATCTTCTAGCCAGCGAATGGTGTTGATGTCCAAGTTGTTGGTTGGCTCATCAAGTAGCAAAATATCAGGTTCTGAGAACAACGCTTGGGCGAGCAATACACGAAGCTTCCATCCAGGCGCAACATTACTCATTAGTCCGTAGTGAAATTCTGTTTCAATACCCGCACTCATTAGTAATTCTTCAGCGCGGCTTTCTGCACTGTAACCATCCATTTCTGCAAATTCGACTTCAAGTTCAGCTACTTTCATACCTTCTTTTTCGGTCATTTCTGGCAAGCCGTAAATGCGTTCGCGTTCTTGTTTAATGGCCCAAAGTTCTGCGTGACCCATAATAACGGTATCCACAACAGTGTATTCTTCAAAAGCGAATTGGTCTTGGCCTAGTTTGCCAATGCGTTCTCCGGCTTCAACTGAAATGTTGCCAGAAGTGGGTTCTAGATCACGCCCCAGTATTTTCATAAAGGTTGATTTGCCACAACCGTTTGCACCGATAAGGCCATAGCGGTTACCGTTGCCAAATTTGGCAGAGACGTTTTCAAAAAGCGGTTTAGCGCCAAATTGCATTGTGACGTTTGAGCTAATTAACATAAGATTTTTCCGTAAGTTTGATTGTTAAAGTGTTCGGTTTAGCGATTACCAAAGTTGTCTGGGCGGCTACCGGCGCTAGCTTGGCGAGCTCTAGGTGTGCCATTGCTAGGCTTTGCTTTTGGTCGTGCCTGTTGCTTGCTGCGGTTTGGTTTATGTCCATTGGGTTTGCGACTGTTGGCTTTATGCCCATTGCTCTTTTTTTGCGGGCGAGGGCCGCCACGGCCATTCCTAATAGGTTCTGCTTTAATTGTTGGGTCAGGCGTATAGCCGTCAATAATGACTTTCTCAATATCGCTTTTAATTAAGCGTTCAATATCTTTAAGCAGTTTTAACTCATCAACACACACTAAAGACATGGCTTCACCTTCGCTGCCTGCGCGACCGGTACGACCAATACGGTGCACATAATCTTCAGGTACATTGGGTAGTTCAAAATTCACCACGTGAGGCAGTTGATCGATATCAATGCCACGAGCAGCTATATCAGTAGCCACTAACACTTGAATGGCGTTTGATTTGAAGTTTGCAAGTGCTTTGGTTCGCGCGGCTTGGCTTTTATTACCATGAATGGCAGCAGCAGTAATACCATCGGTATTGAGCTGTTCAGTTAGCTTGTTCGCGCCGTGTTTTGTACGAGTAAAAATAAGTACTTGGTGCCAGTTGTTCGAGCCAATTAAGAACGAAAGCAATTCGCGTTTGCGTTTTTTGTCCACAGGGTGAACCACTTGCGAAATGCTTTCTGCCGTGGTGTTTTCACGTGCCACTTCAATCAGTGTTGGTGATTTAAGTAAGCCGTTAGCGAGCCTTTTAATATCAGCAGAGAAAGTTGCAGAAAACAGCAGTGTTTGTTTGTTTTTTGGAACGATGGCCAGTACTTTTTTAATATCATGTATGAAACCCATGTCGAGCATACGGTCTGCTTCGTCCAATACTAAGATTTCTATTTGTGATAAATCGATTGTTTTTTGACTAACGTGGTCAAGTAAACGGCCTGGTGTAGCGATAAGAATATCCACACCTTGACGAAGTTTTTGGATTTGTGGATTTATTTTTACGCCACCGAAAATAACGGTAGAACGTAACGGTAAGTGTTTGCCGTAATCAGCAATGCTTTCGGCTACTTGAGCGGCAAGTTCCCGAGTTGGTGTTAATACTAGCGCACGAATAGGACGTTTGCTGGTATTGCTTTTACGGCTTTCCATAAGGCGCTGTAATAACGGCAAGGTAAAGCCTGCGGTTTTGCCGGTGCCGGTTTGTGCGCCACCCATTAGATCTTTACCTTCTAATACTGGGGGGATAGCTTGTAATTGGATTGGAGTAGGTGTGGTGTAGCCTTTTTCGGATACAGCACGAAGTATATCGGCGTTTAAACCGAGGGATTCAAATGACATTGATGTTAGTTCTCTATATGTTTGCCTTTCTACACATGCATTACACATGGTTGATGCGGTCAAGGCTAAACAACGTTGTTTGGGGGGAACCTTGTTGATTACCACCTTTTAACAGTGTAGACCGATGTACACTATGATTGTGCGATGCATTATATCTGAAATATTGACTATTTCCTATGTTTTCTAATATTTAGTTTTAATACAGTAAATACAAATATGGTATATTGTCCAATTACTTATGAAATTTTATGAAGGGGTTTAAATGGCACGTGTAACTGTATCGGATTGTCTCGAACATGTAGATAATCGTTTTGAATTGGTTTTATTGGCGTCGCGTCGTGCTCGTCAGTTGATGGAAGGCGCTGAAACAACGCTGGACGTTGAAAACGATAAGCCGACTGTTCTAGCATTACGTGAAATTGCAGATGGGCAAATTTCTGAAGAGTTTCTAGATTTAGTTGACCAACCACCTGTATCTGACCACTTTATTGACGATGAAGAAGATGTTGTTGGAAGCGTCGCGCAAAAAGCAGAATAAAGTTCGTAAAACTTGATGTGCGCTCTGGTCGCAATATCGGTTTTAGTGATAGACTCAAATGCCAATGACTAGTCATTGGCATTTTTTTTGCGTGTAAACAAGATGACAGCTATTAACATAACAAACCCAGTGCTATTGCAAGATGAACTTATGCAATCACTGATGACAATTATTCGTGGTTACATGAATGAAGAGCAAGTGCGGCTTGTTAATAAAGCGTATGTATTAGGCAGCGAAGCGCATAAAGGACAGCGTCGATTAAGTGGCGAGGATTATATTTGCCACCCCGTTTCTGTTGCGCTTATTTTGTCGAAAATGAAGATGGATGCAGATTGTATTATCGCTGCTATTTTGCATGATGTAGTTGAAGACACAAATACAACCGTTGAAGACTTAGAGTCACTCTTTAATGCGGATGTGGCGGCGCTCGTTAATGCCGTGACGAAGCTGACGCAAATTGATTTTAAATCGCGTAAAGAAGCACAAGCAGAAAACATGCGGAAAATGTTTTTGGCGATGGCCAAGGATTTACGTGTGATAGTCATTAAGTTATCAGACCGTTTGCACAATATGCGCACTATTGGTGCAATGAAGCCTGAAAGTAAACGTCGAATTGCTAAAGAAACGTTAGATATTTATGCGCCGGTAGCGCATCGCTTAGGTATGCATGAATTTAGACTTGAGTTAGAAGATCTAAGTTTTAAAGCGATGTACCCCATGCGTAGAGATGTGCTGGATAAAAGCATAAAAACAGCGCGTGGCAACCGAAAGGAAGTGGTTGAGAAGATTCAACAGGTTCTTATAGATACATTTAGAAACACGGATTTTGCAGCGGTTATTAAGGGGCGAGAAAAGAACCTTTATAGTCTTTATAATAAAATGAAGAGCCAGAATATTTCGTTTAGTGAAGTTTTTGATGTGTATGCATTCAGGGTAATTGTGGAAAACATCGACCAATGTTATAGGGCGATAGGCCTATTGCACGGCTTGTATAAACCAGTGCCTGGAAAATTTAAAGATTATATTGCGTTACCAAAATCTAATGGTTATCAATCGTTGCATACTGTATTGGCCGGTCCATATGGTGTGCCCGTGGAGCTTCAGGTTCGAACATTGGAAATGGATCGGTTGGCAGAATCAGGCATCGCCGCCCATTGGCTCTACAAAACAGAGGGGATTTCAAATACAACACAAACGCATGCCCATGAGTGGCTGCGCAATTTATTGGAAATGCAAAAAACATCTGACGACTCTTATGGGTTTGTTGATACGCTAAAAGTCGACCTGTTTCCTCAAGAAGTGTATGTGTTTACGCCTAAGGGCAAAATTGTGAAATTACCGAGAGGCGCGACAGCCGTCGATTTTGCTTTTTTTGTGCATACAGATGTGGGTATGGCGTGTGCGGGAGCAAAGATTAATCGGCGTCTTGAGCCGTTGCATTCGGTCCTTAGAAATGGTCAAACAGTTGAAATCATTACCAGTGACTTTGCGGTCTGTAATCCGACATGGTTGAATTTTGTGGTGACGGTAAAAGCCCGAAATGCAATTCGTAACCATTTGAAAGAGTTCCAAGAGAGAGATGCAGTTGAGTTAGGTGGTCAGTTATTAAATGCTGAGTTTAAGGAGCGTGGCATATCCGTAAATGAAATACCTCAGGAAAACATTGATGCGTTTTTAGAGGAGCATTCTTTGTCTTCGATGAATGCTTTATTACTGGATATTGGTTTTGGAAACCGTATGCCTTTGTTGGTGGTTCATCAATTATTGGGGCAACAAGAAGAAAGTGTAGAGCTAGAAGTTAACGGTGGCAAGCAGTCTGAAGCGACGTTACGTTTGCACGGTGCGGAAGGGATGTCAATTGTATTGGCAACGTGTTGTCGACCGATATTAGGGGATAAAATAATCGGTTTCTTTAGTCCAGGGCGAGGTGTAGTCGTTCATCGAGTACATTGTAAAAATACGCGCGCTTATAAAAAAGACCATAAAAGTTGGCTTAATGTTCAGTGGGATGAAGAAGCAACGGGAAGCTTCAGTACGGATATTAAGTTTGAATCTGAGGATCAGCAGGGTGTTTTTGCGAAAATAGCCTCTATATTTTCATCGTATGGTTGTGATATTGAAAACGTTAATATGGCCCCACGTGATGGTGGAACATCCATTGATTACTTTACGGTTACAGTTGAAAGTAGAAAGCACTTGGCCAGAGTGATGAGGCGCTTACGTGCTGTTCCATCGGTCGTGAAAATCTCGAGAGTACGTAATTAAATTTTAAATTTACAATGGTTTACTATGAATAAAACAGTGATTCACTCCAAACAAGCGCCTGACGCAATTGGCACCTACTCACAAGCAATAAAGGTGGGTAATACAGTGTACTTATCTGGTCAAATACCGCTACAGCCGGATACGATGGAGCTCGTAAAGGGTGGTATTAGTGAGCAGATTGATCAAGTCTTTAAGAACTTATCAGCCGTTGCAACAGCAGCAAACGGTGATTTGTCACATATCGTGAAACTGAATATATTTTTAACGGACTTAACTGACTTCCCTATCGTCAATGAAATCATGGCTAGGTACTTTCAACA
>ERZ1027208.725-NODE-725-length-11659-cov-7.164168_pt1 | contig 11659 bp, 13 predicted proteins | sample MGYA00520867_ERZ1027208 | MGnify/ENA primary metagenome ERZ1027208 (study PRJEB33311, sample SAMEA4378413) | marine metagenome | biome: Marine biome; feature: Fjord; material: Water | collected 2014-07-20T08:00:00Z/2014-07-... | depth 75 m ...
CCGACGAAAAACTCTCCTCCTTGCCCGTGTTGATGGTCACCGCTGAAGCTAAGCGAGATCAAATCATCGAAGCGGCACAATCTGGTGTAAACGGCTACGTCGTCAAACCTTTTACCGCAGCGGCATTGAAAGAAAAGATCGAAAAAATCTTTGTGCGTGTCGACGGATAATAACGATAACCAGCAAGGTTGGATGATGGATACACAACCAGAGCTGCACAGTAGTCAGGAGTTTGTTCAAGAGCTTCGCGATTGTGCCAAATTACTCTCTGAAAAATTGAGCAGCGATGATCTCGAGGGCGCATCTCAGCTTATAGAACAGCTCGTCAGCGTTCGCGATCGGAACATGTTCACTGCTGTAGGGCAGTTAACTCGCGGTTTGCATAGCGCTATTGTCAATTTTCATGTCGACGGCGACCTCAGCGCAGACCCCCCAGATATTGACTCTTCAGAAATTCAAGATGCGTCAGATCGGTTGAACTACGTCATAGAGACAACTCAATCCGCAGCAGACAAAACCATGGACATGGTTGAGGCTTCAGCTCCGATTGCGCTAAATCTTGGTCAAGAGGCGGCTTCGTTACACGAGCAGTGGGACCGATTAAAACGCCGTGAAATGACAGCAGATGAATTTCGCGATGTCTATACGCGTATGGATACATTTCTACACGGCGTGCGAGACGGTACTGGTGAGCTGAGTAAAAACTTGCAAAACATTATTCTCGAACAGGGCTTTCAGGATCTCACTGGGCAAGTGTTAAAGCGTGTCATCGGCTTGATTCGAGAAGTTGAAGAGAGCTTGGTGAACTTGGTTAGAATTGCAGGCCAAGTGGAAGAAATTACAGGTTTAGGTGATGTCGCCGATAAACAAGTCGAAGCGACGACTTTGCCAATTGAAGCGGTTGAAGCCGAAGGTCCGCAAATACATGCTGACAAGCGCGACGATGTTGTGTCTGGGCAGGATGATGTGGATGACTTGCTATCGAGTTTGGGTTTCTGATTTTAGTTCTGAGGAGCTGTGAATGGGTTTCGGAGATGACGAAGAGATTCTACAAGACTTTTTGGTAGAAGCTGGTGAAATTTTAGAGCTTTTATCCGAACAGTTAGTGGATCTCGAACAGCGTCCGGATGACACCGATCTTTTGAATGCCATTTTCCGCGGCTTTCATACGGTCAAGGGTGGAGCAGGATTTCTACAGCTCAATGAAATGGTCGAGTGTTGCCATGTCACTGAGAACTTGTTTGATATTCTTCGTAACGGTCAGCGCACGGTAACATCTGAGTTAATGGATGTTGTGCTACAGGCTCTTGACGCGGTTAATCATCAATTCGCGCAGGTTTCTCAGCGTGTTGAAGTCGATGCAGCAACGCCAGAGTTATTGGCAGCGCTCGAGCGTTTGGTATCCTGTGAAGATCTCACCGGCGGAAGTGATACCGCCGTTGCAGAGCAGTCGTCTGCGGATATCCCTGCGCTGGGCAGTGGGGTCGGTGATGGTGATATTACCGATTCAGAGTTCGAACAGCTGGTGGACGCAATCAGTGGTGATGCTCCGGCAGCGCCGCCCGCTGCAGCGAGCAGTGGAGACGACATAAGCGAAGACGAATTCGAAGCTTTGCTCGATCAGCTGCATGGCAAGGGCAACGCGCCGACCCCCGTTGGTGGAGCAGCGCCGGCCGCATCGAAGCCCGCAGCGGTAGTCAAACCCGGTGGCGGTGAAGAGATATCGGAAGATGAATTTGAGGCACTACTTGACCAGTTACATGGCGCAGGTAAAGCCCCTAGTGTTGCTGGTAAGCCAGCTGCTAAGCCGGCGCCAAAAGTTGGCGGCGAAGATAAGATTTCAGACGACGAATTTGAGCAATTACTGGATGATTTGCACGGTAAAGGTAAAGGCCCGACAGTCGATAAAGCGCCGTCGCCTGCCTCTGCGTCAAGTGCTAAACCTGCGGCCAAGCCCGCTGCTAAACCCCCCGCGGCACCCAGGGCTGCTGCCGGTGGCGGTGATCAAAAAGCGGCTGCCAGAGGTGGCGCTGGTCGAGAAGGCGCGGTTCAAGCCTCTGCTGCGGCCGGTGAAACTACCGTTCGTGTGGATACGCAGCGCCTCGATGACATTATGAATATGGTTGGCGAGCTGGTTTTGGTTCGCAACCGTCTGGTTCGATTGGGTATCAAGGCGAACGATGAGGTGTTGTCGAAAGCGGTGGCCAACCTCGATGTTGTGACCGCCGACCTTCAAACTTCTGTCATGAAAACGCGGATGCAGCCCATTAAGAAAGTTTTTGGCCGCTTTCCCCGTGTTGTCCGTGATTTAGCACGAAACCTTAAAAAGGAAATTAATCTAGAGTTGCAAGGTGAAGAGACTGATCTCGATAAGAACTTGGTTGAGGCGCTCGCTGATCCCTTGGTTCACTTGGTCAGAAACTCTGTAGATCACGGTATCGAACTACCTGCAGATCGTGAGGCGAATGGTAAGCCACGTGTTGGTAAAGTGATTTTGGCCGCTGAGCAAGAAGGTGATCATATTCTGTTGTCGATTACCGATGATGGCGGTGGCATGGATCCCGATAAGTTGCGCGGTATTGCCGTTGAAAAAGGCGTGATGGATGAGGATGCCGCAGGCAGGCTCACAGATTCTGAAGCTTTTGCTTTAATATTTGCGCCGGGATTTTCGACCAAGAAAGAGATTTCAGACGTGTCTGGCCGAGGCGTCGGCATGGATGTGGTCAAAACAAAGATCGCACAGCTTAATGGTTCTATTGAGATCGACTCCAACCTAGGAGAGGGTACACGTATTACCATTAAGGTCCCGCTGACCTTGGCCATCATGCCAACCTTAATGATAATGCTGGGTAATCAAACTTTTGCTTTACCTTTGGTTAGTGTCAATGAAATCTTTCATATGGATCTGACTAAATCGAATGTGGTTGACGGCCAAGAGTGCGTCACAGTCAGAGAGAAAGCTGTGCCAATTTTCCACCTTAAGCGCTGGCTGGTGACCGGTGCGATGAATGATCCAAACCCTGAAGAGGCTCATGTCGTGATAGTATCGGTCGGCACTCAGCGAGTAGGGTTTGTGGTTGACCAGTTGATTGGTCAAGAAGAGGTGGTCATCAAACCGCTTGGCAAGATGCTCCACGGCACGCCGGGAATGGCTGGTGCAACGATTACCGGGGACGGCACGATCGCGTTAATACTGGATGTACCAAGTATGCTTAAACGCTATGCAGGGCACTCTTAGCGTCGTGTTGGTTCGCCCGCAAAACAATAAGAGGGAACACGAAATTATGTGTTCGAAAATACAACGGGTTTTTCATGGTTTTGGTTTTTTGCCATAAGGTTTATCACCTCGCTCGGCAGCTGCTGTCGAGCGCTTCCGCTTTTCTTTTATCAACCAATTTTTATGTTATGGCCGCCGGGAGACATATATGTCGCTGAAGGTCTTGGTGGTGGATGATTCGCATTTTTTCCAGCAACGTTTAAAAGAAATGCTCAATGAACACCCTCAGCTAGAAGTTGTGGGTGTCGCATCCAATGGGCGTGATGCGGTGGAGAAGGCCAAAAGTCTGCGTCCAGATGTCATTACCATGGATTATGAAATGCCGGTGATGGATGGGGTTACCGCGGTGCGGCAAATCATGGCCGACAGGCCAACTCCAATATTGATGTTCTCGTCATTGACCTATGAGGGCGCTAGAACAACCTTAGATGCTTTGGACGCGGGCGCGGTTGATTTTTTGCCAAAGAACTTTTCTGAAATATCGAGTAATTCCGCCTCTCTCAAAAAGAAGCTTCATTCTCGATTACTGGCTATTGCTCGGCCGCAAAAGACGGCAGCGTTAGCATTGTCTACGCCAGTGGCCAGTGCGCCTGTGCAGAAACCGTTTACTCCGCCTTCACAGCGCCCACTCTCCCTCAAAGGTAAAGTAAAGGTGTTAGTCATAGGTGCCTCAACCGGAGGCCCTGTCGCTCTGGCCGAGGTGCTGACCAAACTTCCTGAACGTTTTCCGGTTCCGATTGTGCTGGTACAGCATATGCCTGAAAATTTCACCAAGCCCTTTTCTGAACGGCTTGATCGGCAGTGCAAAATTTCGGTTCGAGAAGCCGTTGATGGTGACTCTTTGCGCCCAGGGCTCGCGCTACTGGCCCCAGGCGGCAAGCAGTTGATGCTTGATAAACGCGGCTGTGTAAGAGTCATGCCCGGTGATGAGCGAGTTAATTATAAGCCGTCGGTTGATATCACATTTGGCTCCGCGGCTAATGTCTATGGTAATCAAAAGCTCGGCGTTGTGTTAACAGGGATGGGCTCAGATGGGTGTGAGGGCGCACGACTGATCAAGCAAAAAGGTGGCTCGATTTGGTCGCAAGATCAAGACAGCAGCATTATTTATGGTATGCCGATGGCAGTTGCCAAGGCTGAACTCACTGATAAGGTGCTCGCTTTGGCCGAAATCGGTCCCTCACTGGCTAGGGAACTATGAGGCAATTGCAATGGATATTTTGAGCCTTCTCGGATTGTTGCTTGGCGTCGCCGCCTTGGTGGGTGGAAATTTCATGGAGGGCGGCAGTTGGCAGGCACTGATTAATGGGCCCGCTGCAGTTATCGTGATTGGCGGGACTTTGGGGGCTGCGATGTTACAGACCCCTTGGGATCAAATGCGCCGCGCTTTTTCTGTGTTCCCGTGGGTCTTTAATCCTCCGCGGCAAATGTTTGACGATGGGCTGCAGCGTATCGTTCGCTGGGCCATAGCCGCTAGAAAAGAGGGTTTATTGGGGCTCGAAACACTAGCCGAAAGCGAAAAAGATTTGTTTGCGCAAAAAGGTTTGCGATTACTTGTTGATGGCAGTGAAACGGAATCTATTCGCCGCGTTTTGGAGACTGATTTGGTGGTGAAAGAGCAGCGGGATTTAGACGCCGCCAAATTTTTTGAATCCATGGGAGGGTATTCTCCGACCATTGGGATTATTGGTGCGGTAATGGGGCTTATTCATGTTATGCGTAATTTGGCTGACCCCAACGAATTGGGGCCCGGAATCGCCATTGCATTTGTGGCGACAATTTACGGTGTCGGCTTCGCGAATCTTTTTTTAATTCCAATTGCCAACAAAATAAAGTCGTGTATTTACCAGCAGTCGCAATATCGTGAGTTGATCATAGAGGGCATTATCTCAATCGCCGATGGTGAAAACCCGAGGTCGATTGAGGTCAAGCTGGAGAGCTACCTTCCTTAATCGGAAGGAGGTAAATGATGGTCAGACGTAGGCGAGCAGACGATACAGTTAATCACGAGCGTTGGCTTATTTCATACGCGGATTTTATTACGCTTCTATTTGCATTTTTTGTCGTGATGTATTCAATTTCACAGGTCAATGAAAGTAAGTATCGAGTGTTGTCCGAGACCTTAAATCAGGCTTTCAATGATTCAGTGCCTTTGACTATTGATCCTATCCAAGTGGGCAAACCGGCGCTCCACGCAGATCCCAGTGTTATCCCTGATGGGGGGAAAGAAGTTGCCGATCACTCGATGACCGGCGATGGAGCTTTCGATCGCACTGCCGATTTACCTCAGCTCTCGGATCTCTTTGAAGACGAATTTTCTGATTTGCTGGATGACGAAGTTATTCAAGTTAACAGCAACGAGTTCTGGTTAGAGATAGAACTTAAGGCGAGTATTCTTTTTGACAGCGCAGATGCCGAACCCAGTTTGCAGGCCGAATCAATTTTCGCCGATGTCGCACAGATAATGAAGAAGTTTGATAACCCGATTCAAGTCGAGGGATTCACCGATAATGTGCCTATCCGCAATGCTAAATTCCCAAGTAATTGGGAGCTCTCAACTGCGCGAGCCGCAGCGGTCGTTAAACTACTAGAGCGCGGAGAAGTCGCTTCAGCGCGGTTGTCCGCGGTGGGCTATGGTGAGCATCAGCCTATAGCGGACAACGCCTCGAGAGAAGGCCGGGCGTCCAATCGACGAGTAGTGTTGATGATTGCTCGCGAAAAGGTCGACCGTCCAAATGTGCAAACAGAGCAGCAAATTGCTAACGCCGTAGTGCCTGAATCGGTAGAGATCAGCTCGCCTTTTCCCGAGCCTAGCCGGGCCGTCGAGCCAGGTATCGATCAGTCCGGCCTCGATAGCGGCGATGAACAGGCAAGCAGTGATCTATTGTCACAATTGCTGAGTGATTCAGACGCTGCAGAAAACCCAATTGATCCCCCTGCGGACGCCGAGCAAGAGGCGAGCCAAGAGCGACTGGCCCCAGTCGGTGAAATAAAGCCCATAGAACTCGAAGGCGGCGGGCTCTTGTTTACTAGCGATCCAGATCTTGAGCGTAATTAAAACGGCATAAGCTTTGCTTTGTTTTTTATTCATGAGAATAAAGTCATAGATTTGACGTCTTTCGCGCGAGTGTGATTGATGCACAGCCGCTGCCATTAGCGGACAACAATTTTGTATAATACTTCGATGCTCTAACGTGTTTAAAAAAAGGTAGATGTATTGCTCGTTTGGACTGTAGCTAATCAAAAAGGTGGTGTCGGTAAGACAACGACCACTGTTGCCCTCGGCGGTTTATGCGCTGAACAGGGGAAGCGCGTGTTGCTGTTGGATCTCGACCCTCATGGATCTCTCAGTAGTTATTTTAGGCAAGAGCCCGATCAGGTTGAGCTTAGCACCTTTACTTTGTTTCAAAAGAGGGCTGAACTTACCCGCTCGCTGGTGCTTCAATGTGTGGTTGAAACGAGCTTTGAAGGGCTGTCACTGATTCCTGCCGCGATGGCTTTAGCGACGCTTGAGCGTCAAGCCATAGGCGGAGATGGCATGGGTTTGGTCATCGGTAAAGCGCTGGCGATGATCAAAGACGATTATGACATTGTGCTGATTGATTGCCCGCCGTTGTTGGGTGTGCTGATGATTAACGCCTTAGCGGCGTGCCAGCAATTGGTGATTCCCGTACAGACCGAATTTTTGGCCCTTAAAGGCCTCGAGCGTATGGTGCAAACTCTGGAGATGATGGGTAAATCTCGCAAGTACCCGCTGGTCTACAGTGTCGTGCCGACGATGTTCGATAGGCGTACACAGGCATCGGTCAACAGCTTGCGTACGATTCGCAATGGTTACTCTGATTGTGTTTGGCCAAGTAAGGTCCCGGTGGATACAAAGTTGCGCGATGCCAGTAAGGCGGGTGTCCCGCCGCATTTATTTCAGCCAGATAGTCGGGCGGTTGAGGCCTATCGTTCACTGCTCAAATGGCAGTTGGCACGTTCAGCAAAGCCAGTTGCAGCGGGTGAAGGGCATTCACAATGACGTCGCCACAAGATACCTTACAAGGCTATTTTGATGATCTTCTGATTTCTGACGAGTCGGCATTGGTTGCTGAGCCCGAGCCTAGGCCGATGCCAGAAACAAGGCCTAAAGAGCGCGTTGCGAGCCCCGCGCAGACTCAGTCAGCCCCTGTGCATGAGCCTCGCGAGCAGCGACTCGCCAGAGAAAAATTGGCAAAACTGTTGGTCTCATCACCTCTTAAACCGGCCGCGCAGGTTGAAGAGGTTGTTGAAGTTGCGCCGCAGGAGGTTCTGACAGCGGTCGCCAATCCAGTAGCGGAGCCGGTTGACTCGGCGCAGATGAAAAACGCCCCGCTCGAACTGTCACCTGAGATTACAGAGTCGCAAGAGGAGCCGGAACAGACTGACGAAGAGCTTAATCTGGCAGCCGGATTGGCTTGGGCCGATAACGGTCGGCCACAGTGGGCGCAGGAGCGATTTGACGTGCTTTTGTTTGAAGTGGCAGGTTTGACCCTTGCGGTGCCTCTTATCTCGCTAGGGCAGATACAGCCGCTTACAGATGAGTTAACGCCACTATTTGGCCAAGCCGATTGGTTTATGGGCCTGCAGCCCACCCCAGTCGGCAAGATACGAACGATTAATACAGCAAAATTTGTCATGCCCGAGCGCTACTGTGATTCCTTTCTTGAGGCGGCCAAGTACGTCGTGTCAATTAATGGGCTCCCTTGGGGATTGGCGGTAGATGCGGTTAATCAACCCATTAGCCTTGACCCAGAGGATGTTAAGTGGCGAAGTGAGCGAGGTAAACGCCCTTGGTTAGCCGGCACGGTGAAGCAGCATATGTGCGCTTTGCTCGATGTGGCAACGATGGGGCAGTTGCTAAGTGAAGCTGATAAACCTGAATCTAAGGGCGATCCCTTGGCCGATCGGTAAGAATTCACTTCGGACCGCGTATTCGTCGCTTAACTTATTGCTTTTACAGTCGATACACTGGCATAGAAGCTGCTATTAACTATATTAAAGTGGTGGGTTCGTTTGATTTTTGACGCTGGGCTTTGGTTCAATTCTAGCGTTTATACTCGGAGCGACATCTGTGATACCCAAATGGCAGCCTTAGGGTTAGTGCTTGGCCCATCACAGCGTTGTATAGATAACACTACTAGAACCCTTTGAGGACTCAACTTATGGCCACCGGCTCTGCAAAAAGCAAAACCAGCGACGACCCCATTTTACAGTGGGTCACATTCAAGTTGGCGGGCGAAACTTACGGTATCAACGTGATGCAAGTGCAAGAGGTATTACGTTATTCGGAGATAGCTCCGGTACCCGGAGCGCCACCGTATGTATTGGGAATCATTAATCTGCGCGGTAACGTCGTTACGGTTATCGATACTCGTCACCGCTTTGGGCTCAATTCGGGCGAGCTAACCGACAATACTCGAATAGTGATTATCGAAGCCGATAATCATGTTGTCGGTATTTTGGTGGATAGCGTTGCTGAAGTGGTTTATTTGCGTCAGTCAGAAATGGAAACGGCCCCGAATGTTGGCAATGATGAAAGCGCCAAATTCATACAGGGCGTCTGTCATAAAAATGACGAGCTGCTTATCTTGGTTGAGCTCGATAAGCTGCTTACTAACGAAGAGTGGGCTGAATTGGAAAGCGTTTAGATTTTCCCGCTATTGGAGATTTGGTGTGATTGTGCCTGAGAATATGTTATTGAATGTCGTTTTATTCGGCTCGTCGGCGGTCAGCGTACTGGCCATGGTTGTCGCTGTGGCGTGTGTTTCGCGTATGCGCAAGCAAGCCGCATTGACTCAAGCCTTGTATAAACGCCTCGATCATAACCTCCAGATTTCCAATGCTAGCTCGGCGGTGATGGGCAAGCGCATAGTTGCGCTTGAAAAACGTTTGAAGCTTTCTGTCGAGAAGGGGGAGGCCGCCTCTGAGGTGCCTCAGCCGCAAACGGCTGCTAAGGTAGCGGTCATTGATGCAGAGCTTAAAGATGCCGCATCATTACTCAGTGCGGGCCTCGAGCCCGAAGAGGTCGCGCGTCGCTGTGGTATCTCGCGTGCCGAGGCTTCGCTGTTGAAGATGATGCACTCACAGGCGCATCAAGCGGCATAGTCTCCGCGTGCTACGAGCGATAAATGAGGCACACTTCGAGATGGTCTTACAGCGTATTCTAATTTTGGCCTTGTCAGCCATCTTAAGCTCTTGTGAACTTGTCAGTATCTCGAAAGAGGTCAGCTATCACGACGCTAGCCGTACACTTCCTGAACAAAAGATCGACGCGATCGTGCTAGGAAAAACAAACCAGGCGTGGATTGAAAAACACTTTGGCCCTGCAGATTCGATACAGCGCGACGCTGACGTGGTTGTGCTTAAATATCACTTTTCCGAAAAAATCAGAGAGCGCGTTCGCGTCTTTCTTCTATTTCAATATTCAAGTACGGATGACCGTCTGCGCACGCTCTATATTCAAACCCGTGGCGATAAGGTCACAAGGGTTTGGCTTGAAGGGGATGATCTGCTTGAACCTCTTGAATATAAGTCCGAGTAATTGTTCCGCGCCCCTTTCTTTTGGTTTTTAGAACCCATCTGCCTGATAGTGTAGGGTGGGGTTATATGAAAACACACTAAGCTTGAGTGAGATATTTCCTACACTTTAAAGAGTCGTAAAGTTTGTGGGGTTTATATGCCAAGCGTTGGATTCAGTGTGTTTTCTATATTGCTTCTTTCTTTGTTTTTTTCTGCGTCGGTATTGTCTGATCAGTCTCCGCTGGGAATTAGTGGTGCGCAAACCGTCAGTGTTTTTCAAGCCAAATCACTCTATGACCAAGGGGCGGTGTTTGTAGATGTTAGGTCTGACGATGAATGGAATATTGGCCATATCGAGGGTGCAATCCACCTAGACTTTCAAAGGGATTTCTCGAAACTCTATAGCGCTGACGGAGTAACCAAAAAAACCCCGTTAGTTATTTACTGCAATAGTTCAAATTGCCTTCGCAGTGCATACGCCTCGGCGGTCACTGTGTATTGGGGGTTTCACCAAGTGTACTATTTCCGATCTGGATACTTTTCTTGGATGCTTGAAGACTATCCGGTCAGTCTGCAAACGGTTGCCTACGCCCTTGGTAGAGACGCGAGTATAGATTGACTAGCACAAAAAAAATCTTCAGAATGCGAACCTGTTAATATTCGTATTGGCTTGGTATCGCATTTTTCAGTATTACATCTAAACAGCGGTTGTTCGCGACGAATAACTGACGTTTCTCTACCCGATGCTCGTTTTTGGGTGGAACTGACAAATACCAGTCTCTAGAAAAGAGCAAACCGGAAGTAATTCCGGGACGCAAAGCCAGTGCCCGCATTGATCGGGTCGAACGGTTACTGAAAGGCAGGTTGAGTATGTTTCCCACATTTAAAGAAGTTCTTTTTTGGTGCCTTGGTGGTTCTGCCGTCGCCGTGCCCACGTCTTTGTTGACAGTCTATTACGCAGGCGGGCAGGAGTTTGATTTTGGCTCCGCCACCGAAAGCTCTAAACTTATTGATCCGGTACCGTTTGCTGGTCTTGATGCGGCTGAAGTTTGTCGAATTGAGGCGCATGAAAAGTTCGACGGACAACTTCTAAATACCAGTGTTAATTGGCATTCCACACGCTTTCAGAAAAGTCGCAATGTATTTGTCGTGATGTTGGACGGCAGTGTTGGAACCTATACTCAGCAAGAAAGTGTCAATATTTATTGCTATGTGAGCCCCAAAACACAAGCGGTGAGTTACTTTAAAGCCTATGACTCAAGCAACCGGCCTATGTTATCCAACGCTATCAATATGGATGCAATGCTCAAGTCGTTCAGTAGCGATGATTAGTCGCCTGTGGCCCCCCCCCTACAGCGGATAAAGCGTTGTAGGGGGGCGCTATCAAAGGTTAATGGTTTTCAGGTCCAAATGTTTGATATTGTCGAGTTGATTGCTGCCCGTCACGACCGCGACGCTGGCGTTGTCTGCGCTAAGGTAGGTTTTGGCTACCCGTTTCAGGTCTTCAATACTGACGTCGAGAATCTGCTGGCGAAAGGCTTCGCGCTTGCTTCGGTTGCGATCAAAGAGTTCGGCGTGGAATGTCTGTTTGGCTTCACCTGCCGGTGAGCTAGGTTTATCCAAAGAGCTGACAACACCGAGAATGGCTTCTTCGAGTGGTTGCGGTTGGTGATCTTCGCTCAGTAGCCATTCTATGGATGAGTCGAAGTCTTGCAGGGTTTCGGCCAAGCGAGGGTCTCGTTACGAAAACAACCTCAAAGACGCCGTGTTGCTGTCTTGGCTCCGACCACCGCCGTAGGCGCCGCCTTGCTCGCGAATCACACGATGTAAATAGCCGTT
>ERZ1027208.726-NODE-726-length-11638-cov-9.173099_pt1 | contig 11638 bp, 13 predicted proteins | sample MGYA00520867_ERZ1027208 | MGnify/ENA primary metagenome ERZ1027208 (study PRJEB33311, sample SAMEA4378413) | marine metagenome | biome: Marine biome; feature: Fjord; material: Water | collected 2014-07-20T08:00:00Z/2014-07-... | depth 75 m ...
GTGCCCAACAGCGAGTTCGAATGCGCGCAGCTCATCTAAGCCGTCATCCGCGAAGGGGCCGGACTGTGGTACGTTAAAACCAAGTGTGACCGTGTCGCCAGTTGGCGCGTTGGTAAAGCCGCTGTGGCCGTCTGCACGAAGGTAAGTAGGCAGCGCAAGCCCCGCACCGGCAACTGCACCAGCTTGGATCAGACCACGGCGTGTAGGATTGAAAATTGACATGAGTTCCTCCCGAAAGTGTCAAAACAGCGACCACATCCTTCTCTTGGGCGTTGGTGCTGGCACGTATGTCGTGCAAAGTCAGTATCGGGGGCGTGGAGGTGTGTCGCAATAAGGCCCTTGATTGGCGAGGTTTTTTTGTAAATAAATGTACAAGAGTTCAGTGCAGGGTGTAAATTTAGTGATGTTGCAGCGCAGAAAGCCACTGATAAGTGGCGACAATACAGGAATTTACACCCATGGCACGTGAGATGTTGACAGGCAGTCGTATCCGCGAACGGCGCGTAATGCAGGGAGTGAAGCAGGCTGATCTTGCCCGCGACAGCGGTATTTCCGCAAGTTACCTTAATCTCATCGAACATAACCGCCGCAGAATCGGTGGTAAACTGCTGCTGGATATTGCCGCTGCTTTGCAGGTCGAACCGCAGGCCCTGACTGAGGGGGCAGAGGCCGCGCTTTTGGGGGTTTTGGGGGAGGCGGCACAGGCTGCAAATCTGTCACCCGAGGATGCAGGGCACGCCGAAGCATTTGCAGGCCGCTTTCCCGGTTGGGCCGAAGCGTTGGCAGACAGTCAACGTCGTGTTGCCGCATTGGAGCGGACTGTTGAGACCCTAAGTGACCGCATTGCGCATGATCCGCATTTAGCGGATTCAATGCATGAATTGTTGACTACTGCCGCCGCCGTGCGTTCAACCGCAGAGATCTTAGCCGATGAAGGTACATTGGAACCTGAATGGCAGGATCGTTTTCACGCCAATCTGGATGTAGACAGCCGCCGCCTTGCCCAAAGTGCGCAGGCGCTTGTCGGGTATTTGGAGCATACAAAAGATCCGTCTGAGGCAGCTCATTCTCCGCAGCAGGAGGTTGAGGTTTACCTGGAAGCCCATGATTTCCGGTTTCCGCAGCTTGAGGGCGAAAAGCCGAACATGTCGGTTGATGGCATCATAGCAGTAGATGCCGCTGAGATGTCTGAGGCGGGGCGGTTCATCTTACGCGGTGTTCTTGAACAGGTTCAAAGTGATGCACAGGCGTTACCGATAAAGAAACTCGAAAAGGCGCTGATCAGCAATTCGGTTGATCCTGTTGCCTTGGCACGTGAGATGAATGTGCCTGTGGTGTTGATCCTGCGCCGTTTGGCCGCAGTTACTGAATTAAACGCAGGTTTGGTGGTGTGCGACCGTTCTGGAACGGTGATCTTTCGTAAGTCAACGGATGGGTTTTCTGTGCCACGGTTCGACAGCTGCTGTCCGCTATGGCCGTTGTTCGCGGCATTAGGCGCGCCGGGTACGGTTTTGCGGGAAAGGGTGGGGCAATTGGGCCGCGGACACGTACAATTTGATGCATTTGCAGCAACCGAGCTTGCAACTGCGTCGGCTTATAACATCCCTGCTCCGGTCCGTGGGGTGATGCTTTTGTTGCCTGCACCTGCTGGCGATTCAAGTGTGATAGCCCGCGAAGTTGGCGCGACCTGCCGGATTTGTCCCCATGATGATTGCCGCGCGCGACGCGAGCCTTCAATCATGAAATGGGCGTAAATCTTTACAAGCGAGTCTAAGATTTTGACTCGTCGTGCAGATGCGTGCATCTTGTGCGTCATGCTGCCTGCGCGTTAACTGATGCTAGATCAGAACCGCGCTTTGTGCAGTTGTGGGAGGAGGCTTGCATGAGCAAACATGTCGTGTTGGTGGAGGATGAGACCAACATCGCCGAGGCGATCCGGTTTTTGCTGGGTCGTGATGGTTGGCGCGTCGAGACGCTTGCCAATGGGGGGAACGCAACCGAGGTTATCCGTGCAGCAAAGCCTGATTTGGTAATGCTGGATGTGATGTTGCCCGGGAAAACGGGATTCGAAATTTTAGCTGAGCTGCGCAGTGATGACAGCCTTGCTGATTTGCCGATCCTGATGCTGACCGCCCGAGGGCACGCCCGTGACCGGGAAATGGCAATGCAAGCAGGTGTTAGCCGCTTTATGACCAAACCGTTTTCAAACGAAGAAATGCTAACTGCTGTCCGTGAATTGACAATGGGTCGCGTTAACTGATGCCAAAGACGCGCCTGTTTCTGGAGCGTCGCAGCTATCGCCGTCGCCGGATGATGGACGTGGTGCGGATTCTACCGCTGTTATGCACTGTGCTCTGGTTGGTTGTTCCGACTATGTGGCCAAATAGCACTGAGGGCGTATCAGAAACCCAGACCCCGCTTTCAACTGCGATCTGGTATCTGATCACAATTTGGGGTCTTGCAATAATTGCCACCTTTGCGCTGTGGCGACGCATCAGAAACCATGACGAAGAGGACGAATCTTCCCCATTTGGCACGCCCCGCAGCAGATGGTGACGCTTAATCAGCTTATCGGTGTGTGTCTTGTTTATGTAGCAGGCCTGTTCTTGGTTGCGTTTTTGGCCGAACGGACTGCGCTGCGCGGACGGGGCGGCTGGCTGCTGCGCTCTCCTTTGGTTTATACGCTATCGCTGTCAATTTATTGCACGGCTTGGACGTTTTATGGCGCGGTGGGATATGCCGCACGGTCGGGACTGGAATTCGTTACCATCTATCTAGGGCCTTCGCTGGTGATGATCGGCTGGTGGTGGGTGCTGCGCCGTCTTGTACGGATCGGGCGCGCGCACCGCGTGACCTCCGTTGCTGACCTGATTTCAGCACGCTTTGGGAAATCCAACCTGTTGGCGGTGATGGTGACGGCCATGGCTGTGGTTGGTGTGACGCCCTACATTGCGCTACAATTACAATCGGTTACCCTGTCTGTAGCTATTTTTGCGACACCTGATTTAGCCAGTGGGCGGGGCGGGCAATCGACTGATAATGCGGCCTTTTGGGTGGCTGCCGGGCTCGCCATTTTTACGCTTGTTTTTGGCACGCGAAATCTTAATGCAAATGAACGCCACCACGGTGTGGTGATCGCCGTCGCGGTAGAAGCGGTCGTGAAGTTGGTGGCGCTGCTGGCCGTTGGCGTATTTGTTGTTTGGGGCGTCGCAGGGGGCGTGTCGGAAACTGTGGCGCGGATTGATGCATCGCCCATTGGGACATGGCAAACCAGCGACGGGCGATGGAGCGCGTTGATTGTCCTATCCGCTGCTGCATTTGTCTGTTTGCCGCGGATGTTTCAGGTGATGGTTGTCGAAAACGACGACGAACGGCATCTTCAAATCGCAAGTTGGGCTTTTCCGCTGTATTTGCTGGCCATCAGTTTGTTTGTTGTGCCAATTGCCGTCATTGGCCTTGAGGTGATGCCGATAGGCGCAAACCCCGATCTTTACGTTCTCACTGTCCCGTTGAGCCAAGGACAAAACGGATTGGCAATGCTGGCGTTTTTGGGAGGTTTTTCCTCGGCAACGTCTATGGTGATTGTGGCTACTTTGGCCCTGAGCACGATGATGTCCAACCACATTGTGATGCCGCTGTGGCTGAAACTTAGCCCGCTGGGCGTGCAGCAATCTGGCGATGTGCGCAGTGTTGTGATCCGTGCACGGCGGCTGTCTATCATACTGATCATCTCATTGGGATATCTGTATTATCGTGGTTCTGGCGGTTCTGGTGCCTTGGCGGCGATTGGTCTGATTTCCTTTGGCGGCGTTGCGCAGTTTTTACCGGCTCTTTTGGGCGGCATATTTTGGCGCGGGGCCACGCGTACGGGTGCGATTGCGGGGTTAAGCATCGGGTTTATTGTCTGGATGTACACAATGCTGTTGCCCAGCTTTGGGCCAGACGGCGCGCTGCCTGCAAGTGTTTTTGAACAGGGGCTGTTTGGGTGGGGGCTTTTGCGCCCTGAGGCATTGTTCGGGATCACGGGATTGGACGCGACAGTTCATGCTGTCTGGTGGAGCTTGTCGCTCAATACGTTGCTGTTCTTTCTTGTATCGATTTTCAGCTTCCCAACACCTTTGGAACGGCTTCAGGGCGCGCAATTTGTAAATGTTTTTGATCATTCTTCCAGTTCCGCGCGGGGCTGGTCTGCTTCTGAGGGGGGGGCTGAGGACTTAATGATAATGTCCCAGCGCATTCTTGGCGCGCCAGAAGCTCAGGCGTTCTTCGCGCGCCAAGCACTACAGCAGGGTCGCGTTGGCGCGCCACCTGCGCCAACGCCTGAATTCGTTCAAGCGCTTGAACGCGAACTGGCGGCGTCCGTTGGTGCGGCAACTGCGAATGCGATGATTGGGCAGATCATTGGCGGGCAGGCGATTTCGGTCGAAGATCTTTTGGCCGTGGCAGATGAATCAGCGCAAATACTGGAATATTCGAGCCGTTTGGAAGTTAAATCACGCCAGCTGACTGAAACCGCCCATGAATTAAGTCGCGCAAATAAAAAACTGACCCAGCTTTCGCTTCAAAAAGACAGTTTCCTCAGTCAGATCAGTCATGAATTGCGCACTCCGATGACGTCCATCCGCTCATTCTCCGAGATTTTGAGGGATATGGAGGGGCTGAGCGGTTCAGAGAAGACTCGATATGCGTCTATTATCCATTCAGAAACCATTCGCCTGACACGTCTTTTGGACGACTTGCTGGATCTATCGGTTCTGGAGAACGGCCAAGTTTCGCTAAACCAGCAGCCGGTTAATTTACATACGATAATCGAGCAGGCGGTCACCACGGCAAAGGCGAGCTCGGCGAGGCAGTTGGAAATTCACCGCCGTAAACGCAGCGAAGATGTTGATTTATTCACCGATGGGGACCGTTTGGCGCAGGTGTTTATCAATTTAGTGACCAACGCGATCAAATATTGTGATGCCTCGGTTCCTGTTTTGAACATCGCTGTGCGGCGGCAAGACAATGAGGTGATTGTTGCTTTTACGGACAATGGCAGTGGCATTCCCGCCGAAGCTGAAAGCCTTGTCTTTGAGAAGTTTGCCCGTTTAGGGCGAGGTGACGGGGATGGCGCAGGACTGGGCCTTGCGATCTGTCGTGAGATTGTGACGCGTCTGGGTGGCGATATTACCTATGTGCCACAGGACATTGGCGGCAGCTTTGAAGTCCGCATGAACTGCACAACCCCTGAAAAACAATCACAACGTTTGTTGCCAGTATAAATGCGCTGGTAACCATTCCGGTTTAGCAATGACCCCAAGAGACGTTAAATCAAACTCAGCCTTTGTTGGATGAGGGACTGAAACGTAGGCAAGGGAATGCGGCGACCATGAGTGCGGATCAGATGACATCATTGGTTCAACGCAAAGCGCGCACAGGCAGCGAGATTCACGCAGCGCGTGCGATGTCGTTGGCGCGAGCCTTGCGTTTGACTGCCGCGCAGCAGGCCGACCAATTGATGGCACTGGCGCTTAGCGCACTCAGTGTGACACGACGTCAGGTGAGTTCGGAAGGCGTTGAGGACTGTCTGGAGGCAGAATGGCTGTCGCTGCTTATGGATGGCGCAGGAGGGCAGGTTGCGGCCGTGTTACTGGACCCTGTACTGGTGGAGGGACTGATCCAACAACAAACAACCGGCAAGGTGAGGCCTGCTCTGGAAGGCGTTGAGCCACGGAGCCATACCGCGACCGATGCAGCCTTGTGCGCGCCCTACATTGAAACGCTGTTAAGGCGCGCAGCGCAACTGCCCGAAGAAGAAGCTGATCGCGAATTGCTGGCCGGTTACCGGTTCGGCGTTTGGGCCCAAGATACACAACAAGCCAAGCTTGCAATGGATGCGCCAGCTTATGATGTTGTGGAAATGACTGTGGATTTGGCTGCAGGGGCGCGGGCAGGTAAAATTGTTTTGATTTTACCTGAGCCCGTCCAGATTGCGCCTGTGTACGATGATGTTGACGAAGAACAGTCACAACCCGAACAAAGTGAGAAGCTAACGCATAATGTAATGCAACTGCATGCAGAGCTGTCGATTGCGCTGACCAGAATCACGATGCCTATTCAAAAGGTCAGTGAGTTTAGAGTGGGGGATGTGCTAGATTTGCAGATTTCTAGCATGGCACAGGCTTTGGTGTTGGACGCTAATGGTCGGGCATTGAGCCGCGGTACGCTTGGTCAGGTTGACGGTCTGCGCGCGGTACAAGTGGAGCAGCAAAAAGCCAAACATCATACCCAACCCCGCAGACGTGTGTCAGACCGTGCTGAGTTGGATTTGCCTGATGTGACGGCACCTATTGAGACCAATGATTCACGGGTTTCTCCCACTGAGGTATCGGTGCCAAGTATCTCAGACGTAGATATTTTTGGCGACATGAGCGATTTTCCGGATCTGCCTGACATTGATGAAGCAGCCAAAGCTGCAGATGATCAAATCCTTGATTGGGACGTGAAACAGGAAACAGCTCAAGAAGAAGATACGTCTGCATCACAAAAACAAGCGGGCTGGTGACGCACGCTTGTTTTTGTAAGGTGTCATTAGCAGTGTCGAGATTTAGGCTTTGGGGGCGTGCTGTTCTAGGTAGGGGCGGATTTTCTCTAGGTCGTAACCCGCCGCACTTGCCGCTGATAGAATTTCATCAGGGGATTGGAGAGACGCATGCGCCATTGCCCAAGCAAAGCATGATCGGGTGCCAGAGGCGCAATAGGCCAATGTTACGCCGTCTTGTTCGGCACCCAACTGATGATTGCGTCCGATTGTCTCTTCGTTGAGTGTCGCATGGGTCAGGGGCTGCACAACAAATTCCAGACCCGCGGCCTCGGCAGCGGCTTGCATCTGCGCTGCGCAAAGGGTGGCCGGCACTTCTTCGTCCGGACGGTTGCACAGGATGCGGGTGATACCTGCATCCTTTAAGGCACCCATCTGGTCAGGTGTGATTTGCGGTGCGACGTAATAGCGGGGCGTAAGCTGGCGAATATCCATTGTTGTGTTCTATTCTGCTGTGGCGGGCCTGTCCAGCAGACGAAGGGCGCGGGGCGCAAGCCACATCCCGATGACCATTGCAGAAAAGAAGATAAGGCCTGATGGGCCGCCGTAAGTGAGGGACGCAAGGGCCGGTCCAGGGCAAAGCCCGACAAGACCCCAGCCAATGCCAAACATCACCGCACCACTGATCAGCCGAGGGTCCAGTTTCGCATCTGGTTTCGCAGGGAATGTCCCGCCCACTAAGGGGGACCGTCCGCGTGTGAGTGCCCATGCTATGGCCATTGGGACGATTGCGCCGCCCATGACAAACATCAATGTTGGGTCCCATGCGCCAAACAGATCGAGAAAACCCAAGACCTTTTGGGTGTCTGTCATGCCGGACAGGTGAAGGCCTGTTCCAAACAGCCCGCCTGCGAGAAGTGCAAGGATCAACCGCATTAAAACATCCCCCGCAAAGCAGTGACACTGAGCACGCCAGCGCCAATGTAGATACAAGTTGCTACAATTCCGCGAATGTTCAGGCGTGAGATTCCGCAAACACCGTGACCAGAGGTGCAGCCATTGCCAATCCGCGTTCCGAGGCCAACCAATAAGCCGCCTGCGACAAGTAAGAGCCAGTTGGTGGTTGCGTGGGTTTCGACAGGGGTGCCCCACATGAAGAGTAGGGCGGGCACACCGATCAAAGCCGCTAAAAAGGCAAGCCGCTCAGCGGAGGTATCGCGTCCTGTGCCGTCGACCAAACCACCCAGAATACCACTGGCCCCCATGATCCGACCATTTCCCAGCAGGTAGACAGCCCCGGCACAGCCAATCAGCGCGCCCCCGACTAAGCCCCATATCCATTCTATTGGCATTCGCTCATTCCCGTTTCATCATTTACAAGATAGCGGATTGCGCGCGTTCACGTGTTCGGCGATTCCTTGCACGGTGACGTGTAAAGGCTCGCGCGAAGAAAGTGACAGATACACATTCCTATTTCGATATATGTATCGAGCGGAACTGATTTAGGCAATGGTTGCTGTAAGCGCAGGTCTTAAGCTAGGAAAATGCCGATGATGACCATCATCAAGCCAATAACGGAGAGAAAAAGGGCGCCCAGATTAAGGGGGACAACTTTCTTAAGTTCGGCGCGCATCCCGTCGTCATCCAAACCAGCACGTTTTGCCCGGCTAACGCGGATGATACAGTACACGAGTCCAAGAAGGCCAAGTAGGGATAACGCGGTACCCGACCAGATGATGACATTGAATATCGATGATGCAGATTCTTCCATGCGATGCAGATAGGATAATCTGCGCCCTACAGCAAGAGCACCTTGCGGGAGCGCGGGGGGCAGGGTAGCTAGACGCCTCAGGACATTAGCCCCGAGCAGCACAAGGAGCCAACCATGAGCGAATTCAGCACAAACCCAGCACCCGCCGAAGACCCCGTAGGCGATGCAAACTATCGCGTTACAGCCAACGAGCTGCGCCAGTTTGTGGAGCGGATCGAACGTCTGGACGCGGAGAAGAAAGATCTCGCCGAACAACAAAAAGAAGTGATGTCCGAAGCGAAATCGCGCGGGTATGACACTAAAGTGCTGCGCAAAGTGATCGCACTGCGCAAGCGCGAGCCGGATGATATTGCCGAAGAAGAAGCAGTATTGGACATGTATAAAGAAGCGCTTGGCATGTAGCCGAAGCGTTTTGCTATTCGGGTAGGGTGAAACGGTGCTTGCACGTGGCGCGCCCCCCCAATAGAAGAACACAAATTTTTCTGCCCGCGCGGATAGACGCGGCCAAACGCTATGGAGCAAACATGCAGGTCAAAGAGACGCTTAACGAAGGTCTGAAACGCGGCTATAACATCACCCTCACAGCAGCCGAGCTGGAAACGAAGGTGAACGAAAAGCTGAAAGAAGCGCAGCCTGACGTAGAGATGAAGGGCTTTCGCAAGGGCAAAGTCCCTATGGCACTGCTGAAAAAGCAGTTTGGCCAACGCGTTATGGGCGAAGCAATGCAAGAAGCCATCGACGGTGCCATGAGTGAGCACCTTGAGACTTCTGGCGATCGTCCTGCGATGCAGCCTGAAGTGAAAATGACCAATGAAGATTGGAAAGAGGGCGACGACGTTGAAGTCGAAATGTCCTATGAGGCGTTGCCTGCGATTCCTGAGCTTGATCTAAGCGGTATCAAGCTTGAGAAATTGGTTGTGAAAGCAGACGAAGCATCCGTTGAGGAAGCACTCGCGTCTCTTGCCGAAACAGCACAAGACTTCAAAGCACGCAAGAAGGGCTCAAAAGCCAAAGACGGCGACCAAGTAATGATGGACTTTGTTGGCAAAGTTGACGGCGAAGCGTTTGAAGGCGGTTCTGCCGAAGATTATCCGCTGGTACTGGGCTCCAACTCCTTCATCCCCGGCTTCGAAGAGCAGCTGGTTGGCGTGAAAGCCGAAGAAGAAAAAGACGTAACAGTCAACTTCCCAGATGATTACCAAGCAGAGCACCTCAAAGGTAAAGAGGCTGTGTTTGCGTGCACAATCAAAGAAGTTAAAGAGCCTGTTGCTGCTGAAATCAACGACGAGATGGCAACAAAATTCGGCGCAGAAGACCTTGCCGCACTGAAAGTACAAATCGGCGAACGTCTGGAGGCAGAATATGTTGGCGCATCACGTGCAGTGATGAAGCGCGGCCTGCTGGACGAATTGGACGGCATGGTAGATTTCGATCTGCCACCATCCTTGCTGGAAGCTGAAGCTGGCCAGATTGCGCACCAGTTGTGGCATGAAGATAACCCAGAAGTTGAAGGTCACGATCATCCTGAGATCGAAACCACAGACGAGCACAAGACACTGGCGACACGCCGCGTGCGCCTGGGCCTGCTGTTGGCTGAACTGGGTCAGAAGGCCGAGCTGGAAGTTACAGACGCCGAGATGACACAAGCAATCATGAACCAGGCACGTCAGTACCCTGGTCAGGAACGTCAGTTCTTTGAGTTCGTTCAGCAAAACCAGCAGATGCAACAGCAAATGCGCGCACCTATCTTTGAAGACAAGGTAGTAGACCACATCGTTGAGCAAGCGACAGTTGCAGAGAAAGAAGTCTCAAAAGACGATCTGCAAAAAGCTGTTGAGGCGCTTGAAGAGGCATAAGCCTCTGCTAGCTATTGAATTAGAAAGGGCCGCCCGATTGGGTGGCCCTTTTTCGTTGGGTGGATGCTTAACCGGCTTTTAGCCCAGTCTCGACCAACATGCCGCGCCGCTTGGCCTCGTAATAATACCCGCGCGCATACCACCCAATGGCGGTGGCCTGATCCCCGTCTGACAACAGCCAAGCCCCCCGCAGATATTTTCCCGCGAATTCCAAATTGGTGTCGGCGTTCAGCAGGTCATTGGGCTGACCTCTAAATCCCATTGTGCGCGCTGTCTGTGGCAAAATCTGTAGCAGACCATAGTAGGGGCCATTGCGCGCGCTGGGGTTGTGGGTGCTCTCACGAATGGCAAGACGGTGCACGAGGCTGCGGGGGATATCATAGTGATCCGCCCAGCGGTTGATGCTGGCACGCAGCTGTGGCGTCTCGTTTGGGTGGAGAGGGCTTGCTGGCCGCTTGGGCGGTTGTGAGGGCACCTTGGACGCGCATGCGGCGAGACTGAGCGCGCAGAGGGCGATGAACGAACGACGGGTAAGGGCGGTCATAGGAGTTTCCTTGCGACAGTATTTCGTGCGGACGTTAGGGCGCTACGCCTGAGGACCACAAGGCGTTGTAATTCCGCTAGCATGGATCCGCGTATTGTTGAGGTTGGGAGACGTACGCTTTGAGCCTTTCGTGTCGACGAATAGATGCACACCCGGCGAAAGCCTGCAATGTGCCCATATTGACTATATGGGTTCAGATACATGGGTCCAGATTTCTGCATCTGGTTCGTGATCTGCACGTGCGCCATCCGTCTCCGCTCCAAGACGTTTCGCAACAGCTTGGGAACGATGATTTTCGCAATCAATGTAGCTAACTAATTGTTTGAATCCATGAGCTTGATACGCCCAACTACGAACTGCCTGCCCAGCTTCGGTTGCGTATCCATTGCCCTCGGCTCCTTCAAAAAGATGCCACGCCAGCTCAACTTCGGGCCAATTTGAATGCTTAAGCAGCCCCACACGACCGATAGGGAGACTCCGTCCACGTTCAATTAACGTAAAGAATCCAAACCCGTGCCATCGCCAGTGACCAATCCCGATCAAGAAGCCAAACCAAGCTTGTTCTTTGCTGCCCGTTTCTCCCTGAGACCGCATCCTCGGCGAACTCGTCATAAATCGGGTAAACTCAGGTAGGTCACTTTGAAGCGGTCCGCGCAGGATCAAGCGTTCCGTTTCAAGGACTGGTGCGGACGTCAAAGGGTCGGTCATATCGGACTCCGTTCGAGCGTTAGCTTAGGAAACATAATTCGCGATGGCCAGACGAATACACCGCCTATGGCTTCAAATGAGAGTGTAGCTTTGTCCGCATAGCGGGCGTTAGACACAAAAAAACGCCGCGCTAACAGCGCGGCGTTTTCTATTTTTCGAAAGGGAGAAGACCTATTTGTCTTCGTCGCCTGCGTCGTTAGAAGATGGCGCATCTGCTGCGTCATCATCGTCGGATG
>ERZ1027208.727-NODE-727-length-11608-cov-7.745521_pt1 | contig 11608 bp, 6 predicted proteins | sample MGYA00520867_ERZ1027208 | MGnify/ENA primary metagenome ERZ1027208 (study PRJEB33311, sample SAMEA4378413) | marine metagenome | biome: Marine biome; feature: Fjord; material: Water | collected 2014-07-20T08:00:00Z/2014-07-... | depth 75 m ...
TTTCCTTCATGGATCAGCTGACCCCCCGCTCTATCTCCGTCCTTTTGTTCGGCAACTTCAGATTTGTATACACGCCATATTTCGTAATAACTCTTCACTTCTGTAACTGGTATTGAAAACACCGCATCCAAACCACCGCCTTCATGGTTGCTTAACACCAAGCTACCACCCTCCTTTTGTGTTACCCCTTCGGCAATCGCTAATCCCATACCGCTGCCATCCTGTTTTGTGGTGATAAAAGGCCGCATTACCCGCGCCATTAATAACTCAGGAATACCTTCACCATCATCACGTACCAATATATGCAACGCGTTATTTTCAATCGTGGTGATCACAGAAACTTGCTGTTTCGCTGCAGATACTGCATTTTCAATGACATTAAACAATCCTTGCCCCCATTCTTCTGGAAGCAAAGGGTAACATCGTGAGGATTCGGGTTCGCTGATTTGTAGTCGTAAAATAACACCGTTCTGCAATGCTAACCGCTGTAAGTTCTCCACTTCTTCTTTAAGAATCTCACAATAACTACGCTGATCAGACAACTCCCCAGAGGGTTCCATGTTCAGGTCTTCTTTTAGCGTCTGTCGCAACTTGTTTTGTATATCATTAAGTAACAGTATTTCGTTTCTTACTCGCTCTATATTCAGAGACTCTCCACTACGAGCCTTATCATCAATATGCAACGATAGGTTATGTAATGAAATCCCCATCAGCCCTAATTGGTGTCGGGTTTGATGGATTATCCTTGCAGAAAATTCCCCCAAGGATGCTAACTTATCTTGTGTTTCCATTTGCGCCAACAAATCCTGCTCGCGAATTCGCCATCGTTTTATCAGTGACGCCATAATCACCCATACAGCAGCAATACTGTTTAACACTAAAACAAACTGCGTAATTGCCCAAGTGGGAGACACTTCACCATCTTCAAACGGTAACTTTATGAATAACGGTGCATAGCGGATATGGCCTGCCTCGGTCGCCGCTACGGCTACAATACTCGCCAGTATGCCACTCACCAGGGCAAAAAAGACCACTTTTTGATCCAATAGCGGTAATGCTAACGCAAGTCCTGCAATCAACAACAAACTGTTGTTTGATGTATAAGTTCCCGTAATCCACACCGATGCTAGCATGCCTAGAGTATAAACTTGAGCCAAGCCATGAGAGAGCAACGGCCAATTTCTTCGGTACTGCCTCTGCCATAAACCCAGGCCCATAAACACTGTATTTAACACCATACTGGCCCAACACAACTGACGACATAAGGCGACAACAGAGAGGTCTAAGAAATCATACAGTTCACTATGCTCAAAAAAGTACATAGAGAACAGAAAAACGATGGGGACATAACTACTCACAACCATTAGCAGCAGGGTGCGATCTAGCCCCCCCCATTCTAATGGATTCCCTTTTCGTAACAACTCAATCAATGGTGGATTTGGACCTGCCACAATTCCCCCTGCTTAAAATACGTTGTATTTAAACAGCGCCAATGCCAATTTGGTTCTATCTGGCATGTTTAACAACTGTAAAATACGCACAACATGGTTCTTAGCGGTGCCCTCACTGATATTTAACGCCTTACCAATACCTTTATTCGACTCCCCCTCACCTACCAATGCCAATACTTCTTGGTGACGAGCACTTAACCCACTAACACGTTTAACAAATTCCATCTCATCCGGTTCACGCCGCAATGATTGCGCCAAGCGAATGGCTAAGGATGGGTCTAATACTGTTTGCCCTGATAATCCATCCAACACCGCCTTAATAAGTTCGTCAGGGCTGGCATCTTTTCGCACATACCCCATAGCACCTGACTCCATCGCCTGCTTAATTCTACGAGCATCATCAAAAGCAGACAAAATAAGTACGGGGTGATGGGGGGCTAGCCGCGGCAAAGCCTCTAAACCTGTTTCATTCGGCAGCTCAACATCGAGCAATATTAAATCAATGGACTCTCGATCCAGCAACAACTCTAATTCCGCCACGTCTGCCGATTCATGGATCGCGGCAAGCTGCTCGTTTGCCTTTAAGATGCCCGCGATACCCGCTCGAAACACCGGGTGGTCATCACAAATTGCTATTTGGTATTGGTTCATACAGGATGGCTCTATCTTATTATTTTTGAATTCTACGAGCCATTCTCGCCTTTTCTAACCCATTTTCATACCCGACTGATGAGTCTTAACACCAAACATGCCAAATGGCATACTCCTTCATACCCTACGCCATCTGTTCAAATATCATATTAACAGCCATTATAGGTTCCAGGATCATTTGTAAATCTTACAAAGCGCCTTTTGGCAAAGTGTTGCTTTAGCGGTAGCATAGGAGATGCAGGGTGATGTTGAGGAATAAGCCCCCTCAACCCATCCACTGAGTATCGACTGATTAATCCAGATTTTAGTAGGAATCTGAGCCGCTAAAGCAATACTTGATTTTTCTTGCCTTCCCTCGCCCTCCCTATCTAGATTAGCAACTCCCTATCTAAATTAGAGAAAGCCCGTCATAACTCGCATATCTCCTCTTTTTTACCTATAGTTTTACTTGTCACTTACCGCCCACGACAAGAAAGTCTGCACTCACCATTTGAGAAACCATTGCACCCTGTGATCCGTCATCATTACATTGCTGTCATCATTAGCATTGCACTTCTGATGCTATGTCGATCTGTTATCGCCAGCCCTGAAAATGTAATCACTGTTAATAATATCGAAACATTTCCTGTTGCGCTGTCACCTTATATCAGCATTTTCGCTGATAGCAGTCAAAACCTCGGTATTCAAGACATCAGAGAGATTCCAGAAGAGCAATGGCAAAAAGGGTTTACTGGTACTGCCAACTTTGGGTTCTCACAGAGCGCTTACTGGGTTCGAGTTAGCTTTAACAACACTGCAGCCTCTTCACAACACGTCAAGTTAGAACAAGCGTATCCGTTAATGGATGAAGTCACTTTTTTCACCCCCCAAATTTCTCAAGAAAATCCCGCCATAACAACCTACTCATCATTTCATACCGGGGACTCACTTCCCTTTGAAACTCGCGGCATCCTTCACCGCAACTTTCTCTTTGATATCACGGTTCCCCCAGACACCCCGCAAACCTATTATGCCCGATTTCGTAGTCGTGACACTGTGGAGATTAATTTCAAATTATGGAACGAGCTTAGTTTTTCAACCTTTGATCACAATGCGCAGCTAATGTATGGGATATTTTATGGCGCTATCTTTGTTCTCATAATTTTTAATTTATCGATTTACTTTGCGTTGCAATACCAAAGCTATCTTTATTACGTTGCGACCTTAGTCGCCTTTACATTGGTAGAAGCTAGTCTAAATGGCTTGACCTTCGAGTACTTATTTTCTAATAGCCCAGAATTCAACAAACTTATTAGACCTATTCTCATTTCTATCGTTATGGGGTTAACCGGTCTATTTTCTATATCCTACCTATCCCTCGAGAACAGAAGAAGCAAAACGATCAATACTCTTAAAGCGCTCACGAATTCATCTTTTGTATGGAGCCTTTCGGTTTTTATCCTCCCCTTCTACATTAGCATTACTATTGCTATGGCCCTGGGCTTATCAATTATTACTGTCATAATGATAATGTCTATTCAGGAAGTGAAAAGAGGTAACGTCTCTGCAGTATTTCTTTTGACGGCGTGGTTTGCCCAGTTTATTGGGGCCACCGCAACGACCTTAAGAGCGTTAACCATTTTTCCATCAAATATCTACACGCATTTTGGATTACAACTCGGCACCTTAGCATTTGCATTATTTCTTGCCTTTGGTATCAGTTATCGCATCAACAGCGATCGAAAAGATAAAATCAAAGCCCAGGCTCAAGCCTTAATGAATGAACGATTGGCACGAATAGAACAACAACGATCAGCAAAGATGGCACTGGAAGCACAAAAGAAAGAATCCAAAGCAGAAGCGATGACATTAGCAGCGCAAGCAGAAAGTAAGGCCAAGAGTGATTTCCTAGCAACAATGAGCCATGAAATCAGAACGCCAATGAATGGTGTTTTAGGCATTTCAGAAATATTACTCGACTCCAACCTCGATAACGAACAACGCCGTCATGTAAAGACCATCTTAAGCTCTGGTGAATCTCTTTTAACCATCATTAATGATGTTCTGGATTTTTCCAAAATTGAAGCTGGAAAAATGACCATAGAACATATTGAGATAGATTTAGAAACTCTAGTAGATGACATCATTACGGTTCTTTCTCTTAACTCCCGTGAAAAATCCATCGTACTTACCGCCATCATTAATCACAAGGTTCCAAGAATCATTATTGGAGACCCTACTCGCTTTCGGCAGATACTTATCAACCTTATTAGTAACGCTCTTAAGTTTACCGATTTTGGTGAAGTGACACTTCGAATAGACTTCAACAGAAACAATGAACTTTACTTCGAAATTACCGATACTGGGATAGGCATATCGGATGAGCAACAGAAAAATTTATTTGAAACATTCTCTCAGGCCGACCAGTCTACGACCAGAAAGTATGGTGGTACCGGCCTAGGGCTTGCTATATGTAAGAAACTTATCCACTTGATGGGGGGAAAAATCGGGATAGAAAGCCAAGAAGGCCAAGGTTCTCGATTTTGGTTTACGTTAGCTTACATAAAGCCTAAAACGGAACACACTGAACACAATTTATTTTCAAAGAAAAATATTCTTGTTATTGATAATAATTTACGGTTTTTTGAATTTGCACAAGAACAATTGACCTATTGGGGAGCACACCTAGACGTTATTAACACGCCTCACACCATCACACCAGAACAGCTAGAAGGCTACGCTGCAGTAGTCTGTAATAGTGAGTACCGTCACCTTTTACCAATAGATAAGACCAACAACATTATTTTTCTAGGCCCATCCATAGCAACGCCAAGAAACAAAGAAGTAGTACAACGTCCTCTTAGCATTGAATTATTTAAATCTACGCTATCCCATATTCTCGACATAAAAACCACCATTTCACCCATCAAAAAAGCACAGAATACCCGCTATGAAGATATACATGTTCTTATCGCAGAAGACAACTTGGTAAACCAAACGGTTATCAAAGGTGTACTTAAAAAGCTTGGCATCCAACCCACAGTATCAAACGATGGCATCGAAGCCATCAAATGTATAAAGAAACAAGAAAAACAATTTGACCTTATACTGATGGATTGTGAAATGCCGGAAATGGACGGTTATACAGCAACGCAAGAAATACGAGGTTTTGAAGATAAAAATACACCACACCTTATTGTTGGTTTAAGTGCCCACGCCGTCCAAGAACGTCAAGACAAAGCCTTTGACGCAGGCATGAATCAATACCTAACAAAACCCGTAAAAACAGATGAAATAGCCAAAATCCTTCATTCTATTTCAGAATCTAAGAAAAATCCCCTTTAGCATTTACGCCAATATAAGGCGCGCCTTTTTGATCTCCAGGAAACTCTCTTTTCACCGCAACAGCAGGCATCAGTGGCGGGGTATCATTCAAATAACTTCGAACACGTTGTAACCAAGCAACAATCTCTGGGTATTCCAAAATATCTTCCGCTCCTCTAAAACCACCCAGATAAGGCGTCACAAAATGAGGGTAGGCACTTAAATCAGCCAAACTTGGTTGTCTCATTCCACCCAAAAAAGGCCCCTCACCTAAGTGTGCTAAAAACTCTTCACGCAACGTTTTGTTCGCTTGCTTTAACGGTACATGCTGGTCGGTCATTTTTACCATATCGGTTAAAAAGCCCAGCTGACTGAGTATCAGGGGCCACATAATCTGAAGCGTTCTTGGAATACCTCCGTGAGAGGTTTTATGCAATATTTGCCCTAAGCGCCAGCCATTTAACACTCTGCGTGGCGTAAACCCTACTCCAGGATAATACCTAAAATTGCCAGGAATTAATCGATGAGTAACCCATTGATCAATCGCTAAAATCGCCTCTTTTTGCGCAGGGTCTTCCGGTAACAATCGCGCATGGTCGGGAAACAATTCATCTAACCACAAGCCAATTGCTGAAGAGTCCGTTTTGCTTTGGTCTCCAACCGTCAAGGCTGGCACCTGTGTGCCTACCGGCAAGTCTTTTTTCAAACGTAATGGGTTGATGTAAAAGCATCTAAACGGCAGGCGCTTGTACTGTAAATAACAGTGCACCTTTTGCGCGTAAGGGCTCATAGTAAATGTATACAGCGTAATTAAGGGCGTTGCAGGTACTTCTATGGCTGTATTCTGCGTTATTTGTGCCTTTTCATTTTCCATCTAATGACCTCATATGGGTTGAATTTCAACCAAATCGATATAACTGAATAATATTCATAATTGACTATTAATCATATTTAGATAAAATACAAGTTCAAATTTGCATCACTTCTGGAGAAATTCATGGAACAGTATGAACAAATCATGTCCATAGACTCGGTTCTACCATTTGTTCTCGCATTCACCGCGCATGGCGTCTTAGCGGGTATCCAACTTGGCTTAGGACTGGCAATGTTTTTCTCTTCTGTCATCAACCTATTACAAAAAGAAGGCGCTGCGTGGCTAAGCCATCTAGGTTTCACGAATAACCTACCCAATGAGCACAAACGAAACGTTGGTATTCTACAGCTCGCTCTTGCCGCACTCCTTTGCTTACCGCTAGTTATCGACTTACCATTTTTTGTATCATTACTAACGTTTATCGCTGTTGGCGCTGTGTACATCACCTACCACCGCCAAGCGGTTTCACGCTCACAGACTACCGGCACTTTATCTCGGTATGCAGTGATTGCGTTTACCCTTGTTGTAACGATTTTTGCCACTTACGAACACAGCTCTCCTCTACAATCAATGCGATACATCGCTCAAGATGTTATGAAGTACCGACCTCTTGAACAAAATTGGCAGAATGAGTTCGACATCAACGCTCCTAAAGCGGGACAACAAGCCGTTGAATTTTCGCTATTACAGTCCGATGGCAAAACAACCTCTCAACTATCTGACTTTTTGGGAGAAAAACCCGTTGTTTTATTTCTTGGTGCAAACAGCTGCCCGGTATTTAGCGCAGGTTTGGCAGACATCAATCGGCTGCATGAGAAATATAAGGATTCTGTTAATTTTGTTGGTGTTTATGTCAGCGAACCTCACGCGATTGACGAGTGGCCGTTGGCACGTACTCAGCTTGTTGAAACCAGCAAAATACTCTTTAACCATCCGGTTGCAACTGACATTGCCCAACACACCAGCTTCCCCGATCGGTTGCGGGCCGCGGAACGTCTCAAGCGCAATTTATTAAACCAGAACATTCCACTTCTCGTTGATGGAATGGATGACGCCGTCAACAACCGATGGGTTGGACGTCCCGCTAGACTTTACTTTATTAGTGCAGATGGACATATTATCTATAATCCCGGTAAAGGCCCCTACAGTTTTAACCCTTTGTACCTAGAGCCTATCTTAGATAAGTATTTGGCCAATAAAGAACAACATAAAAAAGAACCTCTAGCGTTGCTAAACCCTTAAATTAGCGCTTGCCCACCGTCTAATGCGATGCTTTGGCCATTAACATAGGCTGAATCATCGCTACAAAGATTAGCAACAAAACGTCCAATATCTTGCTCACAGTCTCCAACTCGTCGTTGAGGTATTGTTGCAACAAATGCAGCGGCCTCTTCCGGATTTTGCTTCATCCAACCTTGCATACCCGGTGACATTGCATGCGGTAATATCACATTAGTACGAATATTATCGGGGCCCCATTCTGCTGCAGCTGCGCGTGACAATGAACGGATTGCTTCTTTTACTGCCGCATAAGCACCGTAGTTACTCATATCCCAACGCCTAGCCGCAGATGTTGCCAAATTGATAATACATCCATCGCCCTTGAGGTGGGGATAACATAACTTCATTAAGCGCAACGTTGCCAATGGCCCGGATTGCCAGCCAGCTTCAAATGCCTCATCAGTAATTGACAATAAACTGCCTAACGGCACTTCTTGTGCATTGTTCACCAAAATATGCAAACCACCAAAATGCGAGATAGCCTGCTCAACCAGCGCCGCCAATGACATATGATCTTTTACATCACACACCAGCGCTAGCGCTTTGCCCCCTCGCGCCTCAATCTCATGACAGGTCACCTCTAACTTCTGCAACGTTCTCCCCGTCACAACAACGCTAGCGCCAGCGTCTGACAACGCCAGAGCAATACCTTGCCCAACCCCTTGTCCCGCTCCCGTTACAATCGCGACTTTATTACTAAGTTTTGATGCTTGCATTATCGCTCTCCACGCTTAAATAAAGAGAAGAACGCATAAGAGGGATCTTCCGGCCCAGGTTTACCAATCAGTGAACCGTCAATAACCGGATGTTTCAAATCAACCGTGGAGGGATTGTGTATATTCACCCAATCGGCAACAACAGCGCGATGAGAGAATTTCCAAAGGCCATCACGTTGCTCATATTTATCAAAATAGCGTCCACCAATCAATAAATCCATTGTTCCTCCATCGGGAGTTTTCATGGTGTGAAATGCCAACACATATATTTCACCCTCCGCTCTATTAGCATCTTCAGGGTCAAGCTTGATATTTACGGTGGTGACATTGTGATGCAATATTTCCATCGGTGCTTGGATCTCTGGCAACTTATCAATAAATGCCATAGCCAAGCCTTTAAAAAAACCTCCGTGATCATCCAGCGCATCGTCATGATAATAGTTACGCATTTTGTCATAATCACGACGATCAGCCGCATTACAGTACCCATGAATTAGCTCGGTTATTGACTGTTTTGCCAACAATGCATAAAGCTGCTGCTGAAGGTCCTCTGTCATTATTATTCTCTCTTGTTGTTCTATTTTATTGTTATTAGGTTCATTACACCACCATTGCAGTGGTGTAATTTATCACAACCAAGGAGTTTTTGACTTATAAGTCAGATGTTATTTTTCAACCCTAGCCAGAAGCTCTGACCTGCAATCCTATCTAGTAATATTTGATAACGATATTGTATTCATAACGGTCGAGGAAATACCTTTGGTTACAAAGTCCCATAACAGACCATGATGGTATTCTTTATTTGCATCTTTCATGACCTCTTTTATATCAACATCACCCACCGGTTTGATATGCAAACATTCTCTAGCGACACGAATTCCCTTTAAGGTGGCGCCATTCCCATTCCAATCACGCCATTCAAGCTCACCATTGTTTTCATAAAAATACACTTGGTTTTGATAAATCACCAACAATGGCTCTCCACTTACGGGATGATGAACAACGATACCACCCACTATCTGACTAGAGCTTGGTATTTTTGCAATACCTCTTATGGGATTGTCATTGCCTTTCAATCCCTTTAATTTCTCTTGCAATAACAACGGAAAATCTAACATACCCAATTGCAACACAAACAACATTTGCGGTAGTAATCGGGAACAATTGTTATTACCTCGCTGCAATCGTATTTTTTCTAATGCTTCTTCAATCGTTTTATCATAATAGTTTTCAACGTAATCGGTAGCAGACCTATCGTCACGACACTCATAGGTCCCGAGTTTCCGATATAACTCAACACCGGCATTATCACGAACATACGTCAAAACAGTATTTCCATTAACCTCAATACTCGTCAACATTCCCGAAGCACCATATTGATAAGTAACAACATAACCATTAGAGTGCGTTGTGCTCTCCCTATACCCTAACGCATTATAGGTATGCTCAATTTTTCCTAACGAGGATTGATAGTGAGCAATGCCCCCTCTCGACTGATAAACACACTGATCAACTTTATCACCATCAAGATGCTCTACAACTCGGCCTAATACATCGTATTGCGTTTTAACATCGTACGCTGAACAAGAACGATAAACCTGCCGTCCACAAGCATCATACTGCCATGTTATTTTCTGCTCTTTATCGGCATTTTGGCTTTGGTGAGGCATCTGTTTGGACTTACATTCGGACAGTAACCCTTGCGCATTAAATTGCAATTGAAACTCCCTCCCAGATGCATCAACACAAGCATAGGGTAATACCCCCTTACCGTATTCGAATTGCAAACTCCCGACATTTTTTCCATAACTATCTAATCGCAATACCCGGCCCATAGTATCGTATTGAATAGACAATGACTGCGCCTGTGCCTTTGTTCCTAACTTCTCCTTCCAGCCCAACAAACGTCCATAATCATCAAACGCGACATCAACATAATGGCCGCTAGCGTTTGCTATTTGCGTCATTACTCCAGAACCATGATACGTTACTGCCAATTGAACCATACCGTCAGCAGTGATTTTTTGTAACTGGTTATGGGAATTGTAATCAAAAAACAACACCTCCTGCCCTCGGTCTGCAAGCTGAATTAATTTCCCATAGCCATCATATGTTGCTTGATTTAAACATCCATTCGCACTGTCCATAATAAGATTGGCGCAAGCATCCCATTGCCAATAGCGCTGAGCAGATTGAGGTTTACCCGTACAACCTGCTTCAGTACTGTCTTCGTTATCTATGTCTGTGGACATCGAAACCGGCCGACCAGCAATACAGTTTATTCGATACGCAACGCCTTCTGGGTCAACAAATGTTTTAACGGCTCCTTGCTTGTTGTATTCGCATCCCCAGCTTTTTCCTAATGCATTAGTCACTTCTTGCACCCGGTTTTGATTGTCATATGACAAACTAAACCCACCTCCAGCCGGATCGATAAACGCCGTTAACATGCCTTCTGCGTTATATCGGTATTGCGCTATATTTTCTTCTTCATCGGTGTAAGACGCCAGTAAATGGTTTTTTCCATAATTATATCGTTGAAATGCATTGTTATGCTCCTCAACGCCAGCGTATCTACTTGCCGTTGCCTTGCTTTTTACCTGCCCTTGCGCGTTGTACATCCGATTAACAGATGATCCATTGTGTTTCCCCACACACCGCCAGCGCTTATTTTCATACAACCATTGAAACGGTACTTCGAACCCATTTGGCAATGTCGCTGTGGCAATTAGTGTTTCATCATTATCCAAATATGTATATTGCCAGTTACGTCCCGTATGACTGACCGCACTTAGCAAACCATTATGCCCCCAATCATATTGTGCCATCACCTTGCCATCATTTTTATTCACCACCCGCGCCATATAACCTGATGCATTCCATTCGATCGAGACATCATGCCCCCAACTACTTTGCACCCCCACCAGCTTCAACGGTTCTTGATCCACGCGTTGATAATTAAAGTCCCACGCTTCAGAATATTGATTTTTTAGTTGCGTCAAAGGTATGACTTCATCAAGACTTCCGCCTGCAACAGGTACACCTTTAGGTAACGTTGTTGAATACAACCCACTAAATACTCGCTGCGTATCCCCTGCCCCCTTAATGATAAATACACTGTAAAACACCCGCTGCAAAATAAGACCACAAGTAACATTAGTAGAATCTTTTCCAATAGGGGGTAACTCAAAAGAAATAGCAACGCCATCTTCACGACAATAATTCACCCACCCTTTTGCAACATGAATGACTTCATTAGCAACACCGCACCAACAACCGGCATATGAACAACAAAAGCAACGAGTCCATCGCCACGTCAAAGGGCCCATCAA
>ERZ1027208.728-NODE-728-length-11555-cov-7.071130_pt1 | contig 11555 bp, 6 predicted proteins | sample MGYA00520867_ERZ1027208 | MGnify/ENA primary metagenome ERZ1027208 (study PRJEB33311, sample SAMEA4378413) | marine metagenome | biome: Marine biome; feature: Fjord; material: Water | collected 2014-07-20T08:00:00Z/2014-07-... | depth 75 m ...
TTGATTTGTTAGCATATTTGCACCAATAGCTTCTAACCTTTCGACCAAGGAGGCGCTTGGTTTGTAAACGATGTTCCCGTTTTCGGCCAATGCCGCTGTTTTACTTGTGGCCTCTGCGGCAGACATTTCCCAACCGCGGGTTTCAGCGGTTGCGGCGGCGGCTAGTACAGCGGTTTGGGTGTCGCTGTCGAGACCATCAAACATACGCTGGTTCACTACCACGATGTTCTTTGGAACCCATGCGTTGATGGGCGTATAATGCGTAACAAAATCCCATGCGGTTGAGTTGACGCCTGTAGACGGTGACGTGATCATTGCGGCCACTTGTCCTGTCGCAAAAGCCTGTGGAATGTTTGATGCCTCGATCTGAACCGGAGCAGCCCCTGCAAGTGTCGCGAATTCTTCGAGTGCGGCGTTGCAGGCGCGAAACCGCAAACCGTTTAGGCCATCAACCGTTGCGATCTCACCGTTTGTATATAGCCCCTGCGCAGGCCAAGGTACGGAGAACAACGGCATCAAGCCTTGCTCAGCCAAAAGTTCGGAAACCACTGTTTTCTGTGCTGCCCAAAGCCTGGCCGCGTCTTCATAGCTGGTTGCGACAAAGGGTTGGCTATCGATGCCGTAGGCCAAATCTTCATTCGACAAACGAGACAAGAAAAACTCACCCATTGGAACTTGGCGGTTGCGCACGGCGCCCTTGATTTCGGGGTGCGGAAACAATGATCCGGCAGAGTGCACAGTGATATCTAACCCGCCATCGGTGGCGGCGCGGACATCGTCTGCAAACTGGCTGATGTTTTGCGTGTGGAACGTCGAGTCACCGTATGGTGTTGGCATGTCCCAGTTTTCAGCGTTTGCCATTGTGGCAACGGTCATTGTCGCGGCGCAAATGATAGCGTGTTTCATGGTCGTTCTCCCTAGTTGGCCCGGATGTATCCGAATCCATTCGTTTTCATAACGTTGACAATTTGTCAGTGTTATATAAATAAAGCAACAACAATTTGATTCGGGAGAGAGACCATGGAAAAGCTCAATGAAAACAAATGGCAGTTCTGGGTAGACCGTGGCGGCACGTTCACTGATATCGTAGCGCGGCGGCCAGATGGGCAGCTCAAAACGCATAAATTGCTCTCGGAGAATCCTGAAGTTTATCCAGACGCAGCAGTGCATGGGATAAAATCACTACTCGGATTATCAGGCCACGATGACGTGCCTACGGGTCAAATTTCGGCTGTGAAGATGGGGACCACGGTTGCAACCAATGCGCTGCTTGAACGCAAGGGTGAACGTACTTTGTTGATGATCACCAAAGGTCTTGGTGATCTATTGCGGATCGGATATCAAAACCGACCCGACCTGTTTGACCTCGAAATCAAACTTCCTGAATTGCTGTATGAAGATGTTATCGAAATCGATGAGCGTGTTGGCGCAGGTGGAGAAATCATCACCGCTTTGGATTGTGCATCCGCGCGTGAGGCGCTGTCGCGTGCTTATGAAAATGGGTACCGTTCCGTCGCTATTGCATTGATGCATGGTTATAAATTCACAGATCACGAGGTCCGGCTAGGAGAGATAGCGCGTCAGTCCGGCTTTGCTCAGGTATCGTTAAGTCATCAGGCCAGCCCGCTAATCAAGCTCGTCTCGCGTGGTGATACTGCCGTGGTCGATGCCTATCTTTCACCCATTTTGCGCCGCTACGTCGAACAGGTCGCAAAGGCGTTGAACGCTGCTGAGGGCGGCTGTGACAGCTTGATGTTTATGCAATCAAACGGGGGCCTCACCGACGCACGGATGTTCCAAGGGAAAGATGCCATTCTGTCAGGCCCCGCAGGTGGTGTTGTAGGCATGGTGCGCACTGCAGCTGAACAAGGGTTTGACCGTTTGATCGGCTTTGACATGGGCGGGACATCCACAGACGTCTGTCACTATGCGGGCGAATTTGAACGCTCGTTTGAGACCGAGGTTGCTGGCGTGCGCATGCGAGCACCGATGATGTCAATTCACACTGTCGCAGCGGGTGGCGGATCAATCCTGTCTTACCGCGATGGTCGCATGCAAGTCGGCCCCGAAAGTGCGGGCGCAAATCCCGGCCCTGCCGCGTATCGCCGTGGCGGGCCGTTGACGGTCACTGACTGCAACGTTTTACTTGGCAAATTGCAGCCCTCGGAATTTCCCTCTGTCTTTGGTCCGAATGCCGATGAAGCGCTTGATGTAGATATTGTTCGCGAAAAATTTCAAACGCTTGCGACAGAAATTGGTGGTGAAATATCTGTTGAGGAGATCGCACAGGGTTTCTTGCGGATCGCCGTCGAGAATATGGCCAACGCGATTAAGAAAATCAGTGTTCAACGCGGATACGATGTTACGCAATATACAATGAACTGCTTTGGCGGCGCTGGTGGGCAACACGCCTGTCTGGTTGCCGATGCACTCGGAATGGAGAGCATTTTCATTCATCCTTTCGCAGGTGTTCTTTCCGCTTTTGGAATGGGATTGGCCGATGTACGTGCAATCCATGAACACCAATTTGCGGCGTCCATCGAAGATGCGAGCAATGCCGAATTGTCCTTGGCATCGCTTATCGAAAAGGCCGAATCCGAAGTCGCAGACCAAGGAATTGAGCGCAACAACATCCGCACCGTTGCAATGGCACATATCCGAACTGACGGTGCCCACCAAACACTTGAAGTTCCTTTTGGCACGCCTTCAGAATTGAAAGCTAGATTTAACGAAGCCCATCGACAGCGTTTTGGCTTTGTTCCCGAATATGCGTCCTTGATCATCGACCTTTTGACCGCCGAAGCCATTGGTTCAACAGGAGAACAAGTCACGGTCCCGGATATTCCCGAGATAAACGGCGCATCTAAAACTGCCAAAATGTTCAGTCAGGGTGAATGGGTTGAGGTGCCTCTTGTAGATCGCGCAGGCCTTGCACTTGGAGAAACACTTGCTGGCCCTGCAATCCTAACTGAACCAACAGGCACAAACGTCCTTGAGCAGGGTTGGCAAGCTGAGGCTGCTACTGGTGGAAACCTCATTTTGCGCCGCGTTGTCGCGCTTGATCGGCAAGAAGCAATTGGCACTTCGGTTAATCCTGTCATGCTTGAGGTCTTCAACAACCTCTACATGTCCATTGCCGAACAAATGGGTGCCACCCTTGCCAACACGGCGTATTCGGTAAACATCAAAGAACGCTATGATTTTTCCTGCGCGATCTTTGATGCCAAGGGCGACCTCGTCGCAAATGCACCCCACGTCCCTGTTCACCTTGGCTCCATGTCCGATAGCGTGCGTACGGTTCTAGCCCAAAACGCGGGCAACATTCGACGTGGCGATGTCTATATGATGAATAACCCCTATAACGGCGGGACACATCTTCCTGATGTAACGGTCATTACACCCGTCTTTGATGATCAGGGCAAAGACATTATCTATACAGTCGCCTCACGTGGCCACCACGCTGATATTGGGGGCACCACGCCCGGATCCGCGCCACCAGATAGCCGCCATATCGATGAAGAAGGTGTGTTGATCGATAACTTCTTATTGGTCAAACAGGGCGATCTTCAAGAAACGGCTGCGCGTAAATTGCTCGCCTCAGGTACATACCCTTGCCGAAATGTCGATCAGAACATGGCTGATTTGGCAGCGCAGATCGCTGCTAATGCAACAGGTGTGAACGAGTTGACCAAGATCACCCGTCAATTTGGATTGAAAGCCGTCCACGCCTACATGGGGCATGTGCAGGACAACGCCGAAGAGAGTGTGCGACGCGTTCTGGATGTCTTGCACGATTGCAGCTTTACCTACCCAATGGACAGCGGAGCACAGATAAAAGTCGCCATTTCCGTCGATAAGGCCGCGCGTGAAGCGACAATAGACTTCACCGGAACCTCCAAACAGGATGAGTTCAACTACAACGCGCCTTTGGCCATTTGCCACGCAGTTGTTCTGTATGTCTTTCGAACCTTGGTAGGCTCAAACATCCCAATGAATGAAGGATGTTTGAAACCTCTCAACCTCATTGTGCCGCGTGGCACCATGATCAATCCCGAAGCCCCTGCAGCGGTTATCTCTGGAAATACCGAGGTAAGTCAGTCGATTGCGGACGCGCTTTATGGCGCGTTAGGTATCATTGCTGGGAGCCAAGGAACGATGAACAATTTTGTCTACGGCAATGATGCGTTTCAAAACTATGAGACAATCTGTGGTGGGACAGGTGCAGGTGATGGATTTGATGGGGCCAGCGCCGTTCATAGCCATATGACCAATACCCGAATGACAGACCCCGAAGTTCTTGAGACCCGGTTTCCAGTTCGCGTGGATGAGTTCTCGATTAGGCAAAATTCCGGTGGTGAGGGTGAATTCAAAGGTGGTGAAGGTATCGTACGTGCATTGCGTTTTCTTGAACCAATGACGGTCACCGTTTTGTCTTCCCACCGCGAGACCCGCCCGCATGGTGCAAACGGAGGCATGCAAGGTTCTACTGGTTGCAATTCTGTTGTGCGCAAGAACGGGACCGTTGAAGCCATCAAAGGGAATGATGTTACCCAAATGAATGCGGATGATGTTTTTGTCCTTAAATCACCAGGTGGCGGCGGGTACGGCGAGGTTAAGAAGAAGTAGATCCCCCGCCGCCCCAATGAAGTTAACTCCGATCAGGTAGTTACACAGCTTGTTCTACCTGATCGACCTACCAGCGAAATCCATACAGACCTACGGCGCGCGCCACATTTTAGTGGTCCGTTCACCTGTTATTTTCAATTCGTTTCAGTCCTTTTTTACTTTTGCGCGCCATAACTTGAATATCCCTATTTCAAAGATTGGTGCCGATGAACGTTTTGACCACTTTGCCCGCTGCCTCCCCCACTGGAATGATGCCACGCATTGTCCCTCAACCTCTCCTTAGCAAACGCGCTAAGGCCGCGATTGTAGTCCGCCTTTTGATCAATGAAGGGGCCGACATTGCGCTAGAGGAACTACCGCCTGAGCTGCAGTCGCTTTTAACCCACCAGATGGGTGCAATGCGGGTTGTAGACCGTGTGACCTTGGCCGCCGTGGTAGAAGAATTTACCGAGGCACTAGAATCTATTGGACTGTCCTTTCCCGGCGGAATAGCTGGCGCACTGGATGCGCTTGACGGCAGCATCAGCCGTGAGACTGCCGCGCGTTTGCGCAAGGAGGCAGGCGTACGCGCTGCTGGTGATCCGTGGAAACGCCTGTGCGCACTGCCCGCCGAAGAGCTGGAAGACATCGTCAAACAAGAATCCACCGAAGTCGCCGCTGTGCTTCTGTCTAAGCTGGAGATCCCTGTTGCGGCAGGATTACTGGGGCGGCTATCTGGCCCCGAAGCGCGGCGCATAACCTATGCTGTTTCACTCACCAGTGATGTCACACCTGAAGCCATTGACCGTATCGGCCTATCCCTTGTTGCGCAGATGGACGCCAAGAAAATACCTGCATTTGAAACTGGCGCTGCTGAGCGTTTGGGCGCAATTCTCAATTCCTCATCGACGCCTACCCGTGACGATGTGCTATCAGGACTTGAGGAAACCGACCAGATTTTGGCAACTGCCGTGCGCAAGGCCATCTTTACCTTCGCCAACATCCCTGAACGGGTTACGCCACGCGACATCCCGCGTATCTTGCGTGAAGTAGATGCGGATTCCCTCCTGATTGCCATGGCTGGTGCCGAAGCATCAGGCTTTGGCGCTGCGCGCGACTTTATCCTTGAAAACATGTCAGGCCGGATGGCCGATCAGCTGCGCGAAGACATGGAAGAGGCAGGAAAAATCAAACCTGCACAGGCAGACGAAGCAATGTCAGCCTTTGTCGCCGCCATTCGTGACATGGAAGGCCGCGGTGATCTGGTTCTGGTCATTGAAGAGGACGATGAAGAGGACAGTTAATACCGCCCTTGTTGGATAGGGTGGCAGAGTCTATGTCTTTCACCTCATGCTCATTGCCTTAGGTCTTTATGTCCACGTCTCCTAATCCAAAAAAATCTGGCCTACCCCGTCAGATGGGTCATTACCTTAGTAATCTGGCCATTGTTGGCCTGATACGGACGGCGTTGCTGCTGCCCTATGCAGCAAGAGTACGGATGATGGGTGCGGTAGTGCAAAGAGTGATCGGCCCGCTGGCAGGTTACCGTCGTCGCGCCCTCGACAATCTTGCGCTGATCTGGCCGGATATGCCGGTTAGCCGCCGCACCGAAATCGCAACGAAATGCCTTAATAACGTCGGTCGCACCTTTATCGAGAACTACTCGGCCAAGGATTTCCCGGAACGCATGGCGTCAAATGTTGTGACAGGTGATGGGGTTACAGCGTTGGATGCTGCTGTTGCCGCCGGCAAACCAGTAATCCTAGTAACGGGGCATTACGGAAATTACGAGGCGACGCGCGCCGCGCTTGTCGCGCGCGGATTGAACATTGGCGGCCTCTACCGCGACATGAAGAACCCGTATTTCAACGCCCACTACGTTAAAACAATGGAAGCTTTTGGCGGCCCCGTGTTTCCCCAAGGGCGGCGCGGTACTGCGGGATTTGTCCGACATCTAAAGGCTGGTGGACAACTGGTGTTGTTATTTGACCAACATGTATTTCAAGCGCCGGCCTTTGATTTCTTGGGTCAGCCTGCCAATACCGCACTTTCAGCAGCAGAACTGGCTCTGAGATATGACGCTGCGCTCATTCCATTTTACGGAATTCGCAACTCTGATGGCCTGACATTCGAAACCGTTCTAGAAGCCCCAATTGCTCGGACTGATGCAATGACGATGACCCAAGCGGTTAGCGATAGTCTTGCAGCACGAGTGCGGCATGACCCTACTCAGTGGTTCTGGGTTCACCGCCGTTGGCGTCCACAAACTTAGTCGATGCGCGCGGCCGCGACGATCGGGCCTGCGCCAGCTTCTTGTACCAGCACAACAACCGGATCATCCGAGATGGCCTTTACCGACATCTCAAGCGGGCTTTTACCGTCCCAAGTACCAGCAACACGCCAATCATGTGCGATGTTGGAATACTTGATGGTCTTGCCGCGGTTTTCACCACGTGTGATTTTGCTGGTTTGAACGGGGCGCAAGTCTAGCACATGAATTTCCATCGGAACGGCCCCACCGCGTGGGACGGTTCCTTTTACGCTAATCGTATTTCCATCACGAACAGCATCAAGCGTCATGGCAGCCGGTACTTCTTTGTGCTTGGCAATTGCATCAAACAGTTTCATCGGCTTTGTGCCCACGATGTCCGTCTGCCCGTTCACAACCATTTCAGGTGTATAGATCGAACGGCGCCCCGCCTTGTTTGCATAAGCGCGCTGGCGGTCTGCATGGCCAGGATGCCCAAATTCATCTTTCCACCCAATATAATCCCAGTAATCAACGTGCAACGCGATCGCGATTACATCATCACGCTCTGTCAATTCATCAAAAACCGCATCCGCTGGTGGGCAGCTAGAGCAGCCTTGAGAGGTATAGAGTTCAACAACAACAGGGCGCTGTTCTGCCGCGACTGGCATGGCAAAACCAGCGGTTAAGCCTAGGAAGGCCGCTGTCAGAATGTTCGAAACTCGTGTCATGTGATTCCAATCGTATCTTCGGTGTAACCAATATCTAGCTGCCCTGTCCTGAAATAACCAATCAAGGTTTCGAGAGAGCCCCGTGTAGAAGCAAGCTGTGGTGGAATTATGAAGAAATTTGTATACAATGGTATACCGTTTGGTTGTTTGAGGTTGAAAACTTCGCCAATATGGGCCATCTAGATTGTGATTTCGACCTGTAGCCAACCCTTGTCCCGGAGCCACATATGACAATCATCGTCGGTCAAGATACTGCAAAAACCCGTAAAACCATAACAGCTAGCGATCAAACCATCGCTTATTATTCGATTCCCGCCGCTCAGGCTGCTGGCCTCGGTGATTTTTCCAAACTGCCTGCCGCGTTGAAAGTGGTTCTCGAAAACATGCTCCGCTTTGAAGACGGTAAGACCGTAACGGTTGATGACATCAAAGCGTTCGCCGAATGGGGGGCCAAGGGTGGCAAGAACCCGCGCGAAATCGCATACCGCCCTGCCCGCGTTTTGATGCAGGACTTTACCGGCGTTCCAGCAGTTGTTGACCTTGCGGCGATGCGCGACGGCCTGGTCGCTCTTGGTGGCGACGCTGAGCAGATCAACCCGCTCAATCCTGTCGATCTTGTAATCGACCACTCTGTGATGATCGACGAATTCGGCAACCCGCGCGCGTTCCAAATGAACGTTGACCGCGAATATGAGCGCAACATGGAGCGCTACACCTTCCTTAAGTGGGGCCAAAACGCCTTTAACAATTTCCGCGTCGTCCCTCCTGGCACAGGCATCTGCCACCAGGTGAACCTTGAATATCTTGCCCAAACCGTCTGGACCGACAAGGATCAGAACGGCGTCGAAGTTGCCTACCCAGATACGTTGGTCGGCACGGACAGCCATACAACCATGGTCAACGGCATGGCCGTATTGGGCTGGGGCGTTGGCGGGATCGAAGCCGAAGCCGCGATGCTGGGTCAACCGATCTCAATGTTGATCCCCGAAGTTGTTGGATTTGAACTGACAGGTGCCATGATGGAAGGCACCACAGGCACCGATCTGGTGCTTAAGGTTGTTGAACTGCTGCGCGCCAAAGGTGTTGTTGGTAAATTCGTTGAATTCTTTGGCGCAGGCCTTGATAGCTTGCCACTGGCCGACCGCGCGACAATTGCAAACATGGCACCAGAATACGGCGCAACATGTGGTTTCTTCCCGATTGACGGTGAAACCTTGCGTTACATGCGTACAACTGGCCGTGATGAGGCACGCATCGCATTGGTTGAGGCATATGCCAAAGAGAACGGCCTGTGGCGCGATGCCGATTATTCGCCTATTTACACAGACACTTTGTCACTGGATATGGGCACAATTGTCCCCGCCATCTCTGGCCCCAAACGTCCGCAAGACTTTGTGGCACTCACTGACGCGAAAACTGCGTTTGCTCAGGAAATGGAAAACACCTTCAAGCGTCCAATGGGCAAAGAAGTACCTGTAGACGGCGAAGACTACACATTGGAATCGGGCAAGGTTGTGATCGCCTCAATCACGTCCTGTACCAACACTTCCAATCCCTACGTCATGATTGGCGCAGGTCTGGTGGCGCGCAAGGCAGCTGCTTTGGGCCTGACCCGCAAACCATGGGTCAAGACATCCCTTGCACCGGGTTCACAAGTCGTGAGCGCATACCTTGAAGCTGCTGAACTGCAGGAAGATCTGGATAAGATCGGCTTCAACCTTGTTGGCTATGGCTGCACCACCTGCATCGGTAACTCTGGTCCGCTTCAGCCGGAAATCAGCAAAGCCGTTAACGAGGGCGATCTGGTCGCTACATCCGTGCTATCGGGGAACCGCAACTTTGAAGGCCGTATCAGCCCCGATGTGCGTGCCAACTATCTGGCCTCCCCGCCCCTTGTTGTCGCTTATGCGCTGGCAGGCACGATGGACATTAATCTGGCCACCGATCCCATTGCCCAAACGCCGGACGGCAAAGACGTCTATCTGCGTGACATCTGGCCCACCACCCAAGAAGTCGCTGAATTGGTTGAACAAACAGTCACACGTGAGGCGTTCATCAGCAAATATGCGGATGTCTTTAAGGGGGACGAAAAATGGCAAGATGTGCAGACCACAGACGCCAAGACATATGATTGGCCGCCCGCCTCTACCTATGTTCAAAATCCGCCCTATTTCCAAGGTATGAGCAAAGAGCCCGGCGTCATCACCAACATTGATGGTGCAAAGGTTCTGGCCGTATTGGGCGACATGATCACAACTGATCACATCAGCCCTGCCGGTTCGTTCAAGGATACAACACCTGCGGGTCAGTACCTGCTTGAGCACCAAGTTCCGCTTCGTGAATTCAACTCTTACGGCTCACGCCGTGGCAATCACGAAGTCATGATGCGCGGCACATTCGCCAACATCCGCATCAAAAACGAAATGCTGGACGGCGTTGAAGGTGGCTACACTAAAGGGGCCGACGGCGAGCAGACCTCCATCTTTGATGCCGCAATGAGCTATCAGGAAACCGGCACTCCGCTGGTTATCTTTGGTGGTGTTCAATACGGCGCGGGGTCCAGTCGGGACTGGGCGGCAAAAGGCACTGCCCTGCTGGGCGTAAAGGCCGTAATCGCCGAAAGCTTCGAGCGCATTCACCGTTCCAACCTTGTTGGCATGGGCGTGATCCCGTTTGAGTTCACCAACGGGGATGGCCGCAAGTCACTGGGCCTGACAGGTGAAGAGACCGTCAGCATTTCCGGTCTTGATACCATTAAGCCACTCCAAGAAGTGCCTTGCGCCATAACCATGGCCGACGGTTCTGTGAAAAATATCATGCTCAAGTGCCGGATCGATACCGCAATCGAGGTTGAGTACATCGAACACGGCGGCGTTCTGCACTACGTGCTGCGTGACCTCGCTAACAAAAGTGTTGCAGCGGAGTAAAGTGGCTGCATGACAAATGTTAATGCCCCTGCTGCTTGATTGCAGCGGGTTTTTTTGGTTAAGATCTAATTTGAAGTTTAGCGCCCATCTGCTGCTTTGCAAAAAAACTGTCCAATTCCTTGATGGGGCATCACCATGGTTCTAGCTCATTGCTGGAAACCCTCTGAATAGGTTTGGCCACTTCACTTTCCTTATCAATTGGATTTATATTCAACCCAGGGGTACTTTTTGATTCAATTTTTAATAGGGACTTCTCTTGTTTTGTGAATGGCGGCCAATGCATCCATTTAGTCTTGTTTTGAATACTTATGAATTGGGTTCTCTCGAATGACCGACGTATGGAAAGACCTTCTTGCTCAAGATGAAGAAATCATTTGGCAGGGTGCGCCAAAATCTAAGGTAAGGTTTGAATGGAATAGCCCTTTCATGCCGTTCTTTTTTATATTTTTCACTGGATTTTCGATATTCTGGATGTTCATGGCGAGCCGTACCGGAGGTTACTTTTGGACATTTGGCCTCCTATTTTTTATGGTAGGCACCTACAACTTGGTTGGCATGCATTTTTGGAAAGCCTTTGTTCGCAGCCGGCAGCATTACACGTTAACAAACCAACGCGCGATAATTGGAACAACGTTGTTTGGACGTCGGAAGCTCAAATCATACCCAATCCTCAAAACAAACGAAGTCGTACTTGAAGATACTGGTTCAACCGCTGACATTTATTTTGCGACAATTGAACACCGAGGTCAAAACGGTACGCAAATCACGCGAATTGGATTTGAGCAAATCGAAAACTCTCGGCAAGTGTTGTCCTTAATACGTCAAGTTCAGGAAACCCGTTAGATTCATCGCCGGAAGCCAAAAAATGAAGTTTATTTTTCAATCAACATCTTGGGTGGTTATCGCGTCTAATTTCCCTGCGCTGCCTTCAACGCGGGTAAAAAGCGTTGTTCGTAGTCGCTGCCGACCCGCGGTCCCGCAAAGCGGAACAGAACGGTGCCGCAACCGGCCAGAAAAAACGGACCAGGCGGGGCGGGGCAGCCC
>ERZ1027208.729-NODE-729-length-11540-cov-15.578320_pt1 | contig 11540 bp, 8 predicted proteins | sample MGYA00520867_ERZ1027208 | MGnify/ENA primary metagenome ERZ1027208 (study PRJEB33311, sample SAMEA4378413) | marine metagenome | biome: Marine biome; feature: Fjord; material: Water | collected 2014-07-20T08:00:00Z/2014-07-... | depth 75 m ...
ATTCTGCCGCATAATAACAGCACAACAAAAATCAATAATAAATAAGTTTGTGCGTTGAAATAGGGAGTGAACTTCCTTTAATTAAATAGTGGATCTCGCAATGTATAATTCTCGCTACTGCGCCTTTATCTTTTCTGTTTATTGATCGATATACCATACGATTGATACACGTAATATAAATACTTATTTATATTCTCCATAATTTACCATTAAAACTGTTGGCACAAATGACTTGCCAAGGATTTTTTATGTCTGATGAAAATACGACGTTAACCGCTAAGTTTTATAAAATTGAAAAGGTTACCTTGTCTCAGTTGCTTGAGATGCACGCACTGTTTATTCAGTATTATCATAATGCAGACTTACAAACTTTTGTTCAGGATATGGCGAAAAAAACAGGTATTTTTATCTTAGAAAATAAAAAAACAAAAGAAATAGCCGGTTTTAGTACTTGGAACGAAATAGATATTGTTTATAAAAAGAAGCGTTCTTTAGGTGTCTTTAGTGGTGATACCGTGGTTGATAAACGATATTGGGGAGATAAAGCATTACAGAAAGCATTTGTAAAAAGATTGTTTAAGTTAAGGATGACACGATTAGATAAGGATATTTATTGGTTGTTGATTTCAAAAGGCTATAAAACATATTTACTGTTAGCCAATAACTTTCCGAAATATTATCCGCATTATAAGCGAGATAGTTCTAAGTTGCGGTCTGTGGTTGATCATTATTGTAACGAATTCTATCCACAAGAGTATCAGCACAGTAAAAGATTATTGGATTTTGGTGGCGAGTATCAATATTTAAAAGGGGGCGTTGCAGAAATCACGGATGAAATGAAATTGAATAACCCTAAAATTAAGTTTTTTGAAGATAAGAACCCATCGTGGAGAGAGGGGACTGAACTTCCTTGTGTTGGCGAGGTGAGCTTGAACATGATGTGGCGCTTTGTTCGTAAGAATATGAGCGCGGTATCTTTTAAAATAAAATTACTAAGCTATGGTGGGTTGAAATGAAAGCAGCACTAAAACATGCAGTCGTTATGGCTTGTCATTGGGCATCTGGATATATGTCTAATAAAGAAGAGGTGCGATACGTTGCTTCTTCACACAATATTAAAGAGACACAAGAAAAGGTTTTAGAGGGGGTTCTTGAGCGCTTAGAGGGCACAGAAAGCGCCGCTGTTCATAATATTAACGGTAACGCGAGTTATGAGTATTTTAAAAAGCACTTTTTGGTATCGGACTATTCAGACTGGCAAGAAATGATTGAGTATCAGAGGTCTGGGGCCGTTAGTGTATTAACGAATACACCTTGTATGCGGTATCAACCAACCAGTGGTTCTACGTCAAAAATTAAATGGATTCCGTATAACCATGAGTTTTTAGAGCAATTAAATTTGGCCGTGGGGCCTTGGTTATCCAATATGTACAAACAGTACCCTGAGATTAAAAAGGGTAAGCATTATTGGTCATTATCTTGGGTGCCAACCGAAATGCGTAACGTTGATAGTGAGAGCGTGAATAACGATTTAAAATTATTGCCATGGTGGAAACGGTTGTTTATGTCTTTTACCATGGCTGTACCAGAAGACGTTTCTTTGGCTGAATCATCAGAAGAATCCTTGTTTGCCACAGCTTGTTACCTTGTGTCGTGTGATGATTTAAGTTTTATATCAGTGTGGAGCCCAACATTTTTAATGGGGTTGTTAGACCTTATTAAGGATAACCGCATGCATATTGCCCGTGTATTAGAGCAAGGGCAGTGGCCAAAATATTATCCCAGCCTTTCAAGTATTAAAGCCCCTATGAATAAGCGTGCCGCGGGTACTCTGCTTAAGTGGGACGGTATTATAAATCCACGATTTACAGAGTTTGTTTGGCCAAAACTGGCTTTGATCAGCGCGTGGGATACGTCTTCTTCGAAGGTGTGGGCAGACAAAATTAAAGTTTTGTTTGCTCATGCAGATTTTCAGGGAAAAGGCTTATGGGCCACAGAGGGGGCTGTGACGATACCTTATGGTCATAATTTCCCGCTTACGTTTACCAGTCATTTTTACGAATTTGAAAATCTAGACACAAATGAAGTACTGACCAGTTGGATGCTAAAAGAAGGCATGCAAGTTAAGCCAATTCTTACCACTGCGAATGGTTTGATTCGTTATGCATTAAAAGACCGACTTGAAGTGACCGGATTTTTAAATCAGGTGCCTTGTTTTACATTTATGGGGCGGCTGGATGGCATTGATTTGGTAGGCGAAAAACTATCACCTGATGTTGCTAGTCATATTATATCGTATGTAAATGGTATTAAAGGCATTACCGCCGTGACCTTGTTGGGCGTACCAAATATTGAAGCCGAGAATGATGGTGCTGGCTATGTGCTCTTATGCGAGGGAAGACAAGTAGGTAAAAATATCGATCATGACGCTTTTCTGAATAAAATTAAAAACGAAGTAGAAGGTATGTTGCAACAACATTTTCATTACCAGCTGGCTAGAGAAGTGGGTCAATTACAGGTTGTTAAAATTTTAATGCTAGAAGACGCCGTTAAATTCTACGAAGACGGAAAAGTTGAAGAGGGTATGACAAGAGGGAATATAAAAATAGAACCTTTATCTTTATGGCGCGGTGAAATTGATAAAGTATTTAGTGACGAAAAAAAGGATGGTATTGAGGTTGAGCATGTCATCTAAGTTTGAGGTTAGAAGAGCCTGTCATGAGGATTCTGATCAGTTGTTAGCGCTTATGGCGGGAACGTCACAAGAAGGCAGCATAGAGCTCAATTTTGAACGATCGCCAAATTATTTTTACGCCACAGAAATAAGTACTTCTGATCCTGATGTGTGGGTTATGGAAGATAGCGCCTCTAATGAGCTTGCCGCTGTATTTAGTATTGGTAAGCGTTGGGTGTATGTAAACGGAGTTAAAGAGCTGGTTCGTTACGGAAGCGATTTAAGGATTCATCAGGACTATCAAGGTGGCCGAACTCTTTACCAGTTGTTTAAACATTATAAAGACCTGATGCAATCGGATTGGATGCAAACGGTTATTTTAGAAGAAAATGACGCATCCATTAATACGGTCAGTAGTGGTCGCTTAAATTTACCCACATATTACCCATTTGGGCGAATAGTGACGCATTCTATTGATAGTAGCCGTTCTATATCCAGCGATTTAGCCAATCAGGTTAGACCTGCCACTCAATCTGATGTGGGGATTATGCAGGATTTCTTTAATGCTAATGCGCCTTTAAAGCAGTTTTATCCTCATTACGATTTTTCGCTTATTGGCAGTGATCATGCGTATTACCGGGATATTAAATTCGAAGATATATTTTTACTGTTCAAAGAAAATCGATTAGCGGGTATGTGCGGGGCTTGGGATCAGAAAAAATTCAAACAAACACGATTTGTAAGTTACAAGGGTGTCATGAAGTTTCTTAGGGTGATGAATAATATAAAGACGTATTTTTCTGGCGGTATTCTTTTACCAAAGCCAGGGCAGTGCGGTGATTACATTACTTTGCACAGTATATTGCTAGAAGATAATGACAGTCGTTTATTTCTTGGATTGTTGTCTGCGATTCAGCAGGCCTATGAAAACAGAAAATATGATGCCATTACTTTTGGTTTGGATGAAAAAGACTCATTAAATGCATCATGTAAACATCTAAAAGGCATTCGCTTATACAGTCAGCATTTTTTAGCCTCTTATGGTTCCAATCCAGTGGTTGACGTTATTAATCAACCTATTTTTTACCCTGAAGTGGGGCGTTTGTGATGAATGTAGAAGCAATAAAAAAGAAAGATTATATCTCTATGTGGTTTGATGTTCGAAAAGAGATGGGCATCAACGATACCATGAATATTGGAGGTTTAAATAAACTAACAGGTGATGTGGATTGGAGTGGGTTCTCACATTCAGATATGGATGGCTTGGGTGGTGTGGCAACCTTGTTACGGGGGAATGGTTACCCGTGCTCCAAACTGCCAGTGGGCCGAGATAATCATGAACCCAGTATATTCTCCTTATTAAAAGACAATAAGGTTAATAAATCTAAAATGGATAAGCACCCTAAAAAAATAGAATGGCTTAAGACCTATGTTTGCGGGAATGATAATACGGCGCCTATTAGTTCGGGTTACTTTGATAAACAGACCACAGCCATTATTAAGCATAATGCTAAGCGGAATAAGGTTGCGCTTAGTACGCATGTATTATGGGCGCTTAATAAATCAATATCTGAAAACTTGCTTAAACCTGATCAGCATTACTATTGGTTTTATCCGGTAAACCTTAGGGGGGCAGTAAAAAAAGAATTGGATACGGATAATTATTCTTCAGGTGTGAATGTGTGCCTTTCAAATTCTATTTCGCCTAGAGAAACTCAGTTAACCATTCGTAATAAATTGCGGTCTAATGAATATTGGATGACGTGGAAGCTGGCACACATTGGCAAGCTAATACGAAAACCTGGTGTTAAGTATGTGTATCGGTCATTAAGTGAAAAGAATTTTTATGCTGGTTCTTTTAGTTTTCTTGGGGCTTGGCCTTTAAAAGAAGCGAGTAATCCACCTGAAAACCCTGAATCTGTATGGGTGAGTTGTGGCATAGGTACAAAAAACTATCCTGTGTCTACCGGTGTAATGGAATGGTATGGCCAGTTAACGTTAGGTTTGAAACTGCACCCTTGGATTGCTAATAATCAGGGTGTGACGGATAGATGCCTTTCGGATTGGAAAAAATATTTAGTAGAAGATATGAATCATGATGCTTAAAAATCGATACAGTACAATTTTTATTATGGTGCTGGCTTTTGGCTGCACCATATATTTTCTACTAAAACAGGCACCAGTTGTCAATAAAGTTGTACATAAAGAAGTTGTCAGGGACGTGTCATTTTTGGAGGTGAGTATTGGTGTCCACCCCATACCGATATTTGCAAATGGCAAGGTTACAGCATCTGATATTCGTAATATTAGTAGTGAAGTGACGGGGCTTGTAACGCATATAGGTGATCATGTTGTACGTGGTGGGGTAGTAAACAAGGGTGATACGCTGATTGTTTTGGATCAAAAACCCCTGTCATTAGATGTGTCGATTAAGCAATCAGATTTAGATCAAGCTGTGTTGGCTTTAATGGAAACAAAGGCAAAAGCAAAAGTGGCAAAACGAGGGGCTAAAAAGAATGCGTCTGAATTTGCCTTGTTTATACCACAATTAAAGTCGGCCAATAGCCGAGTGACAGCTGCAAAGGTGGCATTAGAATATGCCGAATCAAAATTGGCTAGCTCAACTATCTTGGCGCCCATTACTGGCAAGATAATAAGCTTAGAAACAAATGTAGGGGAATATGTAACCGCTGCGCAACCCCTTATTACCATTTACGGTGTGGAAGTAGGTGAAGTAAGGCTAGCGCTTAATGATCGGCAGGTGAAGCTGCTAAAACTTAATGAAGTGGAATTGGGTGACGTGGCTGATACCGCTAATTTTCCTGTTGTGTATTTAACCAATCCCCAAAATCTAGGGGTGTTATGGAAAGGTCGTATCACTCGAGTAGAAGGTGTTAGGGATTCAAGCCAGATGATGTTTGTGATTGCAGAGGTGCCTTTGATCTCTATGGCGAATACCCAATCAAAGCATGAGGTACTTATTCCCGGTACGTATGTGGATGTTCAAATATTGGGGGCAGCAATAGAAGGTGTGGCTATTTTACCGCGCCATGCGATTCGCACAGGCAATACGGTATGGCGGATTGATCAAGTAAATCGATTAGAGAGCCAAGCGGTTAAGCTGATCTATAAAGATAAGCAGTATGCCTATGTGGCTTCTGGTTTGAGTAGTAAAGATAAAATTGTTGTTAGTCAATTTAATAACCTTGTGGACGGATCGTTTGTTAAGCCGATTAACCCCCGTGCTCAGACACAATTAGTCGGAGAGGGTTTGTGAGGGGATCTATTAAGTGGTTTGCAAATAATCATGTAGCAGCCAATTTGATAATGCTTACCGTGTTTGTTTTAGGTTTGATGACCGTTTTAGATGCAAGAAAAGAACTGATCCCTAATGTGTCATTAGAGCGCATCAGTGTTCAAACGGTTCTTCCGGGTTCGCCCGCCAGTGTGGTTGAACTTAATGTGTGTAAGCCCATTGAAGATCGAATTTATGATATTGAAGGCACTCTTGATTTAATTAGCCATGCCTACGAAGGTGTTTGCTCGATCACTATTGATGTAGCAGAGGGGCATGATATACAAGAGGTAATGGATGAAATTAAATCACGTTTACAGGAAGAGGGTTTATTACCTAAGGATGCATTACTGCCTGAAGTTAAAGCGTTAATGGTTCGGAATCGTGTGGCTAAGTTAATTGTCAGTGGCAATACAAGTTACGAAACACTGCTTAAAACAGCCCGTAATATCAAACAAGAACTACTGAATACTAAAAAAATCAGTGTGATTGATTTAGAAGATATAAAAGACTCCAAAATTAAAGTAGAAGTGCCTTCTCATCACCTTAAACAGTTTAATTTAACACTGGCCAATATTGGCAGTGTGATAAACAGTACATCTGAATCTTTAGCGGGTGGGCGTGTTAATACTGAGCACGGAGAGATTTTAATTGTTGCAGACCAGAACATTCGATCGATCTCAGATTTTGAAAATATTGTGATACGGTCTAATGACGACGGAGGCCGGGTATTGTTGGGTGATATTGCACTTATTACCGATAACAGGGTACAGAATACGTCGCAGGCAACATTTAATGGTCAGCCTGCCGTGTCTATGGATGTGTACCGTGTGGGCGGACAAAATATTACGGACATAGCGGTTGAGCTTAATGATTATGTAGGAGATAAATCATTTTCGAGCGGTCTTTCCCTAATAATTTGGCAGGATGATTCTAAGCATTTTTCAAGTCGTATTAGTTTGTTATTAAAAAATGCGTTAGGCGGTTTATTACTTCTGTTTGCTATCTTGGTTTTATTTCTAAATTTTAGGCTATCAAGCTGGGTGAGTTTGGGTATTCCATTTTCATTTTTTGGTAGTTTGATGATCCTGCCAATGTTTGATGTGTCGATTAATATCATTTCGCTGTTTGCATTTATTTTAGTTCTAGGAATTGTGGTTGATGATGCGGTTGTGGTGGGGGAATCTATCCATGAGCAAAATCAAAAAGGGCTGTATTTGCAAGAGGGTGCTCTCAAGGGTGTGTTTAACGTGTACAAACCTGTTGTATTTGCAATAGCCACCAGTGTGGTTGCATTTTTACCCTTATTATTTTTACCCGGCCCAGAAGGTAAGTTGATGAAGGCTATTCCGATTGTGGTCATCAGTACCTTGTTATTCTCTCTTTTCGAATCCCTTTATATTTTACCTGCACACCTATCTAACAATAAAAAGGTGATTAAATTACCGAAACTCAATGTGCAAGGTGCATTTGGTGTTGTATTAGATCGCTTTATAAATAATACGTATCACCCATTTCTATTAAAGTCATTGAAGAGAAGTGGCACATTGATTTTATTTTTTTGGATGCTGTTTATTGTATTCATAGTGATTGTTTCAACAGGCTGGATAAAAACCTCGTTATTTTCGGCCATTGAAGGGGATGTGATTGTTGCCAAGGTAACCTTGGCTGAGGGCACACAAAAAGAAACAACAATAAAAGCGGTGAATCAGTTAAATAAAGCGGCCTATGAAATGAAGCGTGAACATGTTGAGTTAGGCGAGTCAATTGAGCACATTTACTCTGTGATTGGTGCGAGAAATAAAGTATCTAACTTATCTTTGAATCGTGATTTAGACCACATTGCGACAGTAACTTTAGCCTTGAATGGCGATGTAGAGCGAACACTTTCTGGCCAGCAAATTATCAGCATATGGCGTGAATATGTGGGTGCGATTGATGGGGTTGAAGAGGTAGTGTTTAACTCTAGCCTTAACCCCAGTAAACCGGATATTCATATTGAATTGTCAGGCAACGACATTCATACGATTAAACAAGTGGCTGACCGACTAAAGCGTAAGTTAGCTGAATTTAATGGTGTATATGAAATACAAGATTCATTAAAGCTTGGGAAACAGCAAGCTAGATTACTACTAAAAAATTCTGGCAGGCAAATGGGGCTGAGTTTGGATCAGGTTCTGGATCAAGTGAATGGTGGTTTTGAAGGGGTGGTGATTCAAAAGCTACAAACTAAAGACGATGAAGTGGATGTGTGGTTGGGGCTACCAAAATCTGAGCAGGCATCTATGTGGCACTTAGAAAACTTTCCTGTTCATGTGACGGATGAAACCTATGTGAATTTGTCGGCCATTATGGATATTCAATACTACCAGTCGGAAAGCACGATTAAGCGATATGACCGCAGTCGGGTTGTTTCTGTTAGTGCATTTGTGGACAGCGAAATTACAAATGCGTCTATTGTTAAACGTGCATTAACAAGTGCGTACCTAGATGATTTAGTCGCTGGTTTTGACGATGTGAGTTGGAGTCAAGGAGGGCAACAAAAAAGCATCAGTGAGTTCATTAACATTTTGTCAAAAAGTTATTTGATTGCGATTCTAGTCATGTATTTGATGATGGCCATTTTATTTTCATCGTATAGTCAGCCTATCTTGGTGTTGTTAGCCATTCCATTTGGTTTGGTGGGTTCTTTAGTGGGGCATATGTTACTGGGCATTGATCTGACATTGTGGTCGTTTGTGGGAATGGTGGCTGTAAGTGGTGTTGTGGTAAATGATAATTTGGTGTTATTGGATTTTATTAATAATAAAAGGCGGCAAGGCAGTGGCCTTTTAGTTGCTGTAAGTGATGCCGGAAAAAATAGATTCAGGCCCATTCTTTTAACATCACTAACCACTTTTATTGGTCTGTTGCCATTGATACTAGAAACCAGTATCCAAGCCCAGTTTTTAATTCCAATGGCTGTTTCATTGGCATTTGGTGTGTTATTTGCGACGGTTGTGAGTTTGTTTTTAGTGCCCTGCAGTTATGTTGTGCTGGATAGTCTTAACCATTCCATCATGTATGCATACAGGCGAGCGGGTGATAGAAGCAAGCACATTGAAACAATAGATGAAGCCTATTCATTAGGATTTGAACAGGGCGGTGAAAGCAATAGACGTAAAATAAACCCTTTTGTAGATGATGTACTGGGTTCTAGTTGGGAAGCAGGTTGGCATGATGCTAATAAATATAAAAACACGGTTTATGATACAGGGGTGAATTAAATGCCATACGAGAGAAAATTATCCACGGTTGAGCGGTATTACGTAAGTTGTGATACAGATGGCACGTCAGCATATAGCCCTTGTGTGAATCAGGTTGTGATTGATGGGCATGGGGACATTACCGAGCAAACTTTACGCAGTGCTGTTTCAGTGGCTTCGGCTTCTAACCCTGGTAGTCGTTTAATGTTAGAAGGGTATTTAGGATTCAGTCGGTGGGTAGCGGCATTTAAAACCTGTCGGTTTACGGTGATTCATGATTCAAAATGGGATGGTTGTTCAGATTTGAATGCTGGGTTTTTGTTTAATTCTTTGCCTGTTCGAGAAGGTGTGACTTCTGAGGTCGTTTTTATACCTAAGGCCAAAAACCGGTTCTTTATTATTTTTAGAACCCATCATGGCACTATGGATGGCAGAGGCACACAGCATTTTATTCAAGATGTATTTAGAATTTTAAATAATCAGAAGCCTCTGGGTGAAAACAGTGTGATTAATGATATTCAGCTTGCAACGCGGGTATCTAAATCAAAAAAATCCACCGCATTAATAAATGAAGTAAAGCCGATTACCAACCCTGTTGTCGTTGAAGGTAAAGCTGTTAACTCAAGGTGGTTAAGAAAAACCATTCAAGGAAAACATAAAGGGTTGTTAGGAAAAGTGGCTTTAGAGATTGCCCGCTATGGACGAAGCCAAGGGTGCGAGGATGTGCGTATTCAGTTGCCAGTTGATATGAGGCCTCATGTTGACGGTATAAGGTCTACGGCAAACTTAACCGGTGGTATTGTCATTGATGTGCATGAGGATATGACGCTTGATGTTTGGAATAGTGAGATTCGAAGTCAAATAGCCCAGAAAAAAGAAGCAGAGGTTCCTAGGTTTTTCAAAATTATTCCTTTTGAATTGCTAGATTGGATTCCTCTTAGTGTGATGAAAAAGAGTAATCAAAAAATAGTGAATAAACGCCGTATCAGTGGCCGCTTTAGAACGTCAGGCATTATTTCAAATCTTGGTCGCTTATCACTTAAAGATTATACGGGTGGTGGCTTTGTCGCTGATTGTGTTTTTTTTATTCCCCCTGAATTTGATACAACGGCCTTGTTTGTCACATTAACAGGGCATGAAAATGGCATTGAATTTTTGATGCGTATTCCTGACTATTTAGACGGTGGGCAGCTAGAAGACTTAATGGATTCGGTGCTTAAGCAGGTTTACTTACATTCTGAAGCACCACGAAAGGTTTCTTAGGTTGTAGTTATTCTGCGTTATAAATAGAAAATAGCATGTATATTTGTATACATGCCATTTTTGTTATCTATATTTTGATTATCTATTTTTTTATAGCTCTGGCGTAAAGGCCAATTCCCATAACGCTTCATATGATTGCTTGTGCCACCCTATGTGGCCAATGCGCTTTTTATTTATGTCTGATGGTTCAATATTAACGTGTTTAACATCTGAACCCGTAAAGCACCCGTGAAGCGCATTGATGCTGGTAGATGACATCATGTCATCATCAGAAAAACTGATGCACGTAATAGGGGTTTTAACATTTGCAAAGCGCTCTTTTAGCCATTGGCCTTCGTGTTCGATTGCATAGTTTTCTTTTAAGCACCATGTTCGCCATTGCATGATGACACCTTTAGGTAAGTCACAAAGAATGCCCAGTTTTTTACCTGGAAAGTAATTTAGGATAGGCACTAATACAGGGGCTAAAAAATACCATAAAAACCATACGGATCGTTTTGTGGGCGGGGCATTGTACCACCAGGTGCCCGTACCTGCGGCAACTGTAATGGCCTTTTTTATTTGCTGTGTGGATTTCATCATGCCTAACATATGGCCACCAACACTGTGTCCGATCCACGTGATGGCTTGATCGGGGAATTCAGTGTTTATGAATTCTAATACGGCTTCACAGTCATTATTAGCCCAGCTTAACATGTCACTTTTACTGTGTTTTACATGCCCGTCTATTGATTGTCCGATCCCGTCATAATCAAAAGAGACCGCATGGTAACCTTGCCTATTTATCCATTTCGAAAAATCATTATATAGACGCTGTGCCACACCCGTTGCAGGTGCTATGACGCACACCCCTTTAATGACATCCGTTTTAGCCGTGAATACTTGTGCTGTAATGGTATGGCCAGCATTTGTATGAAGTGTTTTAATTTCGATTGTCATAAGTACGCCTGTAGGTGCTTTTATTGGCTAATTAATATTTCGTAATAATAAAATTTAAAAACCGTAAAATGGTGTCCATTTCTTCTTTATTAAACTCTTGATTAAACTGGTTGTTTAGTTGCCC
>ERZ1027208.730-NODE-730-length-11515-cov-24.484991_pt1 | contig 11515 bp, 10 predicted proteins | sample MGYA00520867_ERZ1027208 | MGnify/ENA primary metagenome ERZ1027208 (study PRJEB33311, sample SAMEA4378413) | marine metagenome | biome: Marine biome; feature: Fjord; material: Water | collected 2014-07-20T08:00:00Z/2014-07-... | depth 75 m ...
CTTTAATAGAATTTAATTTTTCCAAAAAGATTTTAAAAATAAGCTTTTCATAGTAAACCAAAATGCAAATATACCTGGAAGATTCTTTTTAGGTTTTTTCCCTTTTCCAATTCGCTGTATTTGAAGTTCATACCAAGGGAGTTCTACACCACCTAACTTGTCTAGTAAAGGGATTCCTATTCGTGGAATGGGCGCTTCAAATTGTTTTACAGAGCCATCAAAAATTTGATTAGCTAGTGCTGGATATAAACAAAAAGGTCTAGCCAAACCAATAACATCTAATTTACCACTAGCCAAAGCATCTTCCATTACTGACACAGATCTAAAACCACCTGTAAGTAATAGTGGAGTCTTTGTTAGCTTACGTGCTTTTTCTATATACTCTAAGAAATAGACTTCTCGTTCTACAGTACTCTTTTTACGGTTTCCTTTAATCATTGCAGGTTTTTCATAGGTTCCTCCAGAAATTTCAATAAGATCCATCCCTTCATTTCCCAACAATTGAATAACCTCCATAGATTCTTCTTCGGTAAAACCACCTCGCTGAAAATCTGCAGAATTAATTTTTATTCCTACAGGATAATCTGCTCCAACCTGACGACGAATTTCTCTATATATTTCTAATACAAAGCGTGCTCTATTTTCTAATGTACCTCCCCACTGATCTGTTCTAACATTACTGTTAGGAGATAAAAACTGACTCACCAAATACCCATGTGCTCCATGTATTTGACAGCCTGTAAAACCTGCTTCTTTTAAAATTCTTGCTGTAGTACCAAAGCGTTTAATAATATCTAAAATAGCCTCTTCCGTTAAAGCCGTTGGCATGGCAAACATTTTTGAGGCACCACCCATTTTAAGCGGAATGGCAGAAGGAGCCACAATTACTCTATTAATTGATGCAAAAGCCTGCCTCCCAGGATGGTTAATCTGTGGCCAAAGATGTACCCCAGTTCCTTCAACAGATTTTGCCCAAGCTTCTAACTCCTTAAAATGTTTGTAATCTTCTACAACAACATTACGTGCCTCGCCAAGTGCTTTAGAGTCTACCATTACATTTCCTGTAATAAGTAAACCCGGATTGCCTTTTGCCCAAACCTTATAGGCATGAATTAACCCTTTACTTGGGGCATGATACTTGGTTCCAAAATTTTCACTCATGGCAGATTTGGCAATTCTATTTTTTAAAATTGAACCATTGGGTAATGTAAACGATGAAGCAATATGTTGCATAGTTGATATTGTTTTTTAAAAAAGTAAAAATAGGTAGAATTCTACCAAATAAAATGTAGTTTTTACGATAAGAACATGGCTAATAAAGCAGCTAATGAAGCACCTGTAATTGGCCCAATAACGGGTATCCATGAATACCCCCAATCATTAGATGCTTTGTCTTTTATTGGTAAAATAGCGTGCATAATTCTAGGGCCTAAATCTCTTGCTGGGTTAATAGCATAACCAGTTGTACCTCCAAGAGATAAACCAATAGCCCATACTAAAAAAGCAACAGGCAAGGCTCCTAAAGACCCTAAGCCAACTATCTCATTTGAATCTGCCATGGCTGCGTCTGTAAAATTTAAAATGGTAAAAACCAGCACAAAAGTACCTACGATTTCTCCTATTAAATTAAAAAACGTGTTTCGGATTGCTGGAGCTGTACAAAAAACTGCTTTTTTTGTGGCCCCATCTTTGGTTGCGTCAAAATGGTTTTTATACACCAACCAAACAATAGAAGCTCCTAACATAGCTCCTAGCATTTGAGCCAGAATATAGGAGGGCACCTGGCTCCAAGCAAATTCTCCTGCAATGGCCAAGCCAATACTAACGGCAGGGTTTACGTGAGCGCCACTGTAGGGTGCTGTAACTACCACGGCAACATAGACTGCCAAGGCCCAGCCTGTAGTAACTACAATCCAACCACTATTATTACCAATGGTTTTATTTAATTCTACGTTGGCTACTACACCGCCTCCTAATATAATTAGTAATGCTGTTCCTATAATTTCTGCAATAAATGGCGTCATGGTTTTTGTGTTTTAATTAGTAATTTTTGTCCAGTACTCTAGAGCATCTATGGCTTTGTACCATCCTTTAATCTGCTTGGTTACACCCTCTCTTGATTTGGTAGGAATAAAGGAAGTATCTATTTGCCAAATATCTTGTATTTCTTCTGGGCTTTCCCAGTAACCAACAGCCAATCCTGCTAAAAAAGCAGCTCCCATGGCCGTAGTTTCTACAACTTTAGGACGCACAGTTACGGTATTTAAAACATCTGATTGAAACTGCATTAACATATTATTGATAGTGGCACCTCCATCTACACGTAATTCTTTGATGGCTATTCCAGCATCTGCCTCCATTGCTTTTAATACATCCATGGTTTGATAGGCTATAGATTCTATGGCTGCTCTGGCAATATGTGCGTCTGTGCTTCCTCTGGTTAGACCAAACATGGTTCCTTGTGCGTGCTGGTTCCAGTGTGGTGCACCTAAACCTGCAAAGGCAGGTACAAAATAAACACCATCAGAACTTGAAACAGAACTAGCTAAGGCTTCTACATCTTGAGAGGTTCTAATAATTTTTAAACCATCTCGTAACCATTGTACAACTGCACCAGCAATAAAAATACTTCCTTCTAGAGCATAGTGTGTTTTACCATTAATTTTCCAAGCAACGGTTGTTAATAGATTGTTTTTTGAAATAATTGGTTTCTCTCCAATATTCATCAACATAAAACATCCTGTACCGTAGGTGTTTTTTACCATCCCTTTTTTGGTGCACATTTGGCCAAACAAGGCGGCTTGCTGATCTCCAGCTATTCCAGAAATAGGAATGTTAGCATCAAAGAAAGTAGCTTTTGTATGGCCGTATATTTCGCTAGACTGCTTCACTTGAGGTAACATACTTTTTGGAATGTTAAATAAGGCTAAAAGTTCATCATCCCAATCCATGGTGTGAATATTAAATAGCATAGTTCTAGAAGCATTGGTAACATCTGTTACGTGTTGCTCTCCTTTTGTGAAATTCCAAATTAACCAGGTATCTATGGTTCCTAAAACCAATTCTCCAGCCTCTGCTCTTTCTCTTACTCCTTCTACATGGTCTAAAATCCAGGTTACTTTGGTAGCAGAAAAATAAGAATCTATAACCAGTCCTGTCTTTTCTCTTATCAATTCACTCTTCCCCATTTCTTTTAGCTGATCACAAAAATCTGAGGTTCTTTTATCTTGCCAAACAATAGCATTGTATACCGGTTTGCCTGTTTTTCTATCCCAAACTACAATAGTTTCACGCTGATTGGTAATACCAATCCCTGCAATACTCTCAGAGCTTAAACCTTCTTTAGTAATGGCTTCTGCTGCAACACCAACTTGAGTTGACCAAATTTCATTGGGGTCATGTTCTACCCAACCCGGTTTCGGAAAATACTGTTTAAATTCTTTTTGAGCGATAGAAACAATGCTTCCTTTTTTATCGAAAACAATTGCCCGAGAGCTTGTTGTTCCTTGGTCTAATGAGAGTATGTATTTTTTCATAATTTTTAAAGATAAATAAAATTCTTATGCTAAAGAGTTCCTCCCAAAAAAACATGGGAATTGCAATTGAAATACACAGTTTTTTTTTAATGAAAAAGATGTGTTGTTTATAAAGTTAAGTACACAAATTTTCACAACTAAAAACCATGAAATATTTTTTTATGCTTTTTTGAAAAATTTTGTACTTTTGTAAGGCGGTTAACTTAGGCTTCAATTGCTATAAGAAGTATAAAGAAAAAGAAACAACATGAAAAACAATCTTTCTAATATGATGTCTTTAGACATTTTTATTTCTTCTATCTCAGATTCTGAGTGCGAAAATATAATGTCTGAAATTACTCCGCTTAAAGAAAGTATCATGCCACTGGCAAGTTGGGATATCTTTAGTCAAGATTACAATCTAACACTAGAGAACCTAAAAATTGAAAGTGACATTGATTTTATAAAATTATTTGCCCAAAAAGCTCACTGGAAAAATGAAATTGATGGAATTTTTAAAGATCAAGATTTTGAAGCCTTAATTATTACAGATATCAATCAAAAAATACTTTGGGTAAACAACGGCTTTACAGAAATGACAGGCTATACCAAGAAATACGCACTAAATAAAACACCTAATTTTTTACAAGGGCAAAATACTTTGCCAGAAACCAAAAAGCGAATTAGAGGTAAACTAGACGAATTAAAGCCTTTTGCAGAAATTATCACCAATTACAAAAAAGATAAGACTCCTTATAAATGTGAGATTAAAATTATTCCTTTGTATACCGATAAAGTAACCCACTTTTTAGCCATAGAGAAAAAAGTTGTCTAGTAGTGTTGTGTCTAATTTTCCCATGAAAAAATACATTCTTATTCTTTCTATTCTTTCTATTTTTAGTTGTTCTTCAACCAAAGAGTTTTCAAAAAACAAGATAAATTCTTATTTCAAAATTATTACTACACCAATCTTAGTTGAGAAAGATACCATTTACGTTAATGAACTTCGTTTTTACAATATAAAATCTGCCAGGGATGGAATGAAACTTATGTATCTAAACTTTGGTAAATGGAACAAAAAAATTGAAAGCATACATCAAAAAAACATCAATAGTTTTATTTGGGAAAATGTACAGCTACTAGATGAAAATAATACCTTATTTACAGTAGTGGCAGATGGTACTGAAACTAAAACAGACTATTTTGCCTCCATTAAAATCTTTGATGATACTCAAAAAGATTGTCTTAAAAAAAAGTATCCTTACCAAGAAAAATTGATAAAAGTTCTTATCACCAAAATGGGTAATTTAAAAACAAAAAAAGTAGATTATACAATTTTCAACTAAACTAATTTTACAAAACGCCTACTTAGGAGCATATACTCTTTTAGCTGTTTTCATAACATCTAAGCGATCAAATGACATTGTTTTTGTCTTAAAATTAGCATACAACTCCATCTGATCTGTGTAATGAGGGCTCTCTGGTCTTCGGCTATTCCCAAAAGAAATCACAGATTCATAATACGTTTTGGTGGGTGTAAACCTCACTAAACCAATATAAGACTCTCCATGAGTAATTTTAATTTTTCCATCCTTGTAAGGTTGCCCTCTCATAGCAGTTACTACATCTGGAAGTCCAAAAATGGGAAGCTCTTTATTTCCTCTTACTAATTTTTGAAATTCACCAAGTTGAATTCGTTCAGCGTTAAAATACGTTTTTAAATGCGCTTTTGTAATTTTTAAAGCTTCATATAAAGCCTCTTTTGTAAAAACTCGATCTTTTCCAAGTTGATAATAAAAAGGAGTTAGCTGATAATACAAAGAAGCGTATGCACCAGCTCCATAAGATGTTGGATTGGTAATTCTATCCCATTTTTGAATGTCTGTCAATAAGGTGCTTACTTCCGGATAATCGGCTACCTTCATGTCAAACAATGGGTTTAAATCCATGTAGTTATATTGTAAAGGTGTTGGTAATTGATGATCGTACTTTATGCGTTTAAAACGATTATAATCTATAAGCTCTTGTTCTTCTAACAACTGCAATAACCTAGTAGAACGATTGTTATCATAGGTTTCAAAATTTATTTCTTTGGCAAAATTTTCAGCATTTGGATTGTCTGCCTCACTTGATGATTTAAATGGACTATGATTGGCATTGTACACAAAACCAGATGCTGGCTTTACAACTTGTGGTAAATCTTTTATATCATAATAACTATTCCATAAGGTTTCTTTAGTATTTCCAGGAACAACATCTGTCCAGTCATAGCCTTTTGCTCTTATAGGAATTTTACCATTTGAAATATAAAAAATAGTGTCGTTTCTATCTGCATACCCAATATTATATCCTGGCAAAGCTTTCATTTCTAAAGCTTTATAAAATTCTGAAAAATTAGTAGCCTTATTCATTTTCCACCACTGCTCTATGGCTGTAATATTTGTGGTGCTTGGAGTTCTAACTGAATAGACTCCGGTTTTATTTTTTAATGTTGGACCATAAATACTTTTGTAGAACTTTTTCTTAATTGGTATATTTATTCCAAGAAATTTTAAAGTAAGTTTTGCTTTAAATTTTTCTAATTTATAGGGTTTACCATCAACCAAATAAACATCTTTTTTCTTTGGATGCATTTCTAGTGCAAATACATCTGCCTTATCTGGGTAATTAACGGTATGAGTCCATCCTAAATATTCGTTTGCACCAGTTAATATACAAGGTGTGCCAGGAAATGCCGCTCCAATGATATTGGTACCTTCTTCACTTACCAAATGTGCTTCATACCATGAGGTTGGCCCCTCTAATGGTTGATGTGTATTAATGGCCAAGAATGTTTCGTCTGAACCAGTTCTATTTCTACTAATGGCAATAAAATTTGATCCTTTACTATCTTCTTCAATTTTGTAAGGCCAAGACAAACTATTATTTACAATGCCACTAACTAGTTTATCTGCTTCATTAGAAATAAACAGTTGCAATTGTGTGTAGCGAAGTAATTTCTTAACGGTAAGAGGAAAAAGCTTTTTCTCTAAAATTTCTTCTGGATGTTTTTTAGAATATGCATTTAAACCGGCTGCAAAGGCCTCTGCTAGGGCTATAAATTTTTTATCAAGAGTGTTGTAGTATTTATCAACCGTTTCTTCAGACTGAATTAATTGGGTTAAAAAATCGGCTCCTGCTCCTTTTAAACCAATGAGTTTTCCCAGCAAACCGTTTCCAGCCAAATAGCCTTCTTGAATAAGTTTAAAATGGTCTTCTGCTTGCGCCCAAGCAAAACCATAAGCAACTTCTGCATCTGTGGCAGCATAAATATGAGGCACTCCATAGTTATCTCTTATAATCTCAATATTGTTTGGGTTTATCTGAGAGTAACTTTTAGAACTAATGCTTAAAATAAAGAGAACAAGTACAAGTTTTTTCATAAGGTTATTGAGTTAAAAATAATGTCTTTTTAATGAAATTTAAGACAGAAATGGTTTTTTTTTATAAATACTGATTTATATAATTAGATATTTTTGTAAAAGTATCTTCTAGATTTTGGCCATACCAACCATGGCCTTCATCTTGGTAAAAAGTAAATTCGTGAGGAACTCCAAGACTGGAAAGTTTAGAATCCATATCTATTCCTTGCGAGCTTGGCACTAAAGGATCTTGACCACCATAAAACAATAATGTTGGAGGCGAAGTTACTGTTGCTCTGTGGTAAGGACTTGCTGATTCTAAAAACGCTATAGAAGGGTTTCCAAATAATAGATATATAGACTGATAAACAGGATTGGTGCTATTATAATACGCCGGATCTGTAAAATTTACTGGACCAACAATACTACATACCATAGCTACTTGGTTATTGGTGTCATTGGCATAACTCCATAATAAAGATAAATGAGCGCCAGCACTTACACCAATAAAACCAATATCATCACTTATAATAAGTGATGACTTGTTCGTAGTAATATAATTTACTACCTCAGATATATCATCTGTTTGCATTGGAACTGGTGGTGAGTTTGCTCCTGCCAAAGTATAATTCATATTTACAACCCCAATAGACGGATGATTCTCTAAAATATAATCTTTAACACCATTCATTTCTTCTTTATCACCACCTACCCAGCTACCTCCATGAATCAAAAATAAAATCTTAGTATCTTCTGTTCTGTTCTCTGGAAGGTAAATATCAAAAACCTGATTATTATCTAAACCATAGGAAACATTTAATGCCTCATAAGCTTCAATTACTTCAGGTACTAACTCGGGTGTAACTTCAGCATCATCTGTTGAACAGCTTAAAAAAAAGATTCCAAAGAGGGCTAGGTAAAAAATATTTTTTAAATTTTTCATAAATGATCCTTAATGAGTTTTTTTATTGATTAACTTTTGTGGTCCTGGGAAAAATTGATTGGTTTGTTCTTGATACTCCTTATAATTGGGTCTTTTTTGTAAGGTATAATACTCAGACGGAACAGCGCCTGTATAGTAAACTAATGTTGTGTACATAATATAAGATACATACAGTAATGCAATAAAAACAGCTCCCCATACAAAGAGTTTATCTTGAGAATAAAAGGTGGTGTAAGAGAAAAATGCTGATAAGATCATGGAGTTCCAAACCATCCATTCTGCAAAATAATTAGGATGGCGGCTATACTTCCAGAAACCTGCATTGCACACTTGTTTCTTTTTCTTTTCTAAAAATGATTTTTTTAAGAATTGTTGTTTTTGCATATCAGATACATGCTCCAAAACAAACCAAACAGCCCAAAGTGATGCTCCAATTATTTCTATAACTGATATACTAGTTGCTGTATTTTGAGCCATTAAAATTGCCGGTAAAGCCAAAAAAGTAATGTTGGCAAAGCATTGAATCATAATTTCATATTGCAGAGAGATATCTAGATTTTTATACCCAGCTTTTTCCCATCGCCTACGCTGGTAAGTATACCTAGAAAGCTCTGAATCTAAATGCCCTTTTTTAAACAAAATAAGAGCACCAATTCCCATTCGTAAACCCGAAAATAAATACATCCCTGAAATGAGAAAAATTCTTGGCTTGTAACCATCTCCCAGTAATAAGACTAAGGCGCCTATAAGAACCAAGCCCCAAGGCCAGGCAATGTCTACATAAGACATTCTTTTTGTTAGATATGCAGGAATGCAAGCAACAATTAAAAACAACAACAACTGAAGCAACCCATTATACAATAGCAACTCTCTAAAAATTTCTATGGTGTAAATAACATAAAAAAAAATTATGTAAGGTAAATACCCAATAATACGGATAGAAAAATTTTTGAAAGATAAATTCATATTAAATTCATTAATTGAAAGTTAAAAATAAACTTTTTTAGCTTTCTATAGTAGATAACTTTCCCTAATAACTTTAAAGCAGTCTCTTTTTTTGAGATTTTTTTATAAAACCGATAATTTTAAGTATACTTTTAGATATGAGACACCTATTTATGGCAGGTTGAAATTTCACTATTAATAAGAATTGTGGGTATTTATTTTATTCCTTTACTTTTTACCGATATTAATACTTTTTACTACTTTTTTTTATAGGATTTTTTACTTTTTAAAATGCTACTACTATCTATGAAGCGGTTTCTTTTTTTTAAGACTTAAACCTTAAAATTATTGCATCTCAAAACTGTTTTTTCTTATATGAATAAGCTAATGTCTAAAATAATTATTGTTTGAGTATTAGTTTTAAAAGTGTACTTTGTAAAATCATTCTATTTAAACATCTCTCAAAAAACAACTTTAGGTATGAAATTAAAAAGAGAAGTAGGAGTTTTAGGGCTAAGCGCTAACATTGTAAATATTATTATAGGAGGAGGAATCTTTGTCTTACCTGCTATTATTGCTGCTAGTCTTGGTGCAGCTAGTATTATTGCCTACTTGTTTTGTGGTTTTGTAATGGTACTAGTTATGGGGTGTTTTGCAGAATTAGGGAGTTTTTATACCGGAACTGGAGGAAGTTACAATTATATAGCATCTTCTTTTGGCAACTATCCAGGATTTCTTACTGCAATACTTATTGTAATGGCATCCTTTACAGGAGATGCTGCAGTAGCAAATGCCATTGTAGATATTTTAAGCACCTTCTTACCTGTTTTTAAAGATTTTTGGGCACAGTCGCTTTTTTTTATTCTTCTCTTTTTTGGTTTTGGATACATCAACATTATTGGTCTAAAAAAAGGAGTAGGTTTTGTGAAAATTATTACTGTTCTAAAATTAGCTCCCCTACTTCTAATTATTATTTTTGGATACACAGAGGTTAGTATTTCTAATCTTTACTGGGAAAGCACACCAAGTAGTGCTCAAATTGGTGAAATGTCTTTAATTTTATTCTTTGCTTTTGTGGGAGCAGAAAAAGGACTGTCTTTAAGTGGTGAAGTTAAAAACCCTAAAAAAACAATCCCAAAAGCCATTGCTTTAAGTATTATTGCCATACTAATTATTTATGTTTTAATTCAACTTATTTCACAAGGTGTGTTGGGTGATACACTATCTAATTACAATAAAAACCCCTTAGCACAGGTTGCTAATACTGTGTTGGGGCCTGTTGGTTTTACCATCATAACATTTGGAGCTGCCCTATCTATGATAGGAAGTATTAGCAGTAAGATTCTTAGCATGCCTAGAGTTGTATTTGCAGCTGCTAAAAACAATGTAATCCCCATAAAAAAACTTGGAACTGTTCATAAAAAATATGCCACACCTTATATGGCCATCCTATTATATGTTTGTTTGGGCTTTTGCTTTTCTATCATTGGAGGTTTTAAAGAATTGGCCATTATTTCTAGTGCCTCTACACTGCTCATCTATCTCGGAATATCTTTTGCCACCATAAAATTAAAAGCTTCAAAATTAAAAAACACAACAGATGGCTTTAAAGTTCCAGGAGGATATATAATACCAATAGCATCAGTTGTTGTGATCCTTTGGCTTTTATCAAAATTATCTCAAGAAAAAATAATGATGTTTATTGGAGTGTTACTTTTTTTGAGTATTGTATTTTTTTCGATCAAGTTATTTTCAAAAAAAACAACTAATGAGTAAAATATTGATAAATAACCATTTCAATATTTCTTTTAAATTATGTAACAATACTTATTTCAAAAATATGATATTATATAATCTCTAGGTTTATTAAATAAACTCCAGAAATAATGAGTAGTAACGCTAGTAAAGAAAAATAACTCCATTTATCTTTGTAAAACAATACCCCAAATAAAATGGTTAGTATGGGAGTTACCAAGCTAATTAATGCAGATATTAAGGGGTTTGTATACTGTAACCCCAAAAAACCAGTCCAAACTGCAGCAAAAATTATTACAGACATCAACACTATTGGAATTACTATTTTTTTGAAATGAAAGTATCCTTTTTGAGGCACAAGAGAGGGTTTTGATAACACTAAAACAACTACTGATAAAAAGACAACTAGTTCTTGAATTGTTACAGAAATAATAGCAGGTATTGCCTGTTTTAAATTATACCAATGAAGCAAACTAGCACCAGCAAAGAAAAAAGACATCATGATAAATAGAACTAATTGACGGAAAGAATACCTATTATTATTTTGAATTTGAAATATGTAGCTACCAAAACCAACTATAATTAATAGAGAAGCAATCGTATAATTCTGAACCAATATGTTTTCAAAAAAATAAAGATATGACGCTATAAAAAAAACAATGATTAAGTTAAATACACCCAGTTGAGCCAGACTTCCTTTTTTAAGTGCTAAAATCATACAGATTAAACCAAGTGCACCTAAAATAGAAGCGCAAATTATACTTATAAGAGTAACGCTATGAATTATTTGAATTGCATCAAAATAAAATAATAAAATAATACTAATTCCAGTAACGCTAGTGAGGAAAGATCTAGAACCTATAACTATCCATAAATTAAATTCTGTAATTGTGATAATTCATGGCACAAAACTTTAGTTGAAAAAACACGAATTAAATTGAACCTTTCATATTACC
>ERZ1027208.732-NODE-732-length-11504-cov-8.017381_pt1 | contig 11504 bp, 11 predicted proteins | sample MGYA00520867_ERZ1027208 | MGnify/ENA primary metagenome ERZ1027208 (study PRJEB33311, sample SAMEA4378413) | marine metagenome | biome: Marine biome; feature: Fjord; material: Water | collected 2014-07-20T08:00:00Z/2014-07-... | depth 75 m ...
CCCGTCTGCCTTGATGTAGCGGGCGCACGCGTGGTGGAAAAACGGCGCAAGCGGTGCGCCCTCGCCGCCCATCTCTACATCAGCGGAACGGAAATCCCACACAACAGGCACGCCAAGCTGGTCCGCCAACATCGCGCCATTGCCAACCTGCAAGGTCCCTTGCAGGCGCGGCGCATGGGCAAGGGTCTGACCGTGAAACCCGATCAGGTCTACGTCAGCGAAGTCCTTTAGAATTTCTAGATGCGCCGCCTCAACAACCTGTGCAGCAGCCTCAACCGCGTCACCGTTCCACTGACCAAAGGCGGCAGCGATTACAGTCCGGTCCTCAGCTGTGTGGCTGCGATAATCGCTGCGGCCAAAACCCGCAATGCTATGACCATCCGTTTGCAGTACAGCCACATCCACCCCGTCAAGCGACGTGCCCGACATTGCACCCGCAGCTGTGACAACACCTGTCTTTGCGATTGCCCGCCCTTTGCCAGATCTCTCGATGCTAGGTGTGCCCATATTCTTGCCTTTTCCTTTGGCCCTGCTCCGCCTATAGATGCCCTGCAATTTGATCCGAGGGCAAGCGCCATGACATACCATCCCAAATCCGATTTCGTCGCTGTAATGATGGAGCGTGGCTTTTTGTCCGATTGCACCGATTATCAAGGCTTGGACGAGGCCCTGCTAAAAGGCGCACAGCCCGGATACATAGGCTTTGACGCCACCGCAAAATCTCTGCACGTTGGGTCGCTTATTCAAATCATGATGTTGCGTTGGCTGCAAAAGACAGGTGGCAAGCCGATCACCCTGATGGGCGGCGGCACAACAAAGGTTGGCGATCCGTCTTTTCGCGCGGATGAACGCCCCTTGCTGGGCCCAGAACAAATCGATGAGAATATCGCGGGCATCAAAAAAGTGTTCTCCGCCTACCTCACATACGGCGATGGCCCCTCTGACGCAGAGATGGTCAACAACGCCGAATGGCTGGACGAGTTGAATTACCTCGATTTCCTGCGCGACATCGGGCGGCATTTCAGCATCAACCGGATGTTGGCATTTGAATCCGTTAAGTCACGCCTCGACCGCGAGCAAAGCCTCAGCTTCCTAGAATTTAACTACATGATCCTGCAGGCCTATGACTTTATGGAGCTGCACCGCCGCTATGGCTGCATCCTGCAAATGGGTGGGTCGGATCAGTGGGGCAACATCGTGAACGGAATCGACCTCACGCGTCGTGTGATCGACGGCGAGGTGTACGGCCTTACCTCACCACTGCTGACCACCTCTGACGGCAAAAAGATGGGCAAATCGCAATCCGGCGCGATCTGGCTCAACCCTGATATGCTATCGCCTTACGAGTTCTGGCAGTTCTGGCGCAACACCACGGACGCCGATGTGGGCCGTTTCCTCAAGCTATACACCGAGTTGCCTGTCGATGAGTGTGACCGCTTGGGCGCGTTAGAAGGTTCAGAGATCAACGAGGCCAAGATCCGTCTCGCCAATGAAGTGACTGGCCTGCTGCACGGCGCAAATGCTGCGGTAGCTGCCGAAGCCACGGCGCGAGAAGTGTTTGAAAAAGGCGGCGTTGGTGACGACCTACCTACGCTTACGCTTTCTGCCGCTGATATAGGTGACGGGATGTCCATCGTGCAATTGATTGTAAAATCGGGTCTTGCAGGATCAGGTAAAGAAGCCAAACGCCTGATTTCAGAAAATGGCGCACGCTTAAACGATGAGCCGCTGACAAATGCGGGCCTTATGATTGACGCGGCTGCGTTGGCTACGCCGATCAAACTATCCGCTGGCAAAAAACGCCACGCACTGGTGCAACTGGGATAAATCCTATGCGTGGTTAAGCCTGCCTTAACCACGCTGCGCCCAATGTGGTGGCATGTTTGATGCCACCCCCTCCACTTCTTCTCATGCGTTGATGCAAGATCGCGCTTTTGCTGTAGCGTTACGCAAATGCGGCGAGGCACCAGTAACCCTGCCTTCAGGCTTAACCCTGCTTAAACGGCGCGTTGCAGGCATTCCGATCCTCATGTTGCCGCGTGTCAGTCCGCCCGCTGATCTGCGCGCACAACTTGCCCAAGTGGGGCAACAACGCCTGCCCTTGATCCTGTCGCCAGAACTACCTTGTAAAATGCCACTAGCCCTAAGAGTCAGCCCTGCGCGCACCCTGTTGCAAATTGACCTAAGTAGCGCGCAAAAAGAACGCCGCGCCGCGCTGCATCAAAACTGGCGGCATCAGCTGGGACAGGCGGAAAACGGGCCACTACGCGTTCTGTACCGCCCCCTGACACCTGATCACATCTTGCTGGCGCTTGAACGGGCACAGGCCCTGAGCCGACGGTACCAAAGCTGGCCTGTGACACTCACAGCTGCCTTTGCCAAAATCGCCCCAGATCAAACCCATCTGTTCACGGCCCTTTTGCGGGGGCACCCTGTGGCCCACATGCTATTTCTCAGCCATGGCAACCGCGCAACTTATCACATCGGCCACAGCACCGATACTGGCCGCAAAAGCCACGCACATAATCTACTTTTGTGGGACGCGATGAACCAGCTGGCCCAACGCGGCATCTCCTCGCTTGACCTTGGGCCGACCACCACACCGAACATTGACCGCTTCAAGCGACGTGCAGGCGCACAACCACAGACGACAGGCGGCACATGGCTACGCTGGAGCCCCCTTGCGCGGGCGCGTCGCACGTGATTATCTGAACACCTGTTCAGATAGGGAGCATTCTACATGCAGATGTCCACAACCGCCGCCGTCATCACCGGAGGCGCATCGGGCCTTGGTGAGGCAACCGCCCGCCATTTCGCCACCCAAGGGGCAAAGGTAACCTTGCTAGACCGCGATGCGACACGCGGCGAACAAATCGCTGCTGAAATCGGCGGCTTTTTTATTGAAACCGATGTGACCGACGAGGCATCTGTTGAAGCGGCTATCACCCAAGCTCAAGAGCAAATGGGCGGGCTAAATGCCGCCGTGAACTGCGCAGGCATTGCACTGGGCATAAAAACCACGGGGCGCGATGGCCCCCACCCTCTATCGGCGTTCCAAAAGACCATAGATATCAATCTTGTCGGCACTTTTAACGTCGCCCGTCTTGCCGCCACTGCAATGGCCCAAAACGAACCCGAAAGCGACGGCGCGCGCGGCGTGATCATCAACACAGCCTCAGTCGCCGCATTTGACGGCCAAAAAGGTCAAGTGGCCTATGCTGCGTCCAAAGGTGGGATTGTGGGTATGACGTTACCGATGGCGCGTGATCTGGCACAATCAGGCATCCGCGTGATGGCCATCGCACCGGGTATCTTTGGGACACCGATGCTCAAAGGGTTACCGCAAGAAGTTCAAGACAGCCTAGCCGCTGAAGTGCCAAATCCTGCACGCCTTGGCGAACCAAGCGAGTATGCGCGATTGGCCGCGTTTATTGTCGAAATGGGGTATATGAACGGCGAAGTGATCCGTTTGGACGGCGCGCTGCGCATGCGCTAACGCGATAAGCGTGGAAGGCGGGCTATGTGCTCGCCTTCTCCTCTAGCATCAACCATTCTTCCTCAGCGTCTGCCAGCTTCCCGTGACGTTGAACCAGCGCATCACTGGCTTTTTGGAACTTGGCCGGTTGTTCGGTGAACAATGCCGGATCGCCCAACAGCTCTTCGAGCTTGCCAATCTCTGCGCCTATACGCTCAATCTCGGCAGGCAATGCTTCTAGGCGGTGCTTTTCAGTAAAGCTAAGGCCTGATTGCGTCTTTTCTTTTGGCTGTGATTTGCCAGCTGAAGTTTTGGATTTCACAACACTTTCAGAGAAATCCTCCATCCCGCGCTGCGCGATATAATCGCTCCAACCGCCTGCATAAACGGTGGCACGTCCGTCGCCTTCCATGGCGATGGTTGTGGCTGCAACACGGTCAAGGAAGTCTCGGTCGTGGCTTACCAATATGACTGTGCCGTCATAGTTACCCAGCAATTCCTGCATCAGGTCCAGCGTTTCAACGTCCAAATCATTGGTAGGTTCATCGAGCACCAACAGGTTGCTTTCGCGTGCCATCAGTTTGGCCAAAAGCAAACGCGCCTTTTCACCACCCGAAAGCGAGCGCACAGGCGCGCGCGCCTGAGCTTCGTCGAACAGGAATTCTTTTAAATAGCCAACAACGTGCTTGGGATTACCACGGACCATAATCTGATCCGCCTTACCACTTACCCGCATATCAGGATCGCCAGTCAGACTGTCCCAAAGGGTCATATCGCCGTCCAATTGCGCACGCGCCTGATCGAACAGCGCCAGCGCGAGGTTGGTGCCAATCTTGACTTCACCGCTGTCGGGTTGCTCTTTTCCGATCAACATATTCAATAGCGTGGTTTTGCCCACACCATTAGGACCGACAAGCGCAATACGATCACCACGGTTCACTGTCAGCGAGAAGTCATGCAAAATGACTTTTTCACCGAATACTTTAGTAATTCCAGTCGCTTCCATGACCTTTCGGCCAGACTTTGGCCCTGCCTCCAGCGCCATGGCAGCAGTACCCTGGCGTTTGATCTGGCCGGCGCGTTCGGCGCGCAAATCTTGCAAGGCACGCACGCGGCCTTGGTTACGGGTACGCCGCGCAGAAATACCTTCAACAGCCCAACGTGCTTCCGCTTTGATTTTGCGGTTCAGCTTATGGCGCTGCATGTCTTCTTCTTCCCAGATCGTATCGCGCCATGCTTCAAACCCTTGAAAGCCGATCTCTTGGCGGCGAACAGCTCCACGATCAATCCAAAGGGTGGCACGGGTCAACGCATTCAGAAATGCACGGTCGTGGGAAATAATCACATAGGCCGCGCGGGTGGATTTTAGTTCGTCCTCCAGCCACGCGATGGCCTCGATGTCTAGGTGGTTGGTCGGTTCGTCCAGCAGCATCAATTCAGGCGATAACGCCATCAGACGTGCAAGGGCTGCGCGGCGACGTTCCCCACCAGATGCGGTTGCAACGGGACGTTCGGGATCAAATTTAAGTCCCTCGCCAGCGCGCTCGACTTTATACAACTCACCGGGTTCCAGCCCGTGTGAGGCGAAATCGCCAAGCGTTTCAAACCCTGTCAGATCAGGGTCTTGTTCCATATAACCAACGCTTACGCCCGGGCCTGCGGTGACCATGCCGTTGTCGGCTTCCACCAACCCCGCCATGACTTTCATCAGCGTGGATTTGCCAGAGCCATTTCGCCCCACCAAAGCCAGCCGATCGCCGGGCTGGACGACCAACGAGAGGTCATCGAATACAGGATCGCCGCCAAAAGTGAGGGCGATATCGGAGAGTTGAAGAACGGGTGCGCGTGCCATGGGTGTCGCCTAATGCGCGCGCGCAAGAACGTCAATCACACAAGTGCGCGAAGCAGCTTTTTGCGGGCGGGTGGAATCGCTTTGATCTCAAGTCCTGTGAAGACATGCAGTGTGTCCATCTCATGATCCATAACCGCATGGTCACTGACCCAGCCCCCCATCATTAGATAAGTGCGCAGCAACGGCGGCATCGCTGCATTGGCTTTTTTGAGATCCGGTTTGCCGTGATCTTGCGCGCAATATCGATACACATCCTTTGCCTTTATCCGTGGCATCCACTGCGCTGGTGGTAAGTGGCGTGCCTTGAGCAAGGCAAACGCATCGCCGTAAGGATCAACATCTCTTCCCGAGAACGACGAGCAGCCAAACAGCATCTCTACCCCTGCCTCATCGACATGGGCCGTCAGAACCGCCCAAGCCATCCGCAAGATGTCTGGATCAGGGTGATTGGGATGGATGCAAAAGCGCCCCAATTCCAGCATCGGCCCCTGAAAGGCCTCCAAAGCAGCAAGATCATAAAACTGTGCGGCATAGCTGGTTTGGATTCGGGAACCGTCCAGCATGGCCATGCGAAACGTCGCAACGACATCGTCGTTTCTTTCCTCTGTGATCAAAACATGCACAGAAGACGTGTCGAAACGATCCGGAACACCACCAGCAGCGCCAAAACAAAGCCTGCGCAAGTCTAGCCCTGCTGACATGTCCTCGGCTGTACCAGCGTACCTGACCGAGTATTTACCCTTGTCAAAAACCTTCATACCAGCCCCGTCTGAAAATCACTCGGGGACAGCGTTACATCGATGGCATTGCAATCGGGTAAAATCAGCCGGCCAACCCTGCAGGGTTGAAGCGACCTAGGTTACCAAGCAACTGACGCAGGAAGCCGGAGTTACCAACACCAGAGGTCGTGACACGACGCTCAAGCGGCACAACTTTTCCGCGCTCCAGTCCGAAACGTTCAAGGTTAGTCACAACACCTGAGCTATCAAAACTGATCGCCAGTACTTCGCGTTCTACCGTTTTGGGCGCTAAAGCACCAAAGGTCCGTTTTCTGCTGCGCACATAATAAAAGCCGCTGTCGTTCACCACACCCGCAGTAGAAGGCGTACCAATGGTTTCCTCAACAGATGCTCGCGTATCAACGCCAACAACAATCTGGTCTAAATCTTCCGCAGGCGGAATATAGCCGTGGTTTGCATATTTTGGACTACAGGCCGCTAAACCGCCCGTAAGCGCTGCGGCAAGCAGCACACGCCGAACAACGCCTGTGTTAATAGAGATACTCATGGTGCTGCCCCTTGCCCTCAACCTGTATGGCTTTTATCCCGCTTACACCAAATGCGCCCCATGGTTCAAGAAACGAAAGCACCTGCTCATGTCTCAAACTCCTCCCAGCGACACCAGCTTGCGTGTCTCCAGCCTCTCTCAAACGGGCCCAACCCCCTTTTCCTTGCGCCCAGATGCGCGGGTTCTTGCTAGTTTGGCCGAAGAGCTTGGCATTACCAGCCTTCGCAAACTGTCATTTGAAGGAGCTCTGAAACCTTTTGGCGATTCTGATTGGCAGCTCAAAGGGCGCTTGGGTGCCACAGTGATCCAACCCTGCGTGGTCACCCTAGAGCCAGTAACAACGCGGATTGATACGGGTATCCTACGCATTTTCGTCACGGACTATACAGAGGCAGAAGCCCCAGAAGTAGAAATGCCCGAAGACGATACCATCGAGCCCCTTGGCACTTGGATCGATCCGGCAATCATCATGATTGAAGCCTTGGCCCTCGCCCTACCCGAATATCCACGTAAAGAAGAAGCTCAGGCAGAAACAATCCGGGTGACCGAACCAGGCAAGAAACCAATGACAGATGAAGAGGCGCGCCCATTTGCCGGTCTTGCTGCCCTAAAAGACCAGCTGAGCGGGAACACCGACGAGTAAGAAACCCTATTATCCGTGAAGTCAGCCCAAGATCAGCCTCCCTTGGCACAATTTGGCCTGTTAGCGGGTAATTCCACAGTATTTTGCGGCCTTCCCGTGAAATACCGTTGGACAAGCGAGCGGCACTTGCCTAAACGCACCACACACCCGTACGGGAGTTGATCAGAAACACGGCCCGTTGCTCCCGATGAGTAACACAATGGCCCCGAATACAAAGGCACCAGATATGGCTGTCCAGCAGAATAAAGTCTCCAAATCCCGCCGCAACAACCGCCGCTCGCACGATTCGCTGACAGCAGCGAACCCAAACGAGTGTTCCAACTGCGGTGAGCTAAAGCGCCCACACCACGTTTGTGCGGCATGTGGCCACTACGCGGACAAAGAAATTGTAGCGCAGGTCGACGAGATTGATCTCGAAGACGACGCGGCGTAAGCTTCGTACGAGCAATAACAACTAAAGGCATTCGCAGAAGATGACGGCCCCGACCGATCACAACACAGCGAGCGCCCGCACCCTCATCTCCGTAGATGCGATGGGGGGCGATCAAGGACCGGCAGCTGTGGTTGCCGGATGCCTTAAATCAGCCAAAGCAAATCCAGATATTTCCTTTATATTGCATGGTCCTGAGGACCAGTTGCACCCGCTTGTTGCAAAACATCCCGTGCTCGAGGAACGCACCACCATCCGCAATGCCGTCGGTGTTGTGACGATGGATGACAAACCAAGTCAGGTAGTGCGATCCGGCAAAGATACCTCGATGTGGTCCACCGTTGAAGCCGTCCGCAGCGGTGAAGCAAGCGTAGCCGTTTCTTGTGGCAATACAGGCGCGCTGATGGCGCTTTCAATGATCCGTTTGCGCAAGTTACCCGGTGTGAACAGGCCTGCCATTGCCGTGCTCTACCCTTCCTCAAACCCTTCCGGCTTTAACGTCATGTTGGATGTCGGTGCCGACATCCGTGCCGATGCGGATGACTTGCTGCGCTATGCGTTGATGGGGATGTCCTATGCGCGCAACGGCCTGGACCTAACCAAACCGCGCATTGGGCTGCTGAATGTCGGCACCGAAGAGCACAAAGGCCGCACCGAGCTCAAAGAAGCTCATGATTTGATTCGCGACCACCAGACCGATGCAGCCTATGAATTTGTTGGTTTTGTCGAAGGCAGTGACATTTCCGGCAACAAAGCCGATGTAATTGTTACGGACGGTTTTACAGGAAATGTTGCTATCAAAACTGGCGAAGGCACCGCGAGCTTGGTTGGCCTGCGATTGCGTGAAGCCTTTAAGCACTCTGTTTTGTCGCGTCTTTCTTCGCTGCTGGCCTATGGATCATTGATGCGTCTTCGCAAAAAAATTGACCCGCGCCGCGTGAACGGTGGCGTATTTTTGGGCCTGAATGGAACTGTTGTGAAATCCCATGGTTCAGCAGATGCTACAGGCATCTCTGCTGCGATCAAACTTGCCGCACAATTGGCCGAAAATGGCTTTAACGACAAACTGGCCGCCCGCGTCGCAGCCGCATTGCCAACCGAGGAGCCAGCCGCCGAATGACACTGCGTGCCGTTGTAAAAGGAGTCGGTCACTATCTTCCGACCCGTGTTGTTGAAAACGCCGAATTCGAGGCCACCCTCGAAACAAATGATGAATGGATTCGCGCGCGGTCAGGGATTGAACGGCGTCATTTTGTTGGCGAAGGTGAAACCACTTCCAGCATGGCAACCGCCGCTGCTCAGGCCGCAATAGACATGGCAGGCCTTACAATTGACGACGTTGATGCCATCGTTGTCGCGACCTCAACTGCTGATCTAACATTTCCCTCCGCCGCGACAATGGTTCAAGATCAACTTGGTATGAAACACGGCTTTGCCTTTGATATTCAAGCAGTTTGTGCTGGATTTGTATTTGCATTGACCAATGCAAATGCCCTTATTGTTTCTGGTCAGGCGCGCCGTGTCTTGGTTATTGGCGCAGAAACCTTCAGCCGGATCATGGACTGGACCGACCGCAGCACATGCGTGTTGTTTGGAGATGGTGCAGGTGCAGTTTTGCTAGAAGCAGAAGAAGGCGCAGGCACATCTGCAGACCGAGGCATTCTGTCAACTGACCTCAATTCTGATGGTTCATACCGTGAGCTGTTGTACGTGGATGGCGGCAGCTCAACAGGCGCAACAGGCTACCTGCGAATGCAAGGGAATCAAGTATTCCGCCACGCCGTAGAGAAACTAAGCAAGACCGCAACAACAGCCATGGAACGCGCAGGCGTCACAGGCGCTGACGTTGATTGGATTGTGCCCCATCAGGCGAACATCCGGATCATCCAAGGCACCGCCAAAAAGCTGGGCCTGCCGATGGAAAAGGTTGTGGTTACAGTACAGGATCACGGCAATACGTCTGCAGCTTCTATCCCCCTCGCCCTCTCTGTTGGCGTTCAACGGGGACAAATCAAAAAAGGTGATCTCTTGGTCACCGAAGCAATCGGCGGCGGCTTGGCTTGGGGCGCGGTGGTACTGCGCTGGTAGCCACGTAAGCAGTAAGTTGCGCGTGTAAAATTGGTGAAGTTATTGACTTGAAGCGCCAAGCTGGCCAATGTTTCAAAAAAACTAGGGGATGACTATGACTAGCAACACATTGACACGTATGGACTTGAGCGAAGCAGTATTCCGCGAGGTAGGCCTTTCGCGAAACGAAAGCGCGCAGTTGGTTGAGACTGTGCTCGAAGAAATGTCCGACGCTTTGGTGCGTGGTGAGCAAGTTAAGATATCTTCCTTTGGTACTTTTTCTGTGCGGGATAAGTCGGCGCGTATCGGTCGGAACCCAAAAACAGGTGAAGAAGTTCCGATTAACCCACGCCGTGTTCTGACATTCCGCCCTTCTCACCTCATGAAGGATCGGGTAGCGGACGGCAATAAGTCCTGAGTATATGCCAAAATCACCCGACGCTTTCCGCACAATCTCCGAAGTTGCTGACTGGCTTGGTATTCAAGCCCACGTTTTACGCTTTTGGGAGAGTAAGTTTACGCAAGTAAAACCAATTAAGCGTGCAGGCGGGCGTCGGTACTACCGGCCAGCAGATATGCAACTGCTGGGCGGCATTAGAAAGCTGCTTCATGACGACGGTCTTACGATTAAGGGCGTTCAAAAGCTTTTGCGCGAAGAAGGCATGAGCCACGTCTCAGCAATGTCTATGCCCCTAGAGGACGCTGACGGAGAAATCGCTGCCGACATCACTCCGCAACTTAAACTTAAGCCAAATGCAGAACCCGAGGCCGTTGTTCTGCCTTTCGAGGCTCCAAAAGAATCGGCCCCGCAAGTTGCACCTCCCCCACCAATTGAACCGGAACCCGTTGAAGCCGCGCCTGAACGCTCGCCAGAAATCGCCCAAACAGACGAACCTGCGCCTGTGGAGACCGCTCCGGAACCAGCACCCGTTGAACCTGCAGTCATGGAACCTCTCCAAGCAACTGTGGAAACTCCTGAGGCTAAGCCAGATGCTCCAAACCCCGTGGGTGCCGCGGAGCCTCAGCCAGTGGAACCAGTAGCTGTCGCCCATGGCGAATCTGCGGATGCGCCTGATGCCCATGAACCTAAAGAACAGAAAGTCAGCCCTCTAGAAGTTTCAAAACCGGATGAGCCTGAGGTCGAAGTTCGCCAAGCGATCAAAGATATCGCCGAAACGGATGCTCCAGCGGAACTCGAAACCAACACCTCTGAAGAACAAGCTGCAGGCGCACCGGAAACCGCAAAGTTGGATGAGCCTGAAGTCGAAGCCCTCCAAGCGACCCTAGATGTCGCCGAAACGGATGCTCCAGCGGAACCCGAATCCAACGCTCCTGAAGAACAAGCTACAGGCGCGCCCGAAACAGAAAAGTTGGATGAGCCTGAGGTCGAAATCGTCGAAGTGACTTTAGATACTGCCGAAACAGATGCTCCAGCTGAAGCAAAAGCCGAAGTTCCTGAAGAACAGACTGGAAACGGACCGGAAGTCACAAAGCTCGAAGAGCCTGAAATTGAAGAAGTCGAAGCGGCCTCAGATACTGCTGAAACGGATGCACCGACGAAAGTTGGCGCTGACGAAACAGATCCTGATACGCACCAAGAAAGCGAACCAGAAGCCGCGCCAATACCAGAAGCGATAACACCCCTACCTTCGTTCCTGAGCAAAGCTTCGGAACCGGAAACCCCGAAGGTTGCTGAGGTTGCTGAGGTTGCTGAGGTTGCTGAGGTTGCTGAGGTTGCTGAGGTTGCTGA